>Ga0307507_10002056_pt1 | contig 43632 bp, 17 predicted proteins | sample 7_EM_MG_FD_207223 | JGI IMG/M metagenome (GOLD analysis project Ga0307507, IMG submission 207223) | Populus trichocarpa ectomycorrhiza microbial communities from riparian zone in the Pacific Northwest, United States - 7_EM | ecosystem: Host-associated > Plants > Roots > Unclassified | place... | reverse complement strand
GTAAAGACCCCGCCGAGCGCCTCCCAGCCAGTTTGAGAAGGATACCATGACCCATCCCACGCCTTGTGGAACATCTGATTGTCAGTCCCAAGCCCAAAGATGTCCAGCCGGCCGGCGCCCCATGAGACTACAGCTGGGGGGCTGGTGAAGAGCCCGCCAAGCGCCTCCCAGCTAGTTTGAGGATGCCATGATCTATCCCTATCCCATGCCTTGTGGAACATCTGGTTGTCGGCCCCAAGCCCAAAGATATCAAGCCGGTCGGCGCCCCATGAGACTACAGCTGGGGGGCTGGTGAAGAGCCCACCAAGCGCCTCCCAGCTAGTTTGAGGATGCCATGATCTATCCTTATCCCATGCCTTGCGGAACATCTGATTGTCGGCCCCAAGCCCAAAGATATCAAGCCGGCCGGCGCCCCATGAGACTACAGCTGGGGGGCTGGTGAAGAGCCCGCCAAGCGCCTCCCAGCTAGTTTGAGGATGCCATGATCTATCCCTATCCCACGCCTTGTGGAACATCTGATTGTCAGTCCCAAGCCCAAAGATGTCCAGCCGGCCGGCGCCCCATGAGACTACAGCTGGGGGGCTGGTGAAGAGCCCGCCGAGCGCCTCCCAGCTAGTTTGAGGATGCCATGATCCGTCCATACAGGCGCTAAGAACGCCAGGGATGTCGGACCGCTCCACGAGGTCGGTATCTCTGCCGAGGGGCACGGTCGGGAGGGGCTCGCGGTTTCGCTTTAGTTGCTCCGTAGGGGGCGCTGGTGGTAGAACAGGCAATCCGTCCCTTAAAGACAGTTCAATCTCCTTCCTCAGCCGAGCAAGCGCTTTTTTCTGTCCCTCTCCGTATAGGAGGGGCATATGAATGTCAAAAACGCCCAGCAGAGAGTATGCTGCGTCCTCTTTACGTTTTGTCTTGCGCCTTTCTGCCCATAACATTCGCTCATTAACGCTGAACTGAGATAATGAGTTTCCTTGAAGAGCTTGAAGAGAAATTCCTGTAGTATCGTGAATTTCTTGCAGAAGTGAAACTTTATCCCCAAGTCGTTCGCTTTGCGCGGAAAAGAATTCAACAGATTTTGGAGCAAGAAGCTCTTGAAGCGTCCAGCCCCGAGTAAACCATCTGCTATGCTGAAAGGCTAGTTTCCATGTCTGCTGAGAGGACAGGTCGCTTCTGGCAGAGCCACCGACCGAAACATCGGTTAGATATACGTAGCATCTCGCCGCATTATGGTACCAGCGAAACATAGAGTTAATTGCCTCTGAAAGCTCTGCGCTGCTGGATTTGTCGATGCAGCAAGTGTCCACCCAGAAGAATTGCAGGCCGTCCTTCGCAGCTTGCTTTCCGCAGAAGCGAATCTTACTATAGCCAGCTTTGCTCTTGCCTGCGTTATCCACTAGATCTTTAAGGGTAACCTCTTCATTATCTGCTCCCCAGGTATGCGAAAGAATAGCATAGCACGGGATACTATCGCCAACAAACTCAGTTAGGCTGAACTCGCCATCATCTTCAAGCCGCAAAAGACGCATGAGGAGAGGATTGTCGAAGAGCTGTAGCTAAGGAAATCATTCGCATAGATGTAGACAAGATGTGCACGGGTCAAGCAGTCAAAGAACTACGACTGTGCTAGCTGGCAGATTTATGGAAGAACACCCAAATGCGAACAAGTTGGAGATGATAGCGGGTTACCTCAGCGAGCTCAGACGTGATTTTTTTAGCTAGCGTCGGAATAACCTACGCCGTCTTCCGAATTGCAAAATCACGTCTAAGAGCCTTTGGCGAGTTTTGTTAAAATTATAACTAAAATCTACTAAGCGGAGATTACGGATATCTAATTTATTTATTTATATAACGTATTATTATTACTAAAAGTTAATATAATATTTTTAAGACTTAGGGCTTCTAAATAGTATAAATTTTATAATACGGCTATTACCTAGTCCTAATATTAATTTCGTTAAAGTTAAAAAACGTATTATTAAAATTATAACCATATATTATATCTTATTAAATAGTCTACTAATATAGATAAAACTATATAGATATGTAGATATCTACTACTTAAAGCCATTACAACACCTAGGAGGCGCTATAGTTGGGTCCCTCTTTAAAAATATCCTCCCTTGGCCTGGAGTGCCTCTACTACTACTAGGGGTAAGCTTTGGGTAGAGCCTCGTGCAGAGCCTCGTGTAGAGCCTTAGTAGAGCTTCGTGCAGAGCTTTATATAGAGCTTTGTGCAGAGCCTCGTGCAGAGCCACGTACAGGCGTGCAGAGTATAAATGTGCAGACGTGCAGACGTTCGTACGGGCGATCGATTGCAGAGACGTTTGTAGAGACGGGCGTGAGTTACGGGCGTTTGTACGGGCAATTGTAGAACCTTCCTAGTATATTAGTGCTGCGTGTTAGTAGAGCTTTGGAGCTCTATATAGGGCTTCAAGCAGAGCTTTAAGTCGAGCTTTTATAGAGCTTCGTGCGGAGCTTTATACAGAGCTTTTGCAGAGCTTCGTGCAGAGCCTTATATAGAGCTTTAGTAGAGCTTCGTGCAGAACTTAATGCAGAGCTTCGTGCAGAGCTTCGAGCAGAGCTCCGTGCAGAGCTTCGAGCAGAGCTCCGTGCAGAGCTTCGAGCAGAGCTCCGTGCAGAGCTTCGTGCAGAGCTTCGAGCAGAGCTCCGTGCAGAGCTTCGAGCAGAGCTCCGTGCAGAGCTTCGAGCAGAGCTCCGTGCAGAGCTTCGAGCAGAGCTCCGTGCAGAGCTTCGAGCAGAGCTCCGTGCAGAGCTTCGAGCAGAGCTTCGAGCAGAGCTTCGAGCAGAGCTTCGAGCAGAGCTTCGAGCAGAGCTTCGAGCAGAGCTTCGAGCAGAGCTTCGAGCAGAGCTTCGAGCAGAGCTTCGAGCAGAGCTTCGAGCGGAGCTTCGAGCGGAGCTTCGTGCAGAGCTTTTGCAGAGCTTTTGCAGAGCTTTTGCAGAGCTTTGGTAGAGCTCCGTGCAGAGCTCCGTGCAGGTCTCCCCCTGAGCTTCGTTCCGCAGAGCTCTCGTAAAGCTCCACAGCTCTACGCAGAGGGCTGGCGGCGTGGGCGTGGGCGTAAGCGTTTAGTGTTGGTGTTTACTGAGCGGCTCGGCAGTAGAGGTAGAATTGGGGCCTCTACGGCAACGAATTCCTCTTAACGTCGCGCGTGTATAAGGAACTAAAGATCTTATAACTTATAGAGTAGGCTTTTCTCTATAATTTGATGTAATTTTTATATCAACAGGTGTTGTAGGAGGGTAGATTAATTTTGTTAAAGTTAATAAGGTCTTCTTATATAAACCTTGTTTAGGTTTTCCTATAAATCTCGCCAAAGTCTCTTAGACCAAGAAAATGATTGCCGTCCTAAATCAGCCTAGCGGACGGTGCGGATATTCCTATATCCGCACAATCGATTTCTTGGTCTGAGCTTCTGAGGTAAGATAGCGGGGCAGTGCAAAAGGCTGAGTAAGCGTGCTGACATGTAATGTCGAATTTACCTCAGCGAGCTCAGACGTGATTTTGTAGCTAGCGTCGGAATAACCTACGCCGTCTTCCGAATTGCAAAATCACGTCTGAGAGCCTTTGGCGAGTTTTGTTAAAAGCGTAAGCAAAAATCTTAGTTTTCGCGATTTTATAAGGGGATTTCCTCCACGACATAATAAAATAAAGTCTTTAAAAGTTCATAGATGAATCTCAGGAGGCTACTTTATATGTTAAATGCTTTAGAATTACATTATTCTCTTCCGAATCTGAGATTAATTTTGTTAAAGTTGAAATTCCCGTTATTAAAAGCGTAAGCACCATTTGTATAGGCCCGTATGGGCCCATATAAAAATATAAAAAGCCTAAAATCTCATAATCTATAGAGCTCAATCTCCTGAGTAATTTGATATAATTTTTACCTTAAAATATGTTGTGGGGATGTTGATCAATTTTGTTGGGGTTTGTGAGTTTTCCTTACCAAAAAAGCTTGTACTTCCATACAAATCTCGCCAAAGTGCCTCAGACCAAGAAATCGATCAAATATCCAAAGGAGATTAGCGCGCCAGCGTAATCGATTTCTTGGTCTGAGCTTCTGAGGTAAATGTCGAATAAGCAATAGATGACGTGGCAATTGATGCCGTGGCAATTGATGCCGCCACCGGCCCAGGGTTGCAAATCAATCAACTCAACTCGATTGAGGCCCCGAATCGGTTGAATTGAAAGCTTTATAAGCAGAGTGTCCAGTTGATTGAATTGATTGAATCAATATTGAAGTCTTGGCACCTAGTTGCAACTGAATTCAACTGGAGTAGTCAGCAACTATCACGAGTCTTGGCATAAATTTGATGCAGGAGGACCTACCTGGCGACGCCCAAAGTCGTTTCTAAATGTCCTTCCTGTTACCCGGCTCTTAATGTAGGCCTATCGCGAGCCTTGGCATAGTGTTGACACACCTTCCTGCCGCATTATACTGTCTCTTTTATCATCGGTCGCTTCAACTGCCTTATCTACCTTGAACGTCCTCAGGATGACCTGCTCGTGCAAGCCAATCGTCGTACTCATCGCGATCGTTTATAGTTGTAGGCTGAGCAAAGCCGCCGACGAAGTAATCATCAATTTCAGATGAGAAGACGCGCCGCTGCACAGGAGACTCTAGGTGCGGTAGGATCAGAACGAGCTGTAGAAAGGATTGAGGTGCTCGTTTGGCCATCATCCGACACGTTAGAAGTCATAGTAGTGATAGAATTGATATTGTTGATAGGAAAATCCGGTAGCAAAGTTCTTCTACCTGCTAAGATGCTGGCGGCGATGTGACGGTGTAAACATCGGGTAATACTCGGGTAAACTTTTTTTAGTGAGGGAGACTAAGAAAAATAAGGTTTGGGGCATCACGACTTGTTAACTCTAGTAATATATTTCCATAATATCAAAAGTTTCAATATTTGTCAACCGATTCAATTCAATCGGGACTTCTAAATCGATTGAATTGAAAAGTCAGCGAATCCTCAATCGGTTGAATTGAGTGCCAAGATTCAATCAATTCAATTCAATATTGAAATCTCGTTGATTGACTTGCAACCCTGGCCACCGCTAGCAGGGAGGGTGGCCGACCCGCTCCAGCCACACCCTTGTTGAGATGGCGGGTATTTAGTTAGTGCTCCGTAACGGCCCATACCCTAGATGGTGCATGGCCATAGAATATACATACATACATACGTGGAAATGGTGAGAGCGTAACATTGGATAGCGCCGAGTGACGTGATTCTGGTGGTTTCGCATAAACGTAGTTAGTCAGCTTACGGACCGATTGAAAATCCGCACCAACAGAATCACGCCTGAGCTTGCTGAGGTAACGTTATGAACAAGCGACTGGTCGTTGGTGAAGAAAGCCGGGGGTGGCGGTAAAGAACAATATCAAAGCAACAATGCTTGCGCCTTGCTTTAGGGTACAACCTCATCACCGCCTTTCATCTAGCCTTTCCAATTGATTTCTGCCAATCCTATCTGCCAATCCCACCTTAAAGCCACACTTGCCATAGCACATTTGCTTCATGGATCGCATTCCAATCTCCGAACGATCCCATGTTACGCCATCTTCCAGACGACGATGAAGACAAACCGGCGGTAGATGAAGATAACGTTTTAAGGCTAGGCAAGGAGCTAGGTCAAGATGAACGCAACTATATTCGTCAAGCTGGGTTGAAAGCGCTCTTCACTTTGACAAGCAAGAAACATCTTGGGGTCCTCTCAGGTGCCATATTCTTCGCTGTGATTGCTGGTCTCATCATTCCCGGGCAGTCACTTTTATTCGGCTTAATATTCAATCAATTCGCGAACTATGGGTCAGGCAGAATATCTGGTCCTGCTTTACTGGCAAACGTATCCAAGTATTGTGTCTACATGACGGCACTTGGTGCTGGGAGCTGGTTCTCTAATGCGCTGTGCTTCATGTTCTGGCTGGTGTTTGGAGAATTACAAGCCAGAAGCGCCAGAGATAGGATTTTCAATAACCTGCTTTCAAAAGATATTATATGGTACGATATAGGAGGAACGGTGTGGGAGCCTTTTTACTTCGGATTCAAATGTGTGCTGTTTAATTGATGTTCAACTAGAAAGCATCTTTGCTAACGATCTCAGGCAAATTCGCGAGCTTCAGCTAGCCATGTCACAGCCTATGGGAGAGGTCTTCCAATGTCTTGTAACTGGGCTCGGCTCCCTGATACTCGCCTTATATTTTTCCTGGAACCTCACACTGGTCATAATATGCACTGTGCCGATTGTCTACCTCTTTATGGCCTTCTTATCCACTCGCATGGAGCCAAATGTACACAAACAAGGAGAGAAACTACAGGAGGCGTTGAAGTATGTAACCAACGCCTTTCGGAGCATAGAGATGGTAAAGAGTTTCAACGGCCAGGATTCGGAGCTTTGGAGATACTGTGGGGCAATCAAAGGCGCCGCAAAATACTATATTCGACAAGCAAATCTCCAAAATCTTCAGATGGGTTTCATGCAACTCGCAACGCTTGGGATGTTTGTACAAGGATTCTGGTATGGAGGTTCGCTTATTGATTCTGGAAAGAAAAATCCAGGTCAGGTTATGACAACGTTCTGGGCAGCACTCATGGCAGTTCAATCAATCACCGGGTTTCTTCCTCAGATTATAATTCTTGAGAGGGGGAGGATTGCAGGCGCTAAATTAAGTGTTGTCATGACAGAAATGCAAGAGGAGGGGAATTGTCTGGGCCTCATCAGTGGACATAGACCTCGTCATTGCCCAGGCGATATTGAAATGAGGAATGTGAGTACCCCAGGGTAGTTAGTATAATTTTCACGCGTGCTTACATTATCAAGGTATCGTTTGCGTATCCTACTCGTCCAAGCCAATCAGCTTTATGCGACGCAACAATATTCTTTCCTACTGGTGAGACTACCTTTGTTGTCGGAAAGAGCGGGTCAGGCAAAAGCACACTTGGCCAACTTCTCCTACGATTCTATGAGCCATCAGAAGGCGAAATCCGCCTCGATGGACATCCCCTACACACTCTCGATATCCACTGGCTTCGAGAAAACATTACGCTCGTGGAAACACTGTAATTTTTGATGACACAATATTCCAGAACATTGCCATGGTAAAACAGAAATCAGAAAATGTGACAGTGAAAGAAGTCAAAGAAGCCACCCAATTTGCTCTGCTTCAGCAAATGATCAACGATATGTCTGATGGCTTCAATACAATGGTCGGCTCGAAAGGCAATGCAATGAGCGGTGGTCAGAGACAGCGGCTAGCATTAGCGCGAGCCAGGCTTCGGAACACGCCAGTTCTCATCCTTGACGAGTCAACCAGTGCTCTCGATTACATCACTAGATCTTTACTTCTTGATGCCATTCGAGTCTGGCGCCGTGGAAAGACCACAATCGTGATTACTCATGATATTTCCCAAATATTACCAGAGGATTATGTGTACGTACTTGAGAAGTCTCAAGTTGTCCAAGAAGGCTATCGAAAGTCTATGCAAAGTAACACGGGTTCACCGTTTGAAACCTTTCTAAATTCTCAGGTGGACGGCGTGGCCGAAGTCGACGAATCGGAGGGTAATCCCCCGAATGATCTGTTGTCACTCTATGCGGATCCTAAAAGCTCTAGCGACTTATGGGATGCGACTTCTCGGCATTCCCCCAGCCTCCTTGACCCACTGGATATGTATCTCGAAGAGCGTGAAGAACTGGACTTGCCAACTCGGCGCACTGTTTTCTCCGTACATCCGGGTACGCCTTCACAGCGAAACTCCATAGTGCCTCATGTAGCTTCCCCATATCAGGAACAAGGGATTGATAGTCCTATTGAGGCAACCCCAGAAGTCATGTTAAGATATGGAAAGACAGCAGCCCGAAGTCAATTATCTTCCCCAGATGTAAGACCTCCCAGACCATTGAGCTTCATTCATTCCTCAGACTACTCGACTGAATTAAGAACCGGACATCGCTCCCGGCGGAAACGGAGGAAACAGAAGCCAGAAGCTGTGGTAGCTCTATCCATGACTGCGATTCTCTCCACAGTCTGGCCAAAGCTTGACTGGATGTCTCGAATACTGTTGGTTGTTGCGTTTTTTGCAGCATGCATCAATGCCAGTGCCACGCCAGTGTTCTCATTTGTCTTTTCTAAGCTCTTGTCCACATTTTATATACCTACAAATCAACGTCGTATGGCATTGATGTATTCTATGGCTATTCTTGGCATTGCTGCCATTGATGGAATATCATCATACCTTTTTCACTTCCTTCTAGAATATTGCGCTCAGATATGGATCAACAATATGAAAATGGAAGCCATGAGGCGATTGCTCGATCAGCCGCGAGAGTTCTTTGACAAAGAACAGAATAGCGTCTCTCGACTTGCGGAATGTCTCGACCATTTTGCTGAAGAGACAAGGAATATCCTTGGACGTTTTACCGGAGTCATTTTTGTTGTGGTCTTCATGATGGCTATAACACTTGTTTGGAGCCTGATAAGCTGTTGGAAGCTTACCCTTGTAGCTCTTGCGATTGCACCAATCATGTGCGTCATAACCACCAGCTACAAAGCCGTCAGTGGGAAGTGGGAAGGATACTCGAACGATGGAGATGAAAAAATCGGCGCAATTCTCCATGAAACCTTCACTAATATTAGGACTGTTAAATCCCTGACACTGGAGGCATCGTTCCATAAAAAGTATATCGACGCAACCACAAACGCATTCAAAATAGGACTGAAAAGGGCATTCTATTCTTCTATATTTTTTGGTCTAACCGATTCCGCCATTTTATTTGCCACGGCCTTCTTATTTTGGTACGGCGCAATTGTGGTGTCATCGGGCGATTTTAACACTACGCATGTTGTCTAAACCTTTGCCCTGATCCTCCTGAGTACATCCTACGCGAATTCTATCATTGCACTAATCCCCCAATGGGGGCTGCAAAGGACGCAGCAACTCGATTCCTGCGCCTGTCAGCCCTCCCTCAGACCTCTCCTGAACATACTGGCACCGTTCGCATCCCTTCTATTGGGAACATTGCGCTGCACAATTTGAGTTTTACTTATCCTGCTCGACCGGATCAATTAGTCTTGAGGAATGTCAATATAAATATTCCTGCTGGCAGCTGCATCGCTATTGTGGGTGCATCTGGGTCCGGAAAATCAACGATTGCCTCACTTCTGCTGGACCTGTACACAACTGACCTGAAAAACACCAACCCATCCAGAATACCTGAGATCACGCTTTCAAGTCGCGATATCAAACGAATTCACACGCCTACCTTACGTTCTCTCATTGCTATCGTCTCACAGACGCCAACGCTATTCCCAGGCACAATTGCCGAGAACATTGCTTATGCTCTACACTCTTCTTCGCCTTATGCGTCACAATCAAGCATCCGCTCCGCTGCCGCTGCCACAGGGATCAACGAGTTCATCGAAAGTCTTCCCGATGGATATAACACCGTCATTGGAGAAGGCGGAATGGGGATATCCGGCGGTCAAGCCCAGCGAATAGCCATTGCGCGAGCTTTGGTGCGGAGACCAAATGTGCTGGTGCTTGACGAGGCCACCAGTACCCTGGATGTCGAATCCGCGGCTATCATCAAGAAATCCATACACAGATTAGTTGCTACGGGTCTTCACGAGACTGAAGCGATGAGCAGTAGCACATCTAGCGGGAGTGGTTCTGGAAGCGGAAGAGGGCAGAGAGGTATGATAGTCATCATTATTACATATGCGAGGGAGATGATGGCGATTGCGGAGCACATTATTATGTTGGAGCAGGGTCGGGTGGTAGAAGAAAGCGGGTTTGAGGAGTTGAGACAGAAGCGAGGCGAGTTTGCGAGGTTGCTACGCGGTGGTGAATGGGATAGCGGCGACATGGACAATGAGAGGATTCAGACGAGTTATGGTTGGAAAGGTAAGGGAAAGGATAACCGGGGTTGATTGCAGGACTTTCTTTTGGTTTGAATGTTATTATGTCTCAAGGAGCTGTATAAGCTGCAAATATTCGTATTATGATTGAGCTTCATTCCGTCTGTTGATAATTGTGGTTGGGTTGCACACAGAAATCATTGTCCAGGGACAGGGCGGCGAATGAGTGGATGCAAACGGGATGTCATCAATCAAATATGGCGTCGATGGACATTGCTAACCCTTTTGAGTTGGTTTTCCGCATTAGGAACCTCGGGAATGTGTTGCCCGTCGCAACGCGCCTGCCACGTGACGTCAAACTCGAATCACAAATAAACGCCCTCTGCATAGGCCACCACGATTTCCTCAACAACTGCGGTCATCGCACCTGCTATCTTTACATTATACTAACCACCTGTTCTATGCAATCTAGTTGCTTTCTTCACCATGGTCCTCACACGCGCACAACGAGCCGGCAACACCGACGACACCAATCCGCCAGCAGAGAATATGCTAAAGGCGCCCGCAAAACGCGGAAGGAAGAAGGAACCTGTTGAAGAGGTAAAGCCGAAAGCAAAGGCCGCCGCCGCTACAAAGGCCAAACCTGAAACTACACGAAAGGCAACAAGGTCAAAAGCTGCAGCGAAAGCCCCAGAGCCTGAACCGGAGCCGGTAGTCGAGGAGGCGGTACCAGCGCCGAAGAGGAGGATAGCTACAAGAACCAAGGCGGCTGCCAAAGCCCCAGAACCGGAGGTCGAGCCTGTCATCGAAGAGATCGCAGAGAAGCCAAAACCAGTACCAGCAAAGAGAGCTATTGCGAGGGCTAAGGCTGTCACGAAGGCACCGGCAAAAGCCTCAGAAAAAGCTGCAACAAAAGCGCCAGCTAGAACTCGCGCAACGGCACAGAAGATGGAGAAGAAGAGCAATGAGGTTGAGATCGTCACATCAGGCGCAGCCGCTGCGAAGCGACGTACTCGAAATACGGCTACTGCTACCAAAGCCACCGTAAAACAGCCAGCGAAGGAGGAGCCAGCTCCGAGCTCTCCCAAACCCTCAAGGATTCCAATCAAACCAGCGCAACCTACCCCAGCGGCATCTCCTGCTAGGCCTACGAACCAGGAGATCCTCGAGGACCCATTCATAGCACATGCATCACCTCTCAAGGCTCCAGCATTAAGACTGGGCTGTCTTTCGGCAGCTAAGCACACCCACTCAGGTTTCCTAGCCATCAACCTCTCCTCAGAGAAGCCGGGAGGGGTCTCGCCATTCAAGACGTCGAGCCTAGTTCCGCACGCAGAGAGTCAGAGCCTGAAGGCCTCCCTGCTCTCGGCTTCCCCTCGCAAAGCACCAGCAGCTTCTCCACTGAAACTTCCTCCCGTCTCACCATCAAAATTTCGCACTGACCGTGCTGAGGCCGGCGAGGAGACCCAATTCAGGAGTTCTATCCTCCAAGGTTCTGCCCGCAAGGCTCCTGCCTTCTCACTCTCCAGGTCCATAGTAGGCTCTCCTGTCAAGCCCAGTTCCTTCGCTGAAGAAGAGAAGGCATCTCTCCTCAAAGCTTCTCCTCGCAAGATACGGATCGAAACTCCTGCGAAAGTTGCGCCCGCACTTTTTGGATCGAGTCTTAACATGCCGAACCCATTTTCTACTTCTCTTATCCAGGCATCGCCGATGAGACTTAAGACCCCGGCGAGAACACCAGCAAGAACTCCCAGAGCAGCTCCATTTCAGGATGTTGTTATGGAGGAAGATGAACACAACACGCCTCTGCAATTCCCGGTTCTGGAGTCTACGACGCCTGCTCAAGAGCCTTCACAGGAGATTGTAGTAGAGAACTCCGTAGCTGAGGAGCCGCTAGCTGATGAGCCCGTAGTCGAGGAATATATGCCTACAATCGAGGAATCTATGCCTACAGTCGAGGAATCTATGCCTACAGTCGAGGAGCCTGTGCCTGCAGTCGAGGAGTCTATGCCCGCAGTCGAGGAATATATGCCTGCAGTCGAGGAATCTATGCCTGCAGTCAAGGAATCTATGTCTATAGTCGAGGAATCTATGCCTACAGTCGAGGAATCTATGCCTGCAGTCGAGGAATCTATGCCTGCAGTCGAGGAATCTATACCTGCAGTCGAGGAATCTATGCCTGTAGTAGAGGAATCTATACCCGAAAAGTTTACGGCTGGGGAACTTGTAACTAAAGAGTCCGTTGTTGGAGAACATCTTGCAGAGGAGCTCGTCATTCAGCAATCCATCGCTGAGGAGCTCATGGCTGAGGAACCCATTCCTGAGGAGTCAGCAATGTCAATGGAGCTGGACGTCGTGCATGATCTTATAGTTGAGCAGCCTGTACAGACACTGGGCATCTATGTGGATCCAGAAGAGGATATACCACAGCCGTCTCTGGTAATGGAGCCCACGATGCCTGTGGAGATAAAGTCACAAACACCACAGCAGTCTCCTAATGCTGCGTCAACTACCCCTAAACAGGAGATGCCTACACCTGCATGCGAAGACGAGACTGTTAGGTTCGGAGAGCCATGCATCACGGAGCCAGCCGCTGAGCCTATGGACTTCATGGAATCCACAGTCACCGAGCCGGTCACTGAAGCTCCAGCACCCACGACTCCCATCACACCAACCGAGCCAGCAGAGCCAGCAGAGCCGACGGCAGTTATTACGCCATGGTCCATTAAGGCTGCTATGTCAGAACTTCCCGCCGGTCTCGCATCCCCAGTCAAATCCTCCCTCCGTTCTCCGGAAAAGAGGCTCAACTCAACTTCGCCCAAGAAGAGCGTTAGCTGGCAGAGCCTCTCTCCTCAAGCCAAGCCTCCCGTTGTTCCAGCAGCAGAGCCCGGTGTTCTTGCTGGAACTGTATTCTTTGTCGATGTAAGGTCAGCTGACGGCACGGACGCGGGCGGCTTGTTCGTGCCACTATTGGAGGAGCTGGGTGCGCGAGTTGTGGAGAATTGGACAAGTAATAACATGGACTTGACGCATGTTCTATTTAAGGATGGAGACAGGATGACTTTAGAGAAGGTAGTAGCGACGAATGGAGGGGTGAAGTGTGTGAATATCGGGTGGGCGCTTGAGTAAGTCATTCTGATCTCAACGTCGACAATGATTTGCCACAAAATATGAGAGAACGATGACTGACATGTATTTTTCTAGCTGTGAGAAACATAACAAACACATTGACGAATCCGGATACTTGATAAGCCTATCCCACATCCTTGGCGGCCAGACGCCTAAAGCCCTCTCCACCCTTAGCGCGGCCAATACTCCTCTCCCAGCACGCACCCCCTCTCGCACCCCGTCTAAGGCAGTGGATTGCACAACACCCGGCTACAATATCGTGACCAAGCCGGCCGGTACTACACCTCTCAACGACTCAATGTTCCTGAATACCAACGTTGATGATGAGGATAAAGAGAACGTGGTCCCCACTAACTCGGCGTCCAATTCTCCCGGCACGCCATACTATTTGCATCCTAGCGAGTTAGTGCAAAAGACATGCCCACCTAAGCAGAGCCAGGCGCCCATGTTTGAGATGCTGGGTGCCCCAACGCCATTCAAGCAGCGCCTAATGGCAGCGAAGAGGCGGAGCGAGGAGTTTGCGCCAAGGGTCGGGAGTCCGTTGAAGAGAGTTAAAGGAGCGTGGTAGGTAGGCAAAGTGAAACTTGGAGAATGGCGAAGAAGTCGACGCCATATCTCCAAAATAGATATGGCGACACCAGGATTTTATTCAATGGAGTTCAGGCTGTGGAATGATACCCGGCTGAATGGCGTTTTGAGATGACGCAAATTGGACGAGGGGCATCTGGGCGGTTGGTGTTTGGTTATTGAAACTTTCTGCTTCTAGATGTATATGGAGAGGGTCTGGTCGGCGTTGGTTGTATTGATTGTATTGGTGTTAATAGTGTCAGTGGCCAAACTCAAACACGTATTTTAACAATTATCCTCTGGCGCCTGATCCCCCATCCTTCTCTTTCTCCCAGACTGTACAGTATCTATGCCGAAGTCGTGATGAAAGCTGACATGGCTTTCACGGCATTCCCATCATGCGCTTTCAGCAGCTCCATTGCTTTGACCTTCGAAAGCTCCAATTGCTCAACCTGCCCCGACCACAAATCAGTAGAGCTCTCTTAAATTGGCAACCCCAAGCTTTTCTTCGATTCTGCTACCCTCCCTCTCAAAATAAAACCCTGTAACTCACCAGCATGTTCACGTCCGCAGGATCTACCCTGACAGCGCGCCTCGGCACAGCCTTCTGCTCCTCCTTCTTCGGTCCACCCACATTCAGCTTCTCCATCGCCTGACCCAGCGCCTCGGAATCGGCGCCGCTCTTCGCTGCACCACTGTCATCGTCGTGCGCATCGAGGGAGGATAGCGCCGCGGCCGCTTTGCGGTCTTCGGCTGTGCCGGCGGGAGGGGGAGGGGACGAGGCGCCTTCACGGACGGAGGCGGGTTGCTCTTCTGCCATTGTAGAGAAGATATGGAGGAGGGGTGACCGGAGGGTGTGGGCACTGGGAAGGTTGGGGGGTGTATGGAGAGGAGGGTGGTTTACGAAGGGTGCTGTGGTGGTTGGATTTGGGTTTCCCCAGGTTTTTTTGCTGAAGTTTTGTGGGCAGGGGTTGGGGGTGGACATTTTGTATGCAAAGTTAAAGCTTCACGAATTCTACCTTATAAGAGAATAAATTCCTTTCATTGCCTATTTAAGCTTCTCTAATTGCATCTTCCGATCAGATTCTCAGTCTTTCACAGGGCTACCCAGGTCAGTGCTTCACCAGAGCACCCGAAACCCTGAGTCATTGACAGACCAGTAGCCTGCATTTCCCCAGGACTGAGATTCACGAACCACTCAACCTCTTGAATCTTTACTCGTGGGAAGGTATGTATACTTTTAAATGCTCTCTAATTTATCAATTGGATTTCCTCTAGTTGGCCCCGTAGGAGTCTTCAATTTAAAACACCCCGGCCTTCTCAGATATAGTCTTCTCATTGCCATTAATTCCCGTCTCTTAGAGTTTTACTTCAGATATTTAAAAGCCTTGCACTGACGAAATATAATTGCTGTTTCTTTTTAATCATGGGCCTAATTACAAACCAAAATGGTCAAGGCTCACTGCCTTAGCAGCTCATTTCTCTTGTAGCACCCCCGATCTACAGGATACTCGACCAACCATCCAACGTCCTATACAGGAAAATCTGTGACGTCCAAGGATAAAAGAGGAACATCTTGTCTTTGCAAAATCTTCACCAATAACTTTCCCATCATGACAGAATCAACTGTTGCTTCAAATAACACAAAGTATGCGACATTAGGCAATGATTGGTCGCCATCATGTAAGAGTTTTCTTCATCTCATGTGTACATGACTGATTTCCTCCACAGCCTGGCGGTCAAAGCCAATAAAACAGGACGTCACATACGACTCACCTTTGGCCTTGAAAACTTCCTTGACGAAACTTGAAAGTTTACCCCCGATCGTTACCCCTACGGAAATTATCAAGCTCAAGAACAGCCTCCGAGATGCAGCATTGGGCAAAGCTTTCCTTCTCCAAGGAGGCGACTGCGCGGAATTGTTTTCCTACTGCTCCGAAGAGCCTATTGACTCCAAAATTAAGCTATTGCTTCAGATGAGTTTGGTCTTGATTTGGGGCGCCAACAAACCCGTCGTTCGAATTGCGCGGATGGCAGGCCAATTCGCGAAGCCACGTTCTAGCCCTACCGAAGTAGTTAATGGCAAAGAAATTCCCAGCTTCCGTGGCGACATCTTGAACAGTTTTGACCCCGCCGACCGCACACCGAATCCAGAAAGGCTTATCAGCGCATACTTCCACTCCGCCACTACTCTCAACTACGTGCGAGCGCAGCTAGCGAGTGGAGTTGCTGACCTCCATAACCCTCTCGACTGGGGCCTTGGCCACGTCCGCGACAGAGCTCTGCAAGCCAGATACCAACACATTGTCGCCAGCATCTCAGATTCCTTGCGGTTCATGCGCACCGTAGGCGCAGACACCGCCGGTCAGCTGCAGACGGTAGACCTATTCACCAGCCATGAGGGGCTCTTGCTCGAGTACGAGCAATGCCTCACGCGCCGCCTGCGCCATCCGGCAAACTACGTCTCGCCACCCGCCTCTGCTGACGGGAAGGGCTGGTACAACACCTCCGCGCATTTCCTTTGGATCGGAGACCGCACGCGTCAGCTAGATGGCGCGCATGTGGAGTACTTCCGCGGTCTGGAGAATCCTATTGGGATTAAGGTTGGGCCGTCGATGAAGGGAGATGAGTTGGTGACGTTACTGGATATTGTGAATCCGCGCAAGGAAGTTGGTAAGGTTACGCTGATAACGAGGTATGGGGAGGATAAGGTGGAGAAGATGTTGGGACCGCATATTGAGGCGGTGAAAGGGAGCGGGCATGTGGTTGTTTGGCAATGTGATCCAATGCACGGGTTAGTTGTACTTTCTCTCTCTCTCCACAGGCATATTTCATCTACTACAAATGGCATACGTATAGACTATGGCTAATCGTTTACCGTAGCAACACCCGCAGCACTCCCACCGGCATTAAGACGCGCCATTTCAGTAGCATATTCTCGGAGCTCTCGTCAGCGTTGAATATTCACAGGCAGCACGGCTCCTTCCTTGGTGGCGTGCATTTGGAGTTAACAGGCGATGCCGTCACCGAATGCGTTGGTGGTAGTGAGGGTTTGGTGGAAGAGGATCTAAGCCTCAATTATACTACTTACTGCGATCCTAGGCTTAACGAGAAACAGGCGTTGGAGCTGGCTTTCTTGGTAGCCGGGCATTATCGGGAAGAGCATGCTGAGTTAGGGGAGCTGTGAGAGGGAAGCTATGAAATCCGCAAGAAGTGATCCCTGTGGGCCTAGTACTCATTTAGAAAAACTTGCTGCTTGAACGAGTGACGTAAATCATAGGCACTAAAAGTTATATTTTCAGGCGTCAAGGTACTCCACTGTATATATAGATATTAAACCCAAGTTCCTCTAAAGTATTCATTTTATTATCCAGTCCTTATATATTAAGGACCTTATAACTAGAGTGTCACAACTACTTAGAGAGGAGTTCGTGGACGCCAGTTGCTATAACTCGGGGGTGTCGGGCGCGATAATAAGACAACGAATTAGAAAAGGGTAAATCGGGCAAAATAGTCTTCTTTACAGGGGTTAATTTAGTTATTCTAGCCATTAGTAATAGCTAGAAAGGAAGCTGATGCTACTAGTATAGAGGCCCAATTACCCCGCGCGCGGCTATATAAAATCCGAGCCGTGTTCTGGACCTTCTTACGAATATCTTACCAAAAGCGGTTAGCGGCTTGTAAGCCTTGGCAAGAAGGCCTGGTACCGAGACAAGAAAATCCGCACCAACGGAATCACGTCTGAGCCTGCATACACTAACTAACTTCGTGTCCAGCAGACGTGTCACTTACGGAGTAGCTATACTAGATAGCCCCACTTACTGCTAGTAGGTTTAAATACCCCTTGTTAAGACATTTTGACTTCAGCATGTTACCACAAAGGACTGCTTCAGGCATCTGTTCTCTCGTTAGCCTCGTCATCTTCTTCCACACCTGTTTTATTAAAGTCCATCCAGCCAACTGGTTTCTTCTATCTCCTCGGTACGGCTTTTCTCAGACTCTTCCGCCTCATCTACGACTGTCCTTGCTCTGTGATCCCGCGTCGGGTTGACTGGTCTTGCGCCTCCTGGTTCTTCGTGCACTGTGATCCATTGTCTTCGCAGCATTTCTATCCGGATATTGATTGTTTTGTGGCACCCAACACTTGAGTCCTTTGCCCACCGTGGAGGTTTAAAATAAGTAGCAGTAGGTTGCTACCAGTCCCACCGACCCCCAAATACTCCAGTCAGTTTATTTTAAACCGGTCCTGGGCTTCATAAACATGTCCCATCAAGAACCTTTGCCCAGCGCCAACCCTTTATTGTGCAGCAATTGCCAGGCTTGGGATAACCCGCACAATGTGTTTAGACAACAAATCCCACACAGCGGCAAAGATATAAACGCTGCACCTCTCGAAACGCTAGCTCAACACAGAGATTGTCTGCTGTGTCAATTTGTCTGTTCGGCGATCGAAGAAGCGAGAACGGCAAAACCGGATGAGTTCGACAGACTCGACGAGATTGTGTCTGTAGGACCTGGCTTCATCGTTCAATACGATGACCCATCCAATCCAGATAACATCAACAAATCTTTTTACCGCCCGCCCGTTGGCGAAAATGGGGACCCTCTCAAATGTGTACTCAAGCTCCACATCCATGGACATCACGCACCTGAGTCGGTAATCGACCCCAGACGCCGACAGCCCATGCTTACACTAGAAGTGCAGGCCCTTCTATTCTATGATTGGCCTGAGATCCATCTGACGGATATACAGCGCTGGGAAACACCCACATTTGATGTCCAGCTTGTGAAGAGCTGGGTCACCCACTGTCACTCCGAACACGGGGACCATTGCAAAAAGCTTCCGGTGACTCCTCCGCAGGGATTTAAACTCATGGACGTTGAAAACTTATGCATTATTGAGGCATCAGAATCGGTTAGATATATAGCACTCAGCTATGTTTGGAGTAGCCCCTCGACTGGAAGAGATTTACAGCTCGTTCGAAGCAATTTGACGCAGCTTCAACGATGCCATGGTTTAGACAAGTCCGCCTTGCCCGACGTGATTGTAGATGCAATGACTCTTTGCACTGACCTGGGGGAACGCTACCTATGGGTCGACAGGCTCTGCATCATTCAAGATGACCCCATGTCCAAGCACAAGCAGATTTTAAATATGCATCTAATCTACGGCATGGCCGCGTTTACCATAGTCTGTGCGCTCGAAGGATCTCATGTGCCCGGGATACCTGGTGTGAATGCCCGACCCAGGCACTCATCCCTTCACAGTCGAAAGTGGAGTTACCACAGCGATGGCTATACTGTGGAACCAGACTTTTACGGTGTTGTTGATCGATCAATCTGGAACACTCGAGGCTGGACATTCCAGGAACGCCTAATGTCTCCGAGATGCCTTTATATTACAGAACACCAAGTATATTTCAACTGTCCTCAATTATTATTTCAAGAAGATTTAGGTGGCATTTCTTACAGCCGCGCAACTAATTCTGTACAAAGTCCTCTTGTTAACGTGTGGGATGCAACAATGCGTAAACATTACTTTGATTACGTTATGGACTACACATCCCGGGAGTTTTCGTACGAATCGGATGTTTTAAACGCTTTCACTGGAGTGAGTAATGTACTGGCCAAGCATATGCAGACCGATTTTAGGTTTGGCCTCCCTGAAAAGCATCTCTTGCGTGCCATGCTTTGGGAGCACATTGAACGTGGACAGCGAAGGCAAGGCGCGCCACCAGACATTCCAAGTTGGAGCTGGGCAACGTGGTCAGGCCCTATCACGTTCAACCTAGCCGAATTAGTGAAAGAATATGGAGTACTGGTTCGATTTCACATTGCAGATCCGCACGGGAAGATCCGTCCTCTAGACATGGAGGAGAATTGGTTTGGATATACCGAAAATGAGAAGGGCCAGACAGTTGGACGGATGCCCAGATATGGTGTTATGCCCTCGCAACATGATTCCGATATTCTATGGCGCTCTTGCCCACACAACCCGTGGAATACTCCTAATCGCGCAGCTCTTAATGCTGAAGCTTCTATATTAGCAACGAAACACCCTGGATGCTTAATTTTCAACACCACAGTAGCACACCTATTCATGAAGAGATGTCAAAATAGTAGCAACAGAGACCGGATGGTGACATTAGACTTGTGCGACGATAAGTTTCGGGATATTGGTCATATAAGACTGAGCGACCGGTGGGTGAATAAGAATATTGATCTCCAGAGGCCGAAGCGCTTTGTTGCGATTGTTCTTTGCGCATCGTTGCTGCGAAAGTATAGAAGACGGGGTATCCTGCGCCGGAGGCCGGCAGGATGTGACCTAGGAAAAAACGTTTGGAAATTATGCGTTATGCTAGTTAGGCTGCGCCGGACCTGCCTCGATAGCCTTCTAATATGTTTCTCCGGACGGCACTGCCTTGTCGCTGAACGTATTGGAATCGGTTTTGTCGATGTGGGGTTGTGGCATCTGGTAGAACCTAAATGGAAAACAGCCATTCTGGTGTAGATTCATAGCTACTATTCTCTTTTAGAAACGTATTCAAATATCATAGCTCATTTTGTACTCTAGGCCCAGCAGATATAGACGTTGACTCACCAACCACGTTGACGCTGGTCGGGCTTTACAGTACATTCGCTAGCGAAACCGGCTTCCCTTCCAACCGCGCAGCTGAGATTTTACTCCGCCCCAGAAACAAAGCTCTTGGCAGTCGCCTTACAGGACTAAGTCAAGCGTAAAATAACGGTACATATCGGGCAACATAACCTGGCCTGAGTTCCGCCATATGTGGCGCAGTCTTTCCAACAACTACCGTAGTTCATCCAAGACGTCAGCCAGTCGATCAGGCGGCTGGCATGTGAATTCCAACAGAACGCGCCCTCAAAACCTCAGATAATTATCCCCCTGTTGTTTAAGGAGCGCTGCGGCCGCCGTACAGATCCCTATGGCAGAGATTCTAGGAAATGGCGGCCTTCAAACGGCCGACGCTGAAGTAGAAGGTCACCCAGCTATACTGCTGAAATCAATCGTATAATGAAATTAGTCGTATAATATTAAGCTTGTGAGTTAGGGCTAATCGGCCACTTGATCACGAGGACTGAATGGCTTTTTTGTTGCACATCGCAAAAGAAAAGGGCACTTTCGTCTGCCTGCACCGCTAGGTCAATAGAGGTAGAGCAGTGTTGGGGTTTACGCCTAAGAGTCTGAGACTCCTGTTTGGGTTGCGGCTGTGTAGCCTTGTGGCTGCTTTTAGCGAATCAGCGCCCCCGGTTCTTTGGTTTCAATGCCCATGTTCTTTCACAACTGTGGATTTCTATTCGCCTTTTTCCTCCCGTGGTCCATATCGAAGTCGATATTCTGCCTTGTAGTTCGCCGCCTGCGAAACTCCGATTTCTCAAAATCTCTCCTCTTCCTCCATCACACGCGCTTCATGCGACTGGCAACACAACCATTTCCACTTGTCTATCGCTACAGATAGCTCTTTATTGTTCACTTGAAATCAATTTCAGGACCCAGCGATAAATCATGAGTCTTCCAGGCATGGCTACGGATCTCGAAAAGGGCGAGGCTGCCACAACAACCTCACAACAACCAGTGGGAATAGAGTCATCGTCTATCCCTAAGATTTTGCCTAGCCGAAAGTTTTTTGGGGCCCTGCTTAACAATACCGGTACCAAGTCTAAGCAGTCATGCCCTCCTGTTGAAACTCTACGAGGACGCAGTCGATCGCCAGATTACATTTCAAGTATGAGAAGGCGACGCTCGTGCGAAAGGGCAGGAGTATTTATGTTTAAGCCTACCAAAGCGTCCTCAAGAAGAAACTCCTTCGACTCACTCCTCGACCCAGCGTTCCGGCAATCAGAACGTCAAGTCCAGCGACAAAAGATGATGTCCTATCTTAAGAAAGACATTGGAAATTCCGATCCCGGCCCAACCCCAGAATTGTCGGCAGATGAACAGGGTGCTCGACTGCTTGAATTGGCAGATAAATATTACTCAGAACGCACACTCCGGTTTAACCGATTTGAGCGCCTGTGTATTTTGAACCTCTTACACGCCCAGCATAATCTCACGAAGATCGACGAGCGCATCCAGTATGAGAAGAAAGGAAACTTGTCTGGGGATGTCAGCAATGACCTTCATCAAGGCATTCTAATTTATGGTAAGCCACCCCCCAATTCACGAGTTCCATGACCAGGCTAACTTCGAGGTTGCAGTTAATGCAATCGAAGCCATGCAGAAGATCTCCAGCCTTAGACAGCCCGGCTTTGAAGCAAGCAACAGCACCGGAAGGGAGCTAGCACTTGCTCTCCACGAGCCCCGATATTGGGAATCGACAGATGCGTTAAATCTATTTGACTTATCTCTTCCAGCAGCAGGATCATCTATCGATCGTCTGAGGCTTGAATTGCAGAAAGTGGCACCGCTAAAATTGCTAGACTCAGCGGGCAAGGAGAGAAGAGAAATTGATGAAGGTGCTGAGATATTGCAGACCACAGAGGAAGATTCTTCGTCGACAACTGTCCCTGGCGTCTTGGGTTCTGCTGCTAAGAAGTCACATCCTGCGTGGATCCCAAAACTGTTCTTTTGGAGAAAGACAACCCCCAAAATGCCACACATCTTAGATGACCTCGGTCCCAACGGTACACAAAATCCTCTCCCACCACCACCTCTTCTGCTGCAATCTACTAACGACCTCCAGAAACTAAAAGAATAATAACCTCCTACCTCCGCCAACCCCTCCACATCTCCCCCTTCATCGACAACTCCGCCCGACTCCTCGTCGCTCTCATCGGTGGCCTACTCGTCCTAGTTCCTACCGCCGTGCTTTCATATATCACAGAACTTCGCTGGATGTTGCTGGCGACGTTTTTGTTCACGATACTTTTCTCCGTGATGGTTTCGGTGATGTCGAGGGCGAGCAATGAGCAGATTATCATGGCGACCGCGGCTTATGGGGCGATTTTGGTGGTTTTTGTTGCGAATAATTTGCAGGGCAAAGGAAAGAGCGGATGATGAATCAGACTTTTGGCTTTCTACATACCGTGAGACCTTCGCACTGCTCTAGGCGAGGACATCCGGATTGAAGTCAGATGCTCTGCACGTGATGCTTCAACACGTGGCTATTTCCCCTAATTATAGAGGGCCCGCAAGAGCTCGCGAGACGCTTAGCTCTCGCGGACCCCCACCGATATGTGATGGATATCGCGACCACTAGGGTTCTTTTTTTCCTAACTTATTAGATATTTCTTCTTTCTCTATCTTCTTAATATTACCTATATCCTTTAGCTCTAGGCAGGATATAGTAAAGTAACTATCCTTTCTATAATTAAAGCATATAACTATAGTAGGGTTAATTGGGGTATTATAATAAGCATTGGCTAAAGGCGTAATACGTAGCGATTTAAATAAGGCTTGTGGGTAAGTAGTTATAACCGCATTTAGTATAAGGGCGGTTATGGTTTATCTTCTAACACTAGCTTCTGTTAGTGTAGCGGATAGGTTCTAGTTACTATAGGACCTCTTTAATTAATTAAAACAAGTATTAATTTGTTTTAGTTCTAAATCTAGTAACAAATATTAGGCTATAAGTCTTTAGTAGGTTAGTAGGTTGTCTAAGGCTACTATAATCTTCTCTTATAGCTAGACCGTTAGCTTATTATATAGGTCTAAATAGTGGTTCTTAGGGGGAACCTAGCCTTCGCCTACTAGGTATAAGAATTAGGTCTAAAACTTAGTAAAGGATTAGTTAAATTTTATTATTAGGCGGTTATAGTTATAACAGGCATCCCGTACTTTGTTTAGATTAATATAAATAGCAGCTAGATACTATATTATCTTATTAATAGATATAAATTAAATAGGTAACTCGTCCTTAAACTTAGCCTAGAGGTATTACTAGGCATCCCCAATTGTTTAACTAAAGAGGTAGAGTATTTTAGCTTCTTTAGAGGGGAAATGGTTATGGTTAATACGGAGCTTTCTGTTACGGCGCTGGTGGAAAACGGTGGATTGTGGCGGAAAATCGCAAACAGTTTCTTACTATCGCAGACAGTTTCTTACTGTTTTAGACAGTCGCAGTCATGTGACCAGACGATCGTATAAAACCTCGAGCGGCGCTACCCTTCTTCTCTTTTCCTTTCTCTAGCTTTGGATCCTCGTTTATAGACAATCCAATTGTACAGGCTGGCGCGACCCTCTTGCCGTGCTCGTGCCTCGATTAACTAAGTCGCTAACATTATCCAAAGCTTTTACTACTCTTTCTTTCTAAGAAAGAACTTAAATATATCTATAAGGACATAGAACAGGACCCTAAGGACACAGAATAGGACCCCAAGGACATTACTAGGACTATAAGGACAGGATAGAACTAAAAGAATATAAATAGAACGCGAAACCTAAGAATAAGATACGCACGGACCAGAACCCCTAGAAAATAAATAAACACTAGAAATTACCTAAAACCCCTACTACTATGCCAAGAAATATAGTAGCCGGCAAAGCTGCTATAGGACCCGCAAACACCTCTAATAGTAAAATAGTTGCCGTCTTAACCCCCTAGGAAGAGCTTGTAGCAGCTAATGCCGAAATTAAATAGCTTTAAGAGCTGCTTAAAACTAGAGACACCCCTATATCTAGTGAAGAGTTATTAGACACCTAAAGACTTGCTATAGTCCTTAAGACCCTAGCCCAATATATAGTATTAGCATTGTTGTAATCCGCGAAGGTTGCGGACCCTCCTTTACTTACAGACGGAACTAACCCTATGTTTAATAATTAGAAGCTTTAACTATAAAATAAGCTTAAGGTTAATACAGACTACTTCCCTACTACTTAAGCTAAGATGGCCTATGTCTTTAGCCGTATCGGTAGAGACGTATAGATATATTTACGTCTGTAATACGCCTAGGACTTAGCAGACCCCTTCCTCTCTAGAGAAGAGATAATTAACTACCTGTCTTCCATTTATAAGGACCCCTTTAAGATATAAAACGCCCGCCTTAATTATAAAGCCCTTAATATAAAAATAACGGAGACCTTTTTAGCTTTTTAGACCTGCTTTCTACACCTAGCCGGCTAAGCCTAAATTCCCTATAAAGACCTTATGCTAGACCTCTTTAATAAGCTTACCCTAAATCTATAGCGCGCCGTACTGCTAGTTTTTATTACTATATAGATGCTAAAGGTACTTACGGACTACTACCTAGCTATTAATTAAGGCCTCTGTTAAATTAAGGCACAAACTAAGCGGTATAAAGCCAAAAACTCTCTAACCCAGACTATAAGCGCTATAAGAACGGCCCATAGTGCCCTAGCACGATTGGTAACTCCTATAGCACCAGCCATATAGCCCACCGTCGGCTTAGCAGCTAGCCGCGCAGCTAGCCCTACCGCGGGTCCGGCGTATACTTAGCCTATATACAGCAACCCCTATAGATAGGCCTTTAGTAATTAAGGAGCTTGCTTTTTATATGGCTAAAAGAACCACTTTGCTAAGAACTGCCCAATAAAGGCGAAAATGGATAAAGTTCTATTAATCTAGGAGAACGGTAAAGAGTTAGAAAAAGAGAAATTTTAGAGAAAGACTCCTCTTTAGGGTTAAAAGGAATTAATATATTATATATTAATCTAGGTTGGCTAGTTAGTAGAAGAAGCTATACTATCCCTTATACTTTATTTTATAATAGATATTAAGTTTTAACCTCTGCTTTAGCTAACTCTAGAGTAAATGCCTTTGCCTTAATAGATACCTAGTACGCTATAAAGCTGGCTAATTTTTTTTAAATATACCCCTTAAAGAACTGCCTAAACTAGTCCTTATTCGCGCGTATAATAGATAGATAGGACCACTTATTATAACTATCTTACAGATCTACCTCCGTGTTAATAGATAAAGGTAGTATAATATCCCCTTTCTTATTATAGACCTAGGAAGCCATAATATAATCTTAAAAAGAAAATAGCTAGCCTATTTAGGCTTATAACTTAACGTATAGAGTAGACAACTTGTTTAGCCTAAATCCCTACCCCTAACCCCTTCCTTTATAAAAGAAATTAGTATTATAATGGAGAACCTTATATAGCCCTAAATCAATACTATTTACTAGGCCGATGCTATGCATAGGGACTAAGCCTTTAAGAAAGATCTATAGCGTAATTTACAGCGGATTTATATACTATATCGCCCCTAGATTACCTATGTTACGCCACCTGTACTAAAGTCCTAGGAAGTTAGTAGTGGCTTAGCTAAGCCCCTTATAGAGAACATAGACCCTATATACCTATAAAGAAAGACTAGAAATACCAGACGCTATACTAAACTAATAGACTAGAAGGATAATTTACGGAAAATAGAACGTAAGCTTAGGAAGACTATAAACCCTATACCACAAAATACGGCCTAATAAAAGTTTATAAAGAAACCTATAGACCTTCCCCCAGTTAATATCTGCTGTATTAGCGCTATAGGATTTTATTAGAACTTAGTTTAACCTAATACTATTACCTTTACTACTAGCTTATATAAAATTAATTAAATAATTAAGGAAAAGAAAAGTAAGCTTAGCGGATAGGAAAGTAAGCTTATAGATAAAGAGCTAGTAGAACAGAAACTGCCCTATTAACACTAGAAATTTAAGGATATATTCTTTAAGATAGTGTCTAATATACTCCCACCTTACTAACCGTATAACTACAAGATTGAGATTAAGCCAGATAAGGAAGACACCCTTAGTTATAGCTCCCTTTATTAGTAGTCTACCGCCGAATTATAGGCTATAAAGTAGTACCTTATTAATAACCTAAATAAGGGCTTTATTAAGTCTAGCTAAGCCTCTTTTAACTTGCCTATTCTCTTTACTAAAAAGCCAAATAGAGGACTTTGTTTCTATATTAACTACTATAAACTTAATAATATAACCCGTAAGGACCGCTATCCAAATAAGTAGAGCTAAGATCTTTACTAAGCTTAATATCTATTAGGCTTTTTACCGGATTAGAATAGACCCTAGATTAAAAGATCTTACTACATTTTAGACCCATTATAGAATATATAAATATAAAGTACTTCCTTTTGGATTAACTAACGGACTAGCTATATACTAGCGATATATAAATAATATACTCTTTAACTACCTTAATAACTTCTATACGGCCTACCTAGATAATATTATAATCTACTCTAAGAACGAGTTAGAATATAAGGAGCATATCTATAAAGTCCTATAATGGCTCCGCAAGGCCGGCCTCTAGGCCAATATTAGGAAATTGGAATTTAGTGTTAAGCGTATAAAGTACCTAGGGTTTATTATTAGTATAAATAGAATCGAGGTAGACCTAGAAAAGACGGCTATAATTAACTAATAGGTACCCCTAAGGACTATAAAGGGGGTATAGTTATTCCTAGGGTTCTATAACTTCTACTAATGCTTTATTAAGAACTATAGTAGGATTACCTGGCCCCTAAGCCTACTTACCCTTAAGGACCGACCCTTTTACTTTAACACCATATATAGGCAGGCCTTTAATGAGCTTAAGAAATAACTAGTCTCTACTCCCTTACTTACCTACTTTAATCTAGAATGGCCCTTAATACTAAAGACTAATACCTTAGACAGTATTATAGCTAGCGTTTACTCCTAAAAGTAGACGGACGGAGAATAGCACCCTATTACTTACTATTTAAAGGCTATAGTAGACGCTAAGCTAAACTACTATATCTATAATAAAGAAATGCTGGCTATTATCTCTAGCTTTTAGCACTGGCGCGCACAGCTAGAAGGGACCCTTAAGCCTATCTAAGTAGTCTCTAATTATAAGGCCTTAGAATATTTTATAATAATAAAGGCCCTTACGGCCCAGTAAGCATACTAGGCGGATATCCTTTCCCAGTTTAACTTCCTAATTATATACCGGCTAGGCGCTATAAATTATATGGACGCCCTTATAAGGCGTAGATAGGACCTAGATAACTAAATAGCTATAAAGATTTTATTATGGACCTAGACATTATTATAACTAGAGCACCTTAACCCCTAAATATAGGCAGAACTAAATATAGACCCCTTAGACGCTAAAATATATCCTATTAACTCTATAGAACTTAACCTTATTAATAAACTACTATAGGCAAACCGTACGGCCCCTTCTCTATAGGAGTACTATAAAAAGGTAAAGGATGCTACTAGCCTATAGTCCCTTAAAAACGGACTACTTAAGCACTAGGAACGGCTAGTAGTGGCAGAGGAATAGAATTTACGGACTTAGCTTATTGCTAAAGTATATACTTAGGTCTCTACGGCCCACCCTAGAAAAAATAAGACCTATAGAATTATTAGCGACCGCTACTACTAGCCCGGAATGGTTATAGATATTAACCGCTATATACAGAACTATAATAACTCCTGTAGGTTTATAATTCCATAAAATAAAACCCTAGGGCTATTAAAGCCACTCTTAATACTAGAACGCCCCTAGTAGTATATCTTTATAGACTTCTATAAGTTACCTATAGACCGTAATAGATATAATATGGTTATAATTCTAGTTAACCGCTTTAGTAAGCGCCTGTTTTTAATCCCCTATTATAAGAATATTAATGCTAAAGAGGTGGCCTAACTGTATATCTACTGTATCTACCAAATTTACGGACTACTAGATACTATTATATCCGATTATAGGCTGTAGTTTATATTAGCCTTCTAGAACGAGTTTACCTAGATCCTAGGCATTAGGCTAAAGCTCTCTATAGTATACTACCCCTAGATAGACGGTTAGACGGAGATTGTAAATTAATACTTAAACTAAAGACTCCGGCCCTTTATTAACTACTTTTAGAATAACTAGAGCGAACTACTATCTATAATAGACTACGTCTAAGCAACCTTACCCTATTGTAATAGAACCTTGTAGGAAACACTACAGTGGATTCGTTAATAGGCTAGGTATATAGATATGCAAACGAAGTCAACAATGTAATAGTAATAAATAACAACTGGTGGAGTGGTTGCCCAATAGATTTACTATAAAGAAAGAACTATCTAGGTAGGGACTGTGGTCCTTTAAATACACATCCTAACTCCTAAGAAAGTCCTTGCTCTACCTACTCTGTCTACTCTATTCGCTCTATTACGGATCTTATAGATTATACAGATTATATAGATCACACCCTATGACCTTGGTTACTATTCCTTATCACATAGTTCCACCGGATCCATCCTAGACTGTGCCTATATTAACCAACTAGCTTCCTCCAACTCCTCTCCAAGTAGTTATAACATTATACTTAAAGCGTCTATAATACTATCTCCCTCCTCTTTATCTTTATCCTTAAAGATTCCTAATATCTCTAAGTTGTCTACTAGAGGTATAATGTCCGTTTAATCAATTTAGTTAATATCCCTACTTATTATACCTAAAGCATCTTCTTCCTCCTCTACAGCTCGCTGGTCTCATACCATCGCTGCGATACTATCCCTTAGTAAAGTAATACCATCTCTATGTTTTTGTTGTGCGAAAGAGGGGTTAGTTTATATTGCACTGACGAGTTCCTTATCTTAGCAACCCTCTCCCTATTTAGAGTGCACTAAAGCAAATATTTAATTATCCTGCGATGTTTACTTGGTTTCTAACGCTAAGTATACGCGTCCTATTACTTATAATAGTCTTTAAATATCCTTATTAATTACTGCTAGGGTCCTGGGTTTAATCTACCGCTGCGAAACTTGATAATAAGCTTTTAGTAGCTCTGGCTAAACTTTGTTATTCGCGTAATGCTAAAAGAGAGGCTGCTAATACTTAACAGTATACTCTAGACTCTTATCTGGCTACGTCCACTTAGTTAATCCGTCTTAAGAAGGGTTGTAAGAAGGTGTATTCTAAGGAGTAGAAACTTGTGGAATAAGGTCTTTAGGAACTTAGTAATAAAAGGACGGACTCTCTTTTAATAGAGGGAGAAACAACTCCAAATACGTCGGCAGGTGCTCCTCTTGGGTCCCCCTTAGGTAACTTATTTTTTAGCAACTCTTCCTTATTAATGCTTCCCAATCCTTTTTCTTTTAATACTCTTATACCTTTCTTATAGCGTTCTTTAAGTTGTCTAGTAGCTCCTAGGTAGTCTTATTATAGCCTATCCACTTAACTTTATACCATATTTTATTATTAATATCCTTATAACTAATAATCTTTAAAACTTTCTATTTGTCTTCCTTTTGTCCTCTATATATATCTTCCTTATAGGCTAGTAGCTTAATATTCCTATATACTGGCTCTAGCATTGTAATATGCTATATAGAGTAGATCTTTATTTTCTTTAGTAAGTTAAGTCTATACATAACTTCTAAGATCTTTGCTTTAACTGTAAATGGTCCTAGTCTAATATAGTCTAACTTCTTGCTTAGTTATTAACTTTTAAATTTTTTATATAGTAGCTATACTTTATCCCCCTCCTTAAGATCTGGTCCCTTAGATCTCTTAGCGTTATAGTACCTTTTTATCCTTATCTATACTAGTTTAGCTGTTTCTTTAAGGTGATTATAAAGGTTTATTAACGTCTCTATTCTTTCTTTAGCTGTACTACTTATCTTTTTTACTTATTATGGCGATAACGATATTCTTAGCTTGTACCCGTAATTCGCTTTAAAAGGTAATATGCCTATCCCTTCCTATAGTGTTATATTATATATAAACTATGTAACTGGGAATAATAATACCTAATTGTTCTGTGCATAGTTAATATAATGCCTTAGATACTGTTCCAACGTTTAGTTTAGTTTCCCCGTTTAACTATCTATCTGTAGGTAATATGCTATTAACAGTACTGCTTAAACCCCTTATTTGGCTAAGAATACTTCCTAAAATACTGCTATGAATTTTGGATCTCTATCTAATATAACCTTTATTAGTACCCTATGTCTTATAAACACTTCTTTAATATAGATTCTAGCTATATCTTCTGCGGATATTTCTTCTATATATGCTACGAAGTAGCCCTACTTAGTTAACTTGTCCACTATTACTAAGATCGCGTTATAATCTTGTCCCATAATAGGATCTTTTAATTTTAGTAACTTGACAATAAAGTCCTATAATATAACCTCCTATAGTCTCTTTAGTATTTTAATAGGTTATAGCTCTCCATATAGCTTATGTCGTATTAGTTTATTTCTCTAGCAATCTAGATATTCCCTTATAACTTGTCTTACTAGTCCCTAGATTCCTTAAATAATATACTCCTCTTAAAGTCTTAATACTAAGTCTGTAGCTCCATTATATCCTTAAGTTATTCCCTTATGGAATTTACTAACAAACTTCTTTGCAATTATCTTAGGTATATATATAGCCTCTTAGTACTTATATTGCTCTAAGTCTAGATCCTCACTCTATACTTTTTAGATCTTCTGCGCCTATACACTCTCTAGTATCTTATAGGTCTAACTTTCTTCTCTTATTGCTGCAATCTTGGGATAATTATACCTAATTAATCCATCTTTATCTTTGCATAACATTACGCCTAACAGTTTTTTGTTGTTTTATAGTTTTATCTTCCTACTAAATACATCTACTCTTACGTTTTCAGTACCCTTAGTATACTAAATTTTAAAGTGATATTCTATAAGCATCTCCGCCCACCTAACTTGTCTTTAGTTAAGCTCTTTTGTCGTCAGGAACCTTATTAGGTTTTTATAGTCCGTTTTAACTATAAATAGTTTCTCTATACCTTTTAAGAATGCTCTCCACTCTTTAAGTGCTGCAACTATACCTAACAACTCCTTGTTATAGATATTGTAGTTTAGTTCTAATTGTATTATTTTTTAACTATAGTACGCTACTAGATACTATCTATCTAGATACTTCTATAGTAAGTACGCTCCTAGTGCAAAATCTAATGTATCTGTTTCTATAACCGTCTCTAGCTTCGGCTAGTAGATTTTAAGGATTGGGTCTTAGGTAAACAACTCTTTAAGTTCTCCAAACAACTTCTTTTGCTTACTGCCCTATATCCACAGCTCCTCCTTTTTTATAAGTCTTGTAAATAACTTAATACTTTTTAATTATTATACTATAAACCTCCTATAGTAGTTGCAAAACCCTAGGAATAATTTTAACTATATAACATTCTCTAGTTCCTGCCAACTCACTATAGCTTTAACTTTCTTTAGGTCCATGCTAATTTTTCCTAGTTTAATAATAAATCCAACAAAATCGGTCTTTCTAGTAAAGAACTCGCATTTCTTAATTGGTACTAGTATCTTTTCTTTTTATAGTCTCTTTAAGACCTACTTAACATACTCTCTATGTTCTTCCTTACTTATTAAGTAGATAATAATATTATTAAGGTATGCCATAACAAACTTATTAAGGTATTCTCCTAACACACTATTAATTCTCTTTTAAAACGTTACCGGTGCATTTATAAGCCCAAACTATATAACTAACGGCTTATATAGTCCTTCCTTTAACCTAAAGGCTGCCTTCTACTTGTCTCCTTCCTTAATCCTAATCTAATAGTATGCCTATCTCAGATCTATCTTTATAAAGATCTTCGCGTTACCTATCCTGTCTTAGATTTCGCTAATTAAGGGTAAAGGATACCTATCCTTTCGCATAATACTGTTTAACTATCTATAGTTAATACACATTCTAAGTTTTCTGTTTTTCTTTAGGATAAACAATACTGGATATCCCGCTAACGACTATAACGGTTAGATATACCCCTTTTATAAGTTCTCCTAGATAAACTCCTTAAGCGCTACTAACTTAGTTTTAGTAAGCTTATAGATTGGAAAGAACTTTAGACTTATTCCTAGTTCCAATTCTATCTTATAATCTTATACTATATACTCTAATAGCTTTTCACTTTTAGGTGACTATAACCTTTTGCCATACTTATAGTATCTCTTTAGTATATAACTTAAGCCTCGCTCAGTCTCTTTATACATCACTCCAACTTAGTACCATACTATCTTAGTTTGCTATTATACTTTGCGTTATTATATATCCCTAATATTGACCTAACCTGTAACCCAATTAATCCTTAGATTATATTTCTATAACTAAGGTATTCCTAATATCGCCTTGTCCTTTCCTAATAGTAGGATATTAAAAGACATTTTAACCTGTCTCCCTTTAATAGTTAACTAAATAGGTCCTGTTTTAAGATTAATAATGCCTCCTCTATAGGCTATTAGATCTCCTAAAATCGTTATTAATGGGTATAGGTGTTCCTTCTACCTATATAGTAACCCTATCCTTTTTACTGCTGCTAGTAATATATGGTTTCTTATTGCTCTACTATCTATTAGTACTTTAAACTTTTAATCTTGCTAACTAACTTATAAATTTAGGTATTATCCTGTAACTCCTTTAAGGGTCTAAGGCTCTACTACTAGCTCCCTCTGGTCCTATAGGCCTCTACTTTTCCTAACTATTAACTATCTAATCTTAACTATACTTAGTCCTTCTATAGCTAATACTTAGTTCTTTTCTTTTCCTCTATATACTACAGATAAGTATTCTCTAGGCACTCCTACCACTGTTATCCCTCTAGGCATTCTTCTATAAGAAATCTTCCTAGTTAAAGTATTAAGTTTTCTAGTTTTTAAACTTCTACTAGGTGCCAACCATACATATACCTTATATCCCTATATTATTTTTTGTCCATTAACCAGTATATCCTTATTAGATATTTCTGATACTTATCTTTGGGTGTCCTATATATATTACACATATTGTCTATATATACAATCTATGCCAATATGTAATGCGCTGGGTGCTTTAGGTCTACTCTTAGTTTATCTTCGTCCCTAAGTTTAAACCTCTCCCATAATAACCTAAACGTTACTATATTATTTACTGGTACCAATACTTGCATTATCTCTTTCTAGTCTATAGCTTGTTCCTCTAGGTTCTTTAATGTTATAACTAATGCCCCTTTTATATAACTCATCTGCTTCTTAAATATGGCTAGGTCTAGTATAACTTTTTTTATCTAGCCATATACAGAAATCTTTCCACTTATTATTTCCTTGTTGCTTATACCACTTGCAATACAGCTTAGTAAGTATATACAACCTATCCATAAGGAAGTATCTCTTTATTGCTATGTTGTTGCAACCTTTAGTATATTGTTCTGCGAACCTAGTTAGAATCTCTAGATCCTCTTTTTGTTCTAGTTTATTTAACTACTTAGCTCTTGGCGTTCCTACCTTTAGCCTATTTATAACTTTCCATACTAGTGCTCTGTCCTTTATACGTCCTGGTATAGCTAATCTCTAGTCTAGCTTTTATTCTTGCTATGTAATAATTTATTATCTAAACTTATCTATATTTTCTTGTCGTCTGCGTCTTATAGCTAGATCCTTAAAGTTGTCATACTTCTTAATTATTGTGTTAACTTTTTAACTTATAGGTAGGACACTATGTCTCTCTACTATGGACCTTATTTGTTCTTTGAAATCTTGGCTTTCTAGGAATCTTTATCCTATACTTATTTGTTTATCTTTAAACTAAGCTACTGCCCTTCCCTATTAGTTTTCGTCCGTTATAGGTTCTTAGGTATATCTTATCTCGTCTTAAGAATCTTAAGCATCTCTTATCTCTTCTTAAGAGTCTTAAGCCTTTGGCCTCTTGCCTTTATTAAGTGGTAAGCTAGCACTAGCAGTTATCTGCTTGCTTAATTGTCTTTAGATATTACCCCTTCTGTCTTATAAAGCAATAGATTCTATATCTAATGGTGTTATAATGCCCATTACTAAACCGCGTTCTATGGTGGTCTCAGTCTCTACATTGGTTGCGTTTATAAGGTTTAGGTACTCCTAGTTAGTCCCTATTGCTTCCTTATTACTATTAATTAATAAGTACTCCAACTCCATTGTTATTATTACTAATCTTCATCTGTATGTTGCTATAATATCTTAATCCAGCTTGTAGAGTTAATCTTATTCTTTGTCTAACTCTTTAGTTCCTTTAAGTCCTTATAACTCTAGCTCTTATAGCCAATAGCTTACGCTATACTTAGCGTCCTTATAAATTTGGCATGCGTTATTATAATAAAACGCAAAGTGCTTAATTAAACACTCCTTGGTCCTGCGCAATATCCCTATATTTATGTTATTATACTCTAATAACCTAGTGCCTTTTACCGCGTAGTTACTCTAACTACCTCTATAGCCTTTGGCGAAATTACCCTACTTTCCGTAATTTATGTAAGCTCCTTTTTTAAACTACTCTTTTTATTATAGAGCCCGCCTAAATATCTTCTACTGCTAAGATCCCTAGTTTAGCCTCTACTCCTTAGTCCTATAATTACTTAATCCTTAACCTTTAGGTTTCTATAGTTTCTTACTCCATCTTCTGGATTCTTTAGTGCTGCTTAAGTCCATTAGCTCTAGCCCACCATTCTATAGTTTCTAACTTTAACTTTATTAATGCGTGTTCTGCGCCTTATATAACTATAAAACTCTATCTTGCCCTTTCTTAGCTTGTTCCCTCTAATAGATCCTATTATTAATTTTTATTAATTAATCTATTAAGTCCCTTAAACTTTCTGCATCTTCTATTAGGATAATCACGTCCTAGACTTTAGCCTTAAGTCCCTATTTATACTGCGCCATAAGTGCTTTGTCGTTCCACTTAACCTATATTACAAGTGTCTAAAACTATATTATATACTTAATTGCTAAGCTACATTATACTAGGTTCTAAAGTTTTCTTTCCACTATAGTTGTTACTTCTAGGTCTTTAAATATCTATATTAGTCTTTCCGCGAACCTGTTCTAACTGGTAAATATAAACCGTACTTCCTAATTAGCAGTTATAATTCCGTTTATCTAGATTTCGGTAAGGTAAGGTTTAAACCATTTAAGTGCTCTTCCAGTTAAGAACAATCCTATATATACTACTTAGTCCATAGGTGTTGCCAACTTTGCCCCTTCCTGTATAACCTTAAAGTGCATTTATATAAGGAACCCTTTAAGTTTTAACTTCTCCCATAAGAATCGTTTAATAGATAGTAGCTTAACCTTAGCTGCTCTAATGCCATTAATTCTATCTTTAAGTATTTAATTATTATCTGTCAATTAATTAACTATTTCCTATAACTGACCTACTGTAACTAGCTGCGAATCAGTATCTTTTATACTGGTATCTCCTCCTGTTTCTAAGGTCGTAGCTGCTATAGATGCGGTTGTAACTAGTGCCTTTAACGGCATAACGACTTGCGCTTTTAGTGGCATATTGTTTAACTTGTTAATACCATAACTAGGTAGTAAATGTGTAACGGAACCTTGTAGGAAACACTACAGTAGATTTATTAATGGGCTAGGTGTATAGATATGCAAACGAAGTCAACAATGTAACAGTAACAAATAATAACTAGTAGAGTGGTTGCCCAACAGATTAACTCTAATTATATTCTAAGATTTACTATAAAGAAAGAACTATCTAGGTAGGGACTGTGGTCCTTTAAATACACATCCTAACTCCTAAGAAAGTCCTTGCTCTACCTACTCTACCTGCTCTATTCGCTCTATTACAGATCTTACAGATTACACAGATTATACAGATTACACCCCATAACCTTAGTTACTATTTCTTATTATATAGTTCCACCAGATCTATCCTGGACCGTGCCTATATTAACCAACTAGCTTCCTCTAACTCCTCTCCAAGTAGTCATAACATTATACTTAAAGCGTCCGTAACACCTATAACTTTATAGAATTTGCACCTATTTAGCTAGAAATAGGATACTTACCCTATATAAGCTTTAACTAGGAGAGACTAAAAGGACTATAGACTATACGCGAAAAACTATCTTATAAGGAAGCATAGTAGTATACTAGACGCTTAGAAGAAGTATAAATAATAATAATAATAATTTATTGCTTAACGTCTGATTTAGATCCCTACTGGGCTTATAGGGACTACTCCTTATATATATATAGGGAGAAAACTCTATATAAGAAAACCCCGTAATCTATCTCCCTGCCTTTTGGGACTCGCCTATATAGCGTCTACGAGGTCGCCTACATAGCGCCTACAAAGCGCTTGCGAGTCACCTGTGGTGCTCTACTACCTTACTTTTTGACCTCCTTGGGAACTACTGCTGCCGTAACAAGCCTACGGACGCGCTAGTATCACGAACTTAACTCTACTACTGTAGAGTCATTAGCGGGCGCCTAGTACTCGCCCCTTTGCCTTTTATTACCATTTCCTTTGCGACCCGGAACTAGTCTAGTATATTTTGGCTAATAAGCCACTGGGTAACCGCCTTAAGACCTTTTTATATTAAGAGTAGTGTATTATAGTTCTCTGTGCTAGCTACTAAGAGCATTGCTTCTTAGTCTGTGCATAAGGGGCATAATAGTATTACGTGTTTTGGTATCTATCTTAGCCAGCCACATTTGCATTTTAGGCTACTTACTAGGACACCTACCCAGTAGAGCCAATCTTTTAGTCCTATTATTCCTATTCTTAAGAGTATTACTATTATATTTTCTACCTTTATTAGGCCTTCTTAGAGCCCTTAGGTGTTTACCCCCTATAGTATTAACTATACTATGGCCTAGGTTTCTCTTGCCTAAGACAGCCTCTATACCTTTAACTCCTATACACCTCTCTAGTGTTAGTCTAACCAGTATTATGTTGCGGTAGATAGTTTCCCAGTACTCTTTCGTGCTCTACTTTAGCTCCTTTCTCTCTCTTATTATTGTCTTTACTAGTCTCTTACGCGTCTCCCTTCCTCCTTTATATGGGCCTGGGCCCTAACACAGCACTATTTTTCTTCTACTTTTTCTACCTATTTCTCTAATATATCTTCCCTACTTTAGGGTTATTGGTTAGCTCTCCTATAAGGCACCCTAGGGTCCCTCTATAGTTTATTTAGGCGTATCTTAATATACTTTATAATATTAGAGTTGCGCTCCTTTTACACCCTTTGTATTGCAGCGGCTTTAATATATAATTGTAGGGGGGGGATATTAGCTTCCTTCTCAAGCAGTGCTGTGGCCGTCCGCTTATACCCACCTGTTATGCTCCAGAGGCAGGCTGTTTGGACCTTTTAGAGTAGTTTGAGGAGTGATTTAAGGGGGCCTTTCTCGGTTTCTCCTATGGCCCAAACACTGGATCTATACGTTATGGTTAGCCGGACAACTGCTGTGTATAGTAGGCGTGACCTCTAGAAGCATGGACCCTATATAAAATTAACGATTCTAGATATTGCAATATACTGCGCTTAGCCCTTACGGGCCGCTTGTAATGTATATACGCTCCACCAGAGCTTACTGTCTACCCATACTCCTAATACCCTTAGGCCTTAAACTGGTTGGCCCCTAAAGCCTTAGATATAGATTATATGCTAGAGATCTGCAGGTTGGTTGCGTTTTCTTATAAAATGGAAGAAGTATAAATAGTAGCCTATAAAAACCTAGAGAAGGCCCAGAAATTAATAGAATAGTAGGTAAATAAGTATAGGCGCAAGCCTAACTTTACCGTAGGTAATAGGGTCTAGGTTATAATAAAGAACTAGAAAATAGAACGGCCTAGCTATAAGCTAGATTATAAAATAGCAGGACTATATAAGATCCTTAATAAAGAAGGCAACTTATATAAAGTTAAACTTCTAGACTTAATTAAAGTCTATCCTATTTTCTTACTAGATAAGCTATAGAAAGCTGCAAATAACCTATTACCTAGACAAAAGAATAAGCCTCCACTACTAATTTAAGTTAATGGCGACGATAAATAGGAAGTTAATAAAATACTAGCCTATAAACTAGTATAAGGAACGCTAAAATACTATATTTAATAGAAAGGTTATAATCTAGACCTAACCTAGTACCCCGCCTAGAACTTTATAGGTTGCTCCTAGAAGCTTAAAGAATTTTATAACTAATACCCTAATAAGCCAGGACTCCTAAAGTATCTAGATAAGTAGATAAAGTGCTAGTATAGCAAAGATAATAAGCTACCTGTTAAGCATAAAGATAAGAATACCCTATGGATATAATACGGATATATAAAGCCTAAGGGTAGGCTTTTTCGGAGGGGGGGTAATGTTACGGCGCTAGTAGAAAACAGTAGATTGTGGTAGTGGATTATGGCGGATAATTATAAACAGTTTCTTACTGTCGTAGACAGTTTCTTACTGTTTTAGATAGTTGCAGTTATATAACCAGACAATCGTATAAAACCTTAAGTAGTGCTACCCTTCTTCTCTTTTCCTTTCTCTAGCTTTAGATTCTCGTTTATAGACAATCTAATTATATAGGCTGGCGCGACCCTCTTACCGTGCTCGTGCCTTAATTAACTAAGTCGCTAACACTTTCCTTATACTTAGATCCTCCAATTCTTAAAGGTAGGGTCTATTCTATTAGATAGCGGTTAAGGGTTAAGGAGCTTGATAGACTTTAATTACTTTATTATCGTGTCCGTACTCTTTAGTGTATTATATTTGGTTAAGTAAATAGGTTAACTAAGGCTTTGTAAAGGGGAGACTGGGCTATTTTATAAGGTAGTAAGGCTTCTAGAATCTCCTTTAGAGTCTTTTATATACTTTAGGCTTAAAAACAATTAACCTTCTAATTAGCTATAAGGGCTTAAATCTGCTTATATATATCTATAATATTATTGTTATCTTTATTTTCTAATCCTAATTAGATTTTGTGTTCCTTTTAAATAAAGGCAAGTCTTTTAGATAAGCTCGCTTTAGGTACCATTGTTAGCTTCCTAATATAACGGGCTCGTACAAATGCTTCTAAACCGAAGCTTGTAGATTGCTACCATACAAGAATACTAAGCTAAGGAGGAGAAGAAGAAGAAGAATCGTTTAGGGGCAGTAGGTAGATATATCGCGAGGGCCGCTAAGGCGCTAGTGGTAAGCGAGCCAATAGCGATTTTGCATGCCGGGCATGGAAAATCCTAATTGGTTGAATATAGCAGGTAACGCGCTCTAGCACCGTCACATCACCCCCCCCTCCCAAAAAAGCCTGCCCTCAGGCTTTATCTAAGTTCTTTATTATTGTCTAAATTATTATAGTTATCTAACCCCTCTTTCTAGCATTTAACCCAGCTATCTAACTTGCGTGGTGGTCCAGGGAGGTCTAGGTGGGCTAGGTGGAAATCTTATAGCTTATAGGGAGAGTACTTAAAATTAGATACGGGGTACCATTCTAGATCTTCATTATAACCTACCTAGCTCGCACGGTATTTTAAGGTACTACGGTCCTTCTTTACTACTAAGATCTCTTTAACTTCCCATTCTTCGTCCTCTGCAATCTGAATTGGCGGTAGGGGGTTGTTATACTGTCTAGGTAATAGGTCGTCCGCGGCCTTCCGCAGTTAGTCTGGAGAGAAGATAGGGTGGATCTTTATTAACTCTAGTAGCTTAACCTTAAAAGAGTGCCCTACCTTCTTAGGGATTTTATAGGGGCCAGCCATTTAGTGGTCTAGCTTATAGCTCAGCCTCTAGGTTTTCTAGTTCTTTATTAACACCCATACCTTATCTCCTACGTGGAAGTCTACCTCACGGCGGTATTGGTTTACGTCGGTCTCTTTCTTCTCTTATGCCCCTTTTATAATTGCTTAGGCAGTCTCCCAGGCCCTATATATTCTCTTAGCGAATATCTAGGCCTCTTTATAGCTAAGGCGTTCGCGGGCTGTTATAGGTCCTATAGGTCTATCCTAATTAAAGGATGTTCGTGACCTATATCCATAGAGTAACTCAAATGGCGACATTCCTATACTATTATAAGGGAGCGTGAGCTGTGCGTAGTCCATTATAGGTAGTAGTTCCAACCAGTTATCCTAGTAGTAGTTAATAAAGGGGCGAAGTCGCTGGTTAAGATACTAGTTTATAATCTCGGTTTAGCCGTTGGTCTAAGGGTAAAATATAGTAGAGAGCTTAATCTTAATCCTAAAAATACAGCAGAATTCGTTCTAGAAGTCCAATATAAACTAGGGTCCACGGTTAGAGATAATTAACTTAGGAGCGCTATAGATCCGGTAGATATTGTTAACGTATATACGGGCCATATCCTCTGCGGTCGTAGTCTTAAAGCAAGGGAGGGAAATGGCTTGCTTACTTAGTCGGTTAACTACTATAAAGGCCATGTCGTAGCCGTGTTTGTCCTTTAGGAATAATTTAAAGTCTATTATAATATATTGCCAAGGGCGTTTGGGGACTGGCAGTGGTTGCAGCTATTTAGGAGTTTGGTCCCTAGGGGTATTCGCGTATTTATAAGTATAACAATTTCTAATAAATCGTTCTATATTGGACAGGAGTCCTCGCCAATAGTAATAAGGTAATAGTAGTTAGTGGGTCTTGTCTTAACCAGAGTACGCTATAGAGACTTAACAGTGGGCTTTACGGATCAGCTCTATTCGTAGGTTGTTAATGTCTAGAACTATAAGCCGTTCTTAGTATAGGAGTAGTCCGTCTTCTATTTCTAAATTAGGGTTACCCCCTATAGCTTAATCGCGGAGGGCTTTTAGGGACTCGGCTATACGGTTTATGGTTAGAATACAATTAATTAATCCTATTAGTTTGTCTAAGGTCTCTCCTTTTATAGGTACTACCTTATTCTATTTGGAGCTCAGTTCCTTAAGGATACGCGGGTTAAGCTGTTTGGTATAGAGGAGGGCGTGTATCCAGTACTAAGCCTTTAGCTCGTCTTATGGCCCCACGTCCTGTTCTCTCCGGATTAGGGTGTTAGCTTTAGCATTTTACCTACCAGGGCGGTATATAATTATAAAGAAGAATTAGGAGAGTATCTTAGCCCACCAGGCCTATTAACTGGTAAGTTGTTTTATTATTATAAAATACTTAAGGGCTTTATAATTGGTATAAACCTTAATCTAAGAGTCTGTGCTTCTAAGCTCTACGCGCCACTGGGACAATAATTATATAATAGCCAACATTTCCTTATCGTGCACTTTGTAGTTGCACTTAGCTAGGGCTATTGTTTTTAAAAAGAACGTAATAGGGTACTATTCGCCGTCTAGGTGTAGCTGTAAAAGGACTCCCACTACTACCCTATTGGAGGCGTCCGTTTCTAGCATTAATTTAAGGTCTGGGTCATAGTAACAAAGAATTAGGGAGGAGATAAGTCGGTCCTTTAACTCCTTAAAGGCTTTTATACAGTTATCGTTAAAGATAAAAGACGTATCATTCTTAATTAGTTATATAAGAGGCTTAGCTATAACTCCGTAGTCACGGATAAACTAATAGTAGAAATTATAAAAGCTAAGGAAGGACTGGATTCCCTTTACAGTATAAAGGGGTTTTTAGTTGCGGATTGCCTTAACCTTCTCTAGGTTAACTTTAATTCCTTCTATACTAACAATAAACCTAAGGTACTTTATGCGTTTTACTCTAAATTCGCATTTTTTAATATTAACTTATAGGCCTATATTCCGTAGTCTCTCTAGGACCTTCTTAACATAAACTTAGTGCTTAAGTTTGTTATCTAAGTATATAAGAATATCATCTAGGTATGCCGTATAGAATTTGTTAAGGTAATTAAAAAGAACATCATTTATGTACCATTGATAAGTGGCTGGCCCATTTATTAGTCTAAAAGGAAGGACTTTATATTTATAAGACCCGTAACGGGTATGGAACGTTATTAGATCTTCTAATACAGGGTCTATCCTAATTTAGTAAAAAGCTTAGCGGATATTAAGCTTAGTAAAGATTTTAGCCCGGCTTAAACATGTAAGGGTTTCATTAATTAAAGGAAAAGGGTACCAATCCTTTTAAGTAATAGCGTTTAGCTTTTAATAGTCAATACAAAAACAAAGGCTTTTATTAGGTTTCTTTATAAATAAAACAAGGGAAGTAAAGGGAGCCTGGCTTGGCTCAATAAACCCTTTATAAAGGTTGTTAATTAGGTACTGCTTTATTGCCTTTAGTTTCTCCATAGTTTGCTAGTAAAGGGGGCTATAGCCTAGGGAGTTATTGGTCTCCAACTAAATCTTATAATTATAGGTTTAGTGGGGGGGCAGCATATCTAAAGCTGCTTTTAAGAACGCGTCTCTATAGTTTAAGAGGTAAGTAGGGAAAAGGCGCTTAACTAGTTCCTTATTAGTTTTCTCTACTAGCCCTTCTTCCCTCTTGGCAATAATCTGGTCGATTTCGTATAAGCTAGTAGTAAAGACTTTATTGTCCTTCTAATATATATTAAAGTGGAAACCTATAGCACTAATTACCGCGATATCTACTATAGGGGTGTCGTGTAATAGTAGGGTTATCCGTAGCCTTAGGGGCTTCTAGGGTATTAGCGTTGTCCTTACTCCTCTTAGCTCTCGTTGCATCTTCCAAAGGTTGTCCTTTATGTCCTATTAGTACGTCCTCTTCCCTATTGGCCAGATCTCCGCAATTTGGAATTCGTCTACATTAGTGTCCGTTCCCCTTCCGTAAGTAGAGTCCTCCTTAACTGTAGTCCTTTGGGGGAGTATCTTTATTGGTATAGAGTTCCTGCCGGCCTTGCAGCGGGCATCTTCTTAGGTAAAGGCTAGGTCGCGGTTCCTAATATCCTACTAGTAGGTAGGATTAGCCTTCGCGGCTAACGTCTTATAGTTAGTGCGGATTTTCCTAATAAAGGAGGGTAACTTCGGTCTATTCTCCGGCTAGACAAACTATCTTTGTTAAACATTTAGCCAAATATTAAAGTAGGACATCTATTTTTAGCTAAGAATTATGTCGTGTAACCCTAGGTTTAGGATATAGAAGAGGATACCAAACTAGCGTTATCCATTAATAGCGATATATAGCTTTAAAACGTGGGTAACTGGCATACCGGCTTAACCATTGTAGCCTTTTACTTAAACAGGCTTCTCTAGTCGGGTAGCATTTACATTTAAGAACTTAGCAACATTATTCATATAAGCAGTATTTATAAAGGCAAAGCTATTTGCTCCAGTGTTAACAAGGGCAGTTATATTAACTCTATATCCATTTTAAGATACTGTATATAGAACTATAAAGTGTTTTCCACCTATTAGCTAACTTAGATTAATCTCTTTAAGATTAATAGGATACCCTAGGGGGGAGTCTTTCCCTAG
>Ga0307507_10002055_pt1 | contig 43645 bp, 51 predicted proteins | sample 7_EM_MG_FD_207223 | JGI IMG/M metagenome (GOLD analysis project Ga0307507, IMG submission 207223) | Populus trichocarpa ectomycorrhiza microbial communities from riparian zone in the Pacific Northwest, United States - 7_EM | ecosystem: Host-associated > Plants > Roots > Unclassified | place... | reverse complement strand
GGCAAACAATGAAACAGCAATGAAATATTGCTAGGCAAACAATGAAATGGGAATGAAATACTGCCAGGCAAGCAATGAAATAGTAATGAAATATGGCTAGGCAAACAATGAGATAGCAATGAAATATTGCCAGGCAAACAATGAGATAGCAATGAAATATGGCTAGGCAAACAATGAAATAGAAATGAAATCGGAATGAAATACTGCTAGGCAAACAATGAAATGGGAATGAAATATGGCCAGGCAAACAATGAAACAGCAATGAAATATGGCAAGGCAAACAATGAAATAGAAATGAAACATGGCTAGGCCAGGAATGAAATAGGAATGAAATATGGCTAGGCAGGAATGAAATGGCAATGAAATATTCCTAGGCAAACAATGAAATAGGAATGAAATATGGCTGGGCAGGCAATGAAATAGGAATGAAATATGCCTAGGCAAAGAATGAAATCTGTTTCATAAAAACACTGTGCATTTACCAAAAAGTTGTGCAGGCAGTTGCCTGGGTTTTATCATAAAAGTGGTAGATACTAGTGCTGGTTGAGATAGTTATATTAGATTGCGGCGCTCCAGGTCCACACTCAAATTATATCATACTCACCGGGTGCGTTGCGGGATCTCTACACAGATAGACCCGCCCTGGCGCATCAGATATTGCCTTTAAGGGGGACTGACATCAGGTAATGATAGCCGAATGGGGTCAAGTTTTTAAGGGTAGAGGATGCACTCATCTGAATATGGTCAAGAAGGGCCCGTCAGCATTGACGCTGTCCAGACTATTTGCCGGGCACGTGTAACCCTTGAGGCGTTCGCCAATTTTTTGTGCTCGCTCGCCCACTCCTACCGAATTTTCCTCTGACTTGCAGACATGCCCTTGTTGCAGACTCGCCAGCCACCAACTCCAGGACAACAACCGTTCTCTTCTGAGGAGTTGGATATTCTCAAACAATACCTTGAAGATTTTCGTGTCAAAACAAAGGAAGAAAGAAAGAAACTGCTGATGTATGAGGTATACAGACTCATGAAGGCCAAGGCACCTGCCCTGCTTACTGAGGAGCAGTGGAAGGAGAGGAAGACAGTGGGTGTCTGCTGGTCATGCTGATGCTCATTTGACGTTTTGCCATAGAAGATTAAAGAGTGGTTTCAAAACCATGGAAGACGTATCAGGATGCCAAAGTTTGGATATGTGAAAGCCATTTCCACCAGATTTGTAGTATCGCACCTGCGTCAGGAGCAGATACATGAGGTCGTTACTCGGCTCGCAAAGGGCACGCCACCTGGGTCAAGAGCGTTTCTAGCAAAATACCAACAAGGGCTAAAGGAGGTAATGGCTGGTCTCACAGAGGCTGAGAAAGAGGGGTATAAAGGATTGGCGGAGGAATGGACCAATGCCGTACCGCCCCCTGACGTCCAAAGGAAGTAAGCGGTCCAAATCTTGCCTTTCAGCGTCATCTCACCTTGACCACAAAACAGACTCAATGCGAAACATGGCCTGGGCATGATGAGAGAAATGGACAAAGTTAAGCAATACCAGCTAGGAGTTTTCAGCTGGAGTCTGGTGGGCGACATGGATGAGAATGGCCAACCTAGGAGTGCTTGGTTGGACCATAATGCCGATTTTGGTCCTGAGGGCCTCCGAGAATTCAAAGATATGTTTCCCGAGGCTGTAGGTAACATTCTGGAAGCCTGGGTCCAGTATTTGAACTATATCAAAGGTAAGATGCTTATGTTGTCGCGCCCTTGATTAATGAAGTATTGAACTTCAAAGTGCAGAATTTCAGCAGGGGCCTTCAGATTCACCTCGGCAATATCGCCATACCGGGCGGAGGCAGAAACGGAAGGCGCCGCATTTTGACCTTGATGGCGGCCTACCACTGCTTCCTCTTGCGCCCCAGGATAGAGCTGAAACTGGTGATCTACTGAAATCCCTCATCAGAGAATTCTTGACCATTCATTATTGTCTGGCTTCAGGCAAGCCATCAGTGGTTGTTCCCTGGTTTTGCTTGGAGGAGCATAGGAGTAGGCTGTGGGATAGTGAGATGTGGCCTGAGGATGTCAAGATCTGTGATCCCAGCAAATTAACGGTTCCATGCTCCAAGGAAATACTCCAATTGTGGAGAGGCCGACAGCAGATTGGTGGCGCAAGTCACACGTTTCGTTTTTCTTTTTTCATAGAAGATAAGAAACTGTCTACTGCCCTGTATGACTTGTCTCAACAAGCTAGTACTGCTGCGCCCAATACAAGGATTGGTTCTGTCGCGCCGCTTGCCACTGCTGCGCCCATCGGAACTCTTCCCGTTGGAGGGCGCCTTTCTCCAAACACTTTGACAGTTAGTACTGCTGCACCCAATACAAGGATTGTTTCTGTCGCGCCACTTGCCATTGCTGCGCCCATTGGAACTCTTCCCGTTGGTAGTACCCCTGTACCCAATACAAGGATTGGTTCTGTCGCGCCGCTGGCCACTGCTGTTGGAGGGCGCCTTTCCCCAAACGGTTCGACAGCTAGTACCCCTGCGCCCAATACAAAGAATATTGGTTCTGTGGCACCTCTTGCCACTGCTGAACCCATTAGAAGAGTCCCCGCTCTTTCCATTGAAGGGCACCTTTCTCCAAATGCTTTGACATCGGCGCATCCTTCGTCCACAAGGCCTCGCCTGGAATTAGAGACCATTTCCACTGCAGACCCCCACATGGATCCCATTTGTCCAACACCAACGTCATTGACACAGACATTGATAGGTAGCCGAGATCAGTCACTGGATCCACCAACGGTCCCAAATGCACCCTCGGTGACAATGCCCACTGCGACTTCAGTAGATGGTCCTGAATCCGATCTGCCCATTGTGAGGAAAAAGGGTAAACAGACAGCCCGTCGGAGTGAAAGCTATTCCAGTGATCCCACGACTCAAGATGAGACAGTCAAACGGCGCAGGGGTCCACGAAAGTCGACTAGAAATTTTGCATTGGAAGATGCCATGGACCGAAATTCTGAAGGCGCTGCGCCAAGTATCATCTCCAGAAACCAATCGACTTCCAAAGGACACCACCATCGCTCCAATAAAAAATCAGCTGCCCATGTTGTGGAGCTCCAAAAGGCTTGCCCCAAACCCAGACCAATCACCAAGCAGCCTGGCCGCCAAGGTCCAACCTCGGCTGAAGAGCAAAGAAACATTGAAGATGGGTTGTTTATCCGGAAATCCACAAGGACCTGAGTAGAAAAGGTCAGGGAGGCGCCACCTGCGCAACGATGTTTTGAAAAGGAGGCGTTGAAACGAAACGGGCGCCAAAAACATTAAGAGCGCCAATGACATTGCGCACAGAAATGTTGCTCGAAAGAATTGCGCCCTCCCCCTAATTAATGACTTGGCTCCATGGGGGGCGCAATTCGTTCGAGCACCCCTAACGAACTAAAATTTGCCTTTGGAAAAGGATACATTGAGTGCCAAAAACATTCAGGGCGCCCATGACATTGCATGCCCAAAGAGAGTAGAAACTTAATAAAATGTAACTACATTTTGAAAAGGAGGCGTTGAAACGAAACGGGTGCAAAAAACATTAAGGGCGCCAACAACATTCATTGCACCAGCACAAGTGTCGCTCGAAAGAATTGCGCCCCAGATTATTAGACTTGGCTCCATTTGGGGCGCAATTCTTTCGAGCGCCACTAACAAACTGATAAAATGTACCTTTGGAAAAGATATGTTGGGCGCCATGAACATTTAGGGCGCCCATGACATTGCAGAAGCAACTCATGACATGCCCGCGTTGAAACGAAACGGGCGCAAAAAGCAGTAAGGGCGCCAATGCACCAGCACAAGAAAGTCGCTGGAAAGAATTGTGCCTCCCGATTATTAATGACTTCGCTCCATGGAGGGCGCAATTCGTTCGTGCGCCACTAACATACTGATAAAATGTACCTTTGGAAGGGATATTGTTGGGCGCCAAAAACATTCACGGTGTCCATGACATTGCAGATGACATGACTTGGATGGATATTCAACATAAAAACAAATGTAGATTTAATTGTCCTCTTCCTCAGGCACAGCAGCATATATCTCCCTCCGAGCTTCCCGAAGCTCCGATTGGACAAGGTCCAGGCCCCTGAGGTGCAATTCGAGTCGGTACAACTCCTGGTGTTTTTGACGGCGCAACAGCTCTAATGTTTGCTGTGGGTCCCTACACCGGGAAAGTAGGTTTAGAGCGGATCTGAGCCAATCTTGTCGCTCCTTCTCCCCATGAGCACCCTAATAAAGTGAGGTCAGTAAGAAAATTATAATGACAATGGCTTACCTTATTTCTGGGAAACTCTTCACATTCTTGCCTTACCTCATTGAGGTCAGCCCAGGCGTAATCAAAGTCCTCCAACTGGCTAGGTACCATTTCGGGCAAGGGCGCACTACTGTGAATGAAGGGTGCCTCAGGCACAGGGAGCGTTGGTCGGGTCATGTTTCGTCACCGCGTTGCTCCCTCATCAGGGTGAGGTGGTCAGCTCATGTTTCGCTGCTTCGTCAACGCTGGCAGATGAATTGGCGTGCCAGCTTGCTCGTTCAAAGTTGGCGCTGGTGTGGGTGTAGCAAGGAGTGGTCGAGTGAGGTTGCGCTGTTTCAGAAGGGCTGGAGTTTGCGCCTCATGTGGCGTGGGCGCTGGTTCTTGCGTAGAAAAAGATGGATGACTCAAGTTTCATTGTTTGGGAACAGAGGGGATTGCTTGGGCCTTCGCGGGCGCGCTTTGCAGGCCAGCTGCCAATGTCCCAGTCGGTGCCTGTGCTTGCATCAGAAGAGGAGGTCGGGACATGTTGCGTTCTTTGGGAAGTGTTTTCGCCCCAAGTGATGTAGCTGCTTGAAGGGGTGTTAGATCAAAAGCAGCCGTAGGAATATTGGGCGCATCTGATGGCGCGGCGAGTGATGGAGGTCGAGTCATGTTGCGTGCCCTGGACTGTTGGGATGCCAGTTGTGGCGGCGGATCATCAAAGATGGTAGGATATCGGTAGTCAGAAGTGGAACTAGTCTTCCCTCCTGCTAGAACGATGTTGTGAGTGAAAACTGGAACGTAGGATTAACTTTACCTTTGGATGTGCCATCATTGTTCGCCATGCATGCGGATTAGACTACGAGTAGGCAAGTGGGGAACAAGCTACAAGATTGGGCAGAATGCAATATCGATAAAACACAACATCGATTGATAAACATGGTCACATGACGTGACGATCCAACTTTGCAAAGACGTCACGACTTCAACTTGCTCCTCCACCATCACCAACGACAGCAACGATGTCTCCCGCCTTCAAATCCCCTGCGCTCCTGGCCGCCATTACGCGCTTTGAGGACAAATTGTGCGACATGGTCCAGGAACGGGCTGGAGATGATATTCCAAGTCGAGAGGTGGATGACTGGTTGAACATTGTGGTAAGTGAAGTCAGTTATTACCTCCCAGTCAAAGCTAATATGTTCAAGTCTGAAATCAACAATCTCCTCCTTGTTGAAGCCGCTTTTACACCCACCTTCGACCCCTTCCTGCCGCTCGCCCAAACCAGCGACACGATGATTGGTGAAGATGGCGCCTATTTCCCAGCCGATCCCTTCATTAGGGTCATCTCCCACTATTTCTCACTGTCAAAAACATCCAACTTGAAGCTCACGCCGAAGATTGTCTCGATGAAAGTGGGAAATCACGAGAGGAGACAGCGGGACCTGGAGCGATTGAACACTGCAGCTGTGGCTGGTCTTCCCGAGAATCCACTGTCCATCGCCCCCCCAATCCAGAAGGCGATTGAACCTGCAAAAGCCACCACGTCTAGGCCCGTACACGTCAAAGTCGCGCCAGTGAAACCTACTGCTGGTGTTGGCGCCCCTGCTGCCGCTACAGTGGTTCAGTGTGCTGCACCCAAAGTAAAGCAAGGAGGAAAGGAAGTGGAACGCGTCCGAGCCAAGGTGAAAAGTGCCGAATTTGTGGAGAGCGACGAGGAGGCACCAGCGACGAAGGCCGCAAAGGGGAAGGGCGTAGTCCGAGCCAAGGTGAAAAGTGCCGAGTTTGTGGAGAGCGACGAGGCACCAGCTACAAAGGCAAAGGGGAAAGGCGTTGGGTTTGTGGAGAGCGGTGAGGGGGCGCTGGCCGTGAAGAAACAGGTGCTAAACACGGTGCCCATGGAAGAGACCGATGAGGAATACGAGGATGAAGAGGACGTACCCAAGAAAGGCAAGCGCAAGTCAGCAGTACCGGAACTCTATGACCTCACCGCGGCTAAAGAAGGCCAGGTGCAGAACCACCTGCTCCGTATGCCTACCAATCCCAAAGAACCCATTGTCTGGGATCTCGTGACGCTCCAGCAAGCCATTCAGGACGAGGAGTTTGAACCGCTTGAGAAAGCCGATCACTATGTGAAAGAAGCTCAGAAGTGGGTGGAGGAAGAGAAGGAGAAGGGGATAACTCGCAAAAAAGGAGGCAAAGCTGGAAAACGCGGGCCATTCTATTGGGGCCCCTATAAGGAACTTGATTACGAAGGCGCAGTTTCATTCCAAGACGCCTATGACCGGGAAAAGAATCTGATCGATGACAATGGCATTAGGAGGTACCTCGTCGCGGATGTGTTCACGGCGCCTTGCGTCAAGTGCGCCAGTATGGCGAAACCTTGCTTTTTTGGTGGTGGGGAGCCGGCGCCTTTGGGAATGCGCGGTGTTGATGAACTTGAGCTGAACAAGGCGTGCGCTCCTTGCAGGGAGGCTCGCCATAAATGCCCCGGCCATTCAAGACTGAGGCAGCGGACAATCATCGACAATCCATTTTTCCAGGATGGTGCATATTACAAACCTGCACCCAAAGCCAAAGCCAAAGCACCCAAAGCCAAAGCTGCGGCGCCCAAAGTCACCGCGCCCAAAGTCGCCGCGCCCAAAATCACAGCACCCGCAGCGGCCAAGGTTGCAGGACCGTCGAAACCCATCGTGCCCATGGTGAAAGGTAATGTGCCCATATTCATGCCCGATGCTCCCTCTCAAATGTCGGTCATAGATTCCACTCCTGTGGAGTCAATGCCCAAGCCAAAGCCCCGGCCGCTGGAAAAATCGATTGTGTCGCCCTCAAAGTCTGTGCCGACTGAGAATGGTAATTTTCTCCCACTCAATTCCACCTATCTCACTGATCAATTGCCCAGCTCGTCTGGAGGACCGCATCCTCCAACTCGAAACACAGTGTCGGACACTTTCGGCGGAGGTGCAGGATACAAAGAACAAGCTCGACAGTGTCATCGAGCACCGGAAGCAGGATGTGCGCGAACTCCTCCTCAAGCTAGAGAAGGTCGAGCAATCAGTTACATCCACCAAGGATTGGACGACACAAAAGGTGCTTTTTGCGCTTGAAAGTCTATACCTCCTGGGAAATGTGATCCATGGAGCGCTACTGGACTTGGTGCAGAAGATGACCGACTTTCCAGAGGAGATGGGCGCAATGGCATGGGTGGAAAGTGACAAGTCAGTGAAGGTGAAGGAGTTGTTGGAGCGCGCCAAACCGAAGTGGGAGGAGATGATTCGGGTTCTCAAAGCTCAATTGCCTGGCGCCCAGGAACTGCAAAGCTGTGAGTCATGTTCAGTGATGTCGCCTGCCACTCATCAGGCATCTCCACGTCCACCTGGCGCATTAAATGCGATTGAAGTTGCGCCCACCGTCCCTCAATTTGCCCCGCCAGCTACTTCCGATGCACCGGCGCCGCCCCAATCACCCATAATCGCGGGCCAGCAATTCGTGGTGGCAACCGCTGGTGATGGAGTCGCTCCTGCTGCGCCCACTACACCAACCTCCCTTCTGAGTCCCACGGCACCCAGCACCGATGCAGTAGAAAGGCAGACTCATGATCTGCCTCTTGTTCCTGGCTTAGGTTCCCCACTTACTGCCTCCCCCGCATCCCCCATAGGTGAGGAGTCTACTGGGCGCAAAAGGAAGGCAAGTGAAGAGGTCGACGTGGCCATCGCCAGGAAGAAACCTGCAAGCAATCGGAAAAAGGGCCCGCCGAGTGAACCTCAGCGCAAACAACCTTTGCGTGGCAGGTCCAAGGCTCCTGATAGCGATCCAGTGACACAAGGTGAGTCCAGCAAACCCGACACCATCATGGAGGAAGATATCGAGTAGTCAAGACGTTTTTTGCATGGGCCCTGCTGCGCCCAATTTACATAGATCATCAAATAAATACCCTACCTACACTATTAAGTAGGGTATAATATACTTTTTGAAGCAAGATTTTTTTTGTACACTGTTTGGCATTAGCATTTCGGCGCGTAAGTGGGCGCAGGTGTGTTGGCGCCCTCTACTGACACATTTGCGCGCAGGCAAATTGAGGCACCTAATAGGCACATGCCATGCTTTGGCACGCTTGCAGGGTACAGGAACAGTTTGAATGCCAAACCATGTGTTTGCCATAATAAGCAACATAAAGCTATTGTACTCTGGTTGACTCCGGCGCTGCTACGAAATCAGGCGCGGCACCTAAATCAAAGACAGGAAATTTTGAAGCCATGGGTGTCCATCATTTGATCAACATTTTTTCTCATTACTATTATGGAATCAACCCTATTCATGATTAAGTCACCACGGGCATTGGCACCAAGTTCGTCCAAAATTGCTGGGCAAGCACCAGTTGGGCCCACCCATTGAAACAAGGAATTTGTCATGCCAGTTATGTCGCCTACTTGATGGCACAACAATGGCATTGGGGCAAGGCGCGAGTCATTTTGAACAGGAGCGCCAGAATTTGGCGGGCGAGCACCAGTTCAGCCCAGCCATCACTAATGGTTGACACAAGGCGCGAGTCATTTTGTTTTGAACAGAAGCGCCCAAAGTTGGCGGGCGAGCACCAGTTCGGCCCAGCCATCACTAATGGGTGATTTGTTGACATAAGGCGCGAGTCATTTTGAACAGGAGCACCAGAATTTGGCAGGTGAGCACCAGTTCAGCCCAGCCATCACTAGTGGGTGATTTGTTGACACAGGGCGCGAGGTATTTTGAACAGGAGCGCCCAAATTTGGCGGGCGAGCACCAGTTCGGCCCAGCCATCACTAATGGGCGATTTGTTGACACAAGGCGTGAGTCATTTTGTTTTGAACAGGAGCGCCCAAATTTGGCGGGCGAGCACCAGTTCGGCCCAGCCATCACTAATGGGCGATTTGTTGACACAAGGCGCGAGTCATTTTGTTTTGAACAGGAGCGCCCAAATTTGGCGGGCGAGCACCAGTTCGGCCCAGCCATCACTAATGGGCGATTTGTTGACACAAGGCGTGAGGCATTTTGAACAGGAGCACCCAAATTTGGCGGGCGAGCCAAGGGGGTCTTAGGATTCAAAAAAAATACCCGGGGTCCATTTTTTTTTTTAAGCCCTGTTGGCTTGACCTACCTACCTACATAATCAGGCACATGCCTATATATGGTAAGATGACATCATAATCAGGATCACTTTGTCTCTACAGGCCTCGCAAAGCCAATTTCACAGAACTATTTCCAATGAAATGCAATGTAGGTGATACTAATATATATGTGAGTGAGTTGTAAATTTCCTTCTACAGAACATATGCTTACCCATTGTGTTTCACACCCAAAGTCTCTTACATTCAAGAACCCCATCTGATTATGAACTGCAAAGGCATCTGTTCAATGCATCTGGCATTTGCCTCAGGATGCGCTTTCAATTAGAATGGCCAGTTTCTTCTGAAGGCCTATCTTCCACAAGTAAGTTGTTACTGTTTTCAGCTATTATTGCATCACTGACATTTTTTGTGCCATGATGGTTTTTTTCAAGGTTGGCAAGTCCAGCAGTTCCATAATGCATCTGAGTTTTGCAATCAGGGCATATGGCATATCCATGGCATCAGGAGCAGGTTTCTAAACAATTTGTCAGGAACTTGTAAGTCATATTTAGTGAATATATTTTGTCAGTCATGACTTCACCTTTAGGACAAGTTTTGTGATGTCAAGACTTGGTGGAGAAAATTTAAGATTAGATAAGGTTTAAAATATTACATAATGCTTGAATATTATTGAATTCAGACTGATCTTTGACTGATCTACATGTTTAAGAGCTTATTAGTTCTGCAAACCTGCAGAGGATGCCTTACAGGCTATTTTGAGACAAATTTGTAGGGGGTTCCAAAAATTTTTTTTGTCGGCCTCTGGCTGACCTACCTATCCAACCCCTGGTCAGACTTTCAAATCCTAAGACCCCCTTGGGGCGAGCACCAGTTCGGCCCAGCCATCACTAATGGGCCATTTGTTGACATCTGGGCCGAGTCCGCTGGCCCCATATGGTATGAAGGATTGTCAGGTTCGGTTGGTCCATTGCGTAAGGGCTAGGGTCGCTGCCATATGTGTCAGGACTCGCTGTGGTGATCTACAAGGAATTCATCGATCAGAGCGTCAAGTTCATGCATTTGTATGCTCTTCACGGGCGTGGCGTGCTCTATCACGGCGTTCCCGGTTCTTTGCAGGATTTAGACTGAGTTGAAGTTGCTGGATACGACGATGGGGATCGTGGTTCTCTCAACAGGTGTCGGAAACGATATTGGTGCGCAACTCCTCCTTCCCCTCTTACTCGCCATAACTAACCACCTCTCACAGTCGGTTGGACATTGCTAGCACTCAGCGTAGCATTAGTGAACGCAGGATCGGGTCTCACAGCTCTCTACATCCTCTTGACCTGCGTCGGGTGGACGTTGTTCCTCCTTTTCCCCGTCAAGACAGCCATGCGGTGGTTAGCCCGGAAGACAGGGTCCATCGAGAGCGGCCCTTCGCTCTTCTTCATGACCGTCACCATGATGGTCCTCTGTGGCTCTGCATTTTTCACGGACGTTATTGGGGTGCACGCTATCTTTGGTGCCTTCTTGGCTGGGCTCATCGTCCCCCGAGAGGGAGGTCTGGTGATTGCGTTGACAGAGAAGCTGGAGGATATGGTTTCGATCATATTCTTGCCACTCGTGGGAGTGGCCTCATCAACAGTGATCCTTTTGCAGACCAACGTCCTCCTCTGGTTCGACCAAATCACTCCTCCTCAGGCACATTCTCCGAGATCGAGACAATTCATCATCGATTTGTCCCGACCCTGGATTACGAGGTTGGTGTGGAGCCAAACGAACAAGTGCGTGTCCTGCAACTGTTCGACGATGGATGGGCACAAGTTGAGAAAGTGAAGAGCCTCGATGCACCGAAAGGCAAAGTTAATGTGACCGGGGTCGAGATGGGCTTGATCCCATTAGATTGCCTGAGAGAGGCTGGCTTTGATTTGCCCACTTTTTTCGACAAGAAACGAATCAGTGGTTATGCCTCGCCTACCAAGAGCACCTTTGGGTTCTAAGGTTTGGTTTCGCTGTCTTTTTAATTGTCACTGTGGGCGCTGATCAGCGCTCACAGCCATTGACTCGACGCTCTCTTCATCCTTTCTTTCCATCAGTCTTGTAAAATTTTCCAACCACATCGTAATACACTCATCTCGTCCTTTATTTCCCTCCTTCCTGTGCATACCCGTTACTGTCCGATTTTATTGCCGTTCTCCCCTTTGCTTCTTTTTGAGACGGCTTTCGTTGACGGTCCATTCTTTTTGCCATTCCGTGGACTTCATAACATGACGTTCTATTATTTATCTTTGACGTCCGGAGCCATTTCCCTTCTCATATTCATGTGGTGAAACAGTACTCCCTGGACTCTTTGTTACCCGTGTTTGTACGCCATAGAATAGCACGGAAGAAATTTACATTCTGGTGAAAGTCTGATTCAGATGCTCATTGTCGGGGGAAGCGTGAGGAGGGTGTCAGGAATTTACAAGCATCCCAACCTCCAAATGCCAGTTTGGGATGACCCTCGATGAAGGGAGGTTTCGGGTGAGGGGAAATATCCTCCAGCTTTTCTGGTTCGTATTTCTGACCTTAAACTGGTATTGAAAAAGACGTTCCCCCTTGGAAAAAAGAAAGCTGACTGAGAGACCTTGCCGCCAATTTTCCGCATCACATGATTATGGAGTCGCTGGTTGTTTGTGGTCTGTTGCAGACCCTGAACCGAGGTGCATGACGAGGTGAAGATGTGATAGTCACCAAATTTAAAGATTGACGTTCATCGGACGCGGCTTGTGCTGAAGTGTCAATAATTGACCTAAGGTTGCGGGGGATAATATTTTAGAGCAGCGAGGTAATAAGGGCAAGAGTAGTTTGCCTGTGAAGGGAGGAATTTGGCTTCCGATGCTAGCGCTGGAGAGTACGATATGCCACAATGGTGACCGGTCACGTGTGCCACTTTCAATTCTCCACCAACTCAACGGATGTTGTCGAGAATGGAAGACGAAATGGACACCGACGAGGACTCCATTGAGGGCGTAAGCGATGAAGACAGCGACGTCTCGGAACAACATTTAGAAGAAGACGCCGAGGGCGAGGAAGACGAAGAGAACGAGGACGATGTACCCAACCCCGAAGAAACGCACACTGAGAAGGAGATTGAAGGAGACTTTGAGTATGTATTTCTCTATAAGTCATCATTCTGCTAATCAGAGCAAGCCCAGTCGTCTCGTACAGAACATACGACTCCGGGACACGTCTTCAAACAACGGAGCGAGCGGGAGCGGATTGACAAAGGATTGGGATTTCAGCATCGAGGAGAAAGAGGCCGAGTTCTGCGATGACCTAAGGGAAGCCTCTGGTATTGGCCGGAAACGCAAACGGGTGAGTAAGCTTGCGTACGCTCGTTTTTTTGCTAAAACACCCACAGAAAAGCCAAACAGGCCCAGTCCTTTCTCAACAAGTTCGCTCCCTTATTGGGGATGGAAATCAGGCGTATGTGGACAGCGACCTCCCTGAAGCGATTCGGATTATGCAAGAGGTCATACGCATTGAACCGCGTGCGGCAAGTGCGTGGTCTGTGCTATGAAGATATGGAGCAAGGCAGAAGGCGCTTCAGCTTAGGATTATGGCGGCTCACCTTCGACATGATGCAGATGAGTGGGATCGATTAGCTAGGCAGTCAAGGGAACATGGGTATAACCAACAGGCGTTATGCTGCTATCGAAAAGTATACAGTCTCAACCCGACAAATGTCGATGCGCTGTGGGATCGAGCATCATTGGCAAAGGAGATCGGGGACTTTCGAACAGTAAGTTCATTCATACTCATCTCATTACTACATTAACTTTGCCTTCAGGCGAGGTCTTGTCTGTGCCCCACATGTTCTGATCAGCGCTGATCAGAATCAGAACTCCTCCTTCCCCAGCCATTTTGGCTGGAAAGCAACTCAGCAATGGCCCCACTCAGCATTACTCAGCGCTGATCAGCACTGATCAGAGTGCTCAGTACTGATCAGCGCTGATCAGTGCTGAATCACTGAAAGCTGAACAGAACTGAGTGACACTGAACAGAACTGAGGTATACATCAGTAGAGCACAGTAATGGGGTCTTTACTATTAAAAAAGATTGTCAAGCTCAGGAATTGAACTCTCAGCCTCTGAGAAAGAAGTCACATGACCTAAAACTCACAATATCCAACTGTACCATGCTGCTGTAGTATACATAAGAAAGTTAGTACACTATATAGGCCACATCTTGATGTATTTCAAACCTCTCTGATCACTGAAAATATTATAAACCCACAAGATTGCTATTAATTGACTTGTAAGGACAATTAGAGCATAACTAGCCTGATCTGTACAAGATATGTTGATTTACATCATTAAGAGTCATCTAAAACGCATTTTGAGCAGTTTAAAATTTGTATTTCGCAATAAAATTTACATAGCCGTGTTCTGCTCATTAAATCGATTCCAACAGGCTATAGAACGTCTTGATTGGTTGAGTTTTGAGCTCACAATCGACGTTCGGGTATTTCCCTGCGCTTCGGCAATTGCCGATCACGCGTCTTCTGTGACACGTCTCACGTCTCAGGGCTCTCCATTCAACCACCATCGTCTCCACAGCACCATCGCCCATCCACGACACCCACCCACCGACGCTGTCACCCGTGGCCACCACCGCCCACCAAGCTCGTCGATCACCAACGACCACGGCACCCCGCAACACATCAAAATCAACCCGGCGACGCCACGTCACAAACCGAACGAGCGCCGGTGGGGTCGATGCGGGGTCTGACGGTGACAACGTCGAGCGTTGTCACCGTCCGGTTGTTTGCTGCCAGCGCAGGTGAGTAGGTATGCCCCCATGCCTCCCACAAATTTCTCTCACAACGTTTCCAGGTGCCACGTCGCTGTCAGCGACGTGGCAACCAAACGGATGAGATACCACGACGGATGACGATCCGACCACATCAATGGACGACCACGGCCACGCGACTACAACGACGATGCGAGTCCAAGGTGCCACGTCGACAGCGACGTGGCAACCAAACGACGAACGACGACGATGTCGTCGTTCGTCGTCATTGTTCATATATCATGGTACGTATTATCACCTTCGTCCCAACCCACCACTAACTGTAGCTATTCCACTGCATCAAGAAACAACAACAACGACCGACACGACGCGACGCCACAACGACGCCACCACGGCGAGTGCCCAACGCAGCGGACGACACGACAACCACCACCACGCGACGCCACCACGGCGAGTGCCTAACGCAGCCGCGACGACCATGAACGATGGATGGGGCAACTAAACGACGAACGGCGACATCGTCGTCGCCATTCGTCGTTGTCGTTTATTCAGTGAGACGGGACCCCCCTCCTTTCCGGTGCCACGTCACAAGAACGACGTGGCAACCATACGACGAACAACTATAGTCATTCGTCGTATTCGTCGTTATTTTAGATTTTATAATAGTAACTAATTAAGTATCTATATAGTTGTTTGTTTTTTATTTCTCGGAATCCTTATTGTATATTTTATTTAATTGCAAATATATTCCTCTTATGGTAATTTTCTGGTTTTGGTTTATCATTATTGCCACTTAATTAAAATATATTTGAAATCTGCTTAGTGCTGTTCAGTTCTGAGCAGATCTGATCAGTGCTGAGTGATGCTGCTCAGAGCTGATCAGAACTGATCAGAACTGCTCAGCACCACTCAGCGCTGATCAGAACTGAGCAATCAGAGCTGAGCAGAACTGATCAGAACTGATCAGAATCCTCAGCGCTGATCAGCGCTGATCAGAGCCTGTGGGGGAGAGAGAAGTACTGCTTCAGGCCCGCAACGCGTTCACCGCAATCCTTAAACGGTTCCCACACGACCTGAATGTTCTCCGCGAACTCCACACCATCCTCGTCGAGCTCGCCGAACTCCCAACCTGTGCCTACCTCCTTCAAGATGCGTTCGAGCACTACCATCGCACCTACCCCAACCCCTCGGAGACCATCTTCACCAAACTTGACCTGCTCCTCCTAGCGGACTTGTACAACGCTCTTGGGGAACATGAAAAAGCAGCACAGACGATCAGGCGTGGAACTCGTTGGTTGCAAGGGAGGGCCGAACAGCAGTATTGGGATTTGTGCGAGGATGATAGGGAGTATGATATGGATGGGTGGCCAGCGAGAAGTGTGATTGGGGAGGGAGGTGGGATACAAGCCGGGAGGTTCGAGTTGGACGCGAATGCGCGCCATCGGTTGGCGGTTGCGAGGATTAAAATGGGGGAGATTGAGGAGGGAAAGGTGGGTTGGGTTCTCTTGGTTGTGGGAGATGCTGATTTTCGTTGGTTAGCTCCATGTGAATGCGGTCTTGGCAGAAGATATTCTTGACTACACGGTCCTCTTTGCTGAGATTGCAGATGCATACTTTGAGAGGGAGATGTACGCGGAGGCGAAGCCTATCTACGAGCTCCTTGGTGCTGACCCTGCGGTATGTGATTCTCAATACGTCTTATTAAAAATGTGACTCTCATCTTAGCTGAAGACAAGTAGTATTTATATTATCTTACAAACAGTCGCATGCATGAAGATGCTCGAAGAACTTCGTGAAGCTGCAGAAGTCTACGAACACAGTACGATTTTCTTACCTGGCAGCTGACTAGCACGCTGATCGACACGTATCAAGTCCGACAGGCTGATCCTACGCACAACGACGCCAAAATGAAGCTTGCCGAGATTTATGAGATTCTAGGCGAAACTAGATGGGCTTTAGAGCTAGTATACGAAGGTATGCAGTAGTTCTCCCCTCCCCTCCCATCCTCAACTCAACGCCCCCCAGTCATCCACACCTGCAAAAAGCACCCAAAAGCGCCAGCGACCCAATCCGAAGACGATCCCACCACAGCCTCTCTCTTCGCCGAAGAACGTACCCTCGCCAAGTCCAAAGCTAACGCTATGCGTGCCAACCGACTAACGCACCTGCAGCTGAGGGATTTGGAGGCGGCCAAGGAGAAAGAGGTGATGCAGGGGTATCGGAGGATAAGGGAGCTGTGGGCGGGGATGATGGGTGGGGAGAGGAGTGTGAGAGAGAGTGGATGGTCGAGGCGGAGAAGCTTGTGGATATGTTTAGGGAGATGAGGAATTTGTTTTTGACCAGTCGGGTGGGTTGTCTTTTTTTTTTTTTTTGCTTTGGGGTTGGACGAGGAGCTGATCCTTTTGGCGGGGCTTAGAGTAATCCCTTATGGGGATGTTTCCGAGGAGTAATGGGAGGAAACAGAAGGCCGAGACGGAGGCTGATGAAGATTGGATGGCGTCGCGGTTGCAGCTCGACTTGGGTTGGTTGTTGTTTTGATGAGGTGTCGGGTTGAGGCTAACATTGATCTTTTCAGAACGTGATAGCATGTCAAGGAAGGCGACCAAAGAAGATGCGCAGATCGGCAAAGTGGATGTGTTTAGAGGGATTTCGTTTGATGACTGGTTGAAGTTGTTCATGCAGGTTTGTTCGGGTTCTCTCTTATCTTGTTGTGTTCTTTGGTTGATCCTGGGAACCAGTATTGCTTTCTTCTTACTCGAGGTCAATACGACGTCGCAGATGAAATCCTTCGACATATCATGGTCTCAAACACATATCAAGCTCGTCAGCGACAGGACTCTATTCGACTGGCAATCATCAGTGAGCATAACACCCCTTGGCTCTTCATACTGTTTGAGCTCATCGCCATTTCTGTCTGTAGCTTGTGGTCTGGCCGCGGGCCAACACCCAGCTGTCGTTGAACAAGCCCGCAAACTCATCACCGTTCACCAATTCAACAACGAGCCACTATGAATCATCATGGCTTGCCTGTCAAGTGGCCTCCGCCCCACAGATGCTTTCATCGCTTCCACGCTTCAGAAACATCTGTTCAGGGAGATGAAGTTGGCGGATACGGCTGTGAAGAGCCCGGAAGTGCTCAAATGGAATCCGTTGAACAAGTGGTATGCACCCACTGCACAGGGCGGGAAAGCGGAGGACGGGGCTGAGGAGGATGGGGATGATGGAGTGCCGGACCAGGGCGGTGATCAGGAGACTGGGGCGACAGCTACAGCTGGGAGCCTCAATCTCCCTGAGATACCGACGAAGCATAACCCGGTTATTGTAGCTATCTATGGCCAGATTTGTATTGCTGTGAAGAGCTATCAGAGTGCTATTTGTGAGTTCTTCCTTTTGTGTGCGTATATACTGCTTCTTGCTGACATTGTGGATAGTCTATCTGTTGCATGCATACGATTATTGCCCTGACGATCCGATGATATGCTTGTGTTTGGCCATAGCTTCCATTGGTAGGGTGATGCAGTGTCAGTCGGATAACCGACATCATCTTGTTACACAGGTGGTTCTGTCCGCTCTGAGCAGGATTATGGGACTAATGATTTGGTTCTTTGTAGGGCATGGCGTTCCTAACGGAGTATCGCAATCTCCGAGGAAGTGACACGCAGAGTGTACAGGAAGTGGAGTACAGCTTTGCCAGGACTTTCCATCAGCTTGGTCTGTCTCATCTTCCTGTCGTTGTGTGCTTTCCTTGCTAATTCTATTCAGGACTCTACTCCTACATGGTCAAGCATTACGAAAAAGTTCTCGATCTTGCGGAGAAGAACAATGTACGCCTCTGCTACCCTCTCCCAATCTCTCTCCGATGACTGTATCGTAATAGGACGACCTCTTCACCAAAGAGGCCGCATATAACCTATCCTTGATCTTTGTCTTCACTGGGGCCACTCACTTGGCGGATGCTTTGTATCGTCAATGGCTCTCAATATGATCAGAAGAAGAAATGAATGAAAAGTATCAGCTCTATGTAACTGCATATTTGTAGATTATCATGTACTTGTGCTTTGGTCTGTTTATTCTTGCTGGTCCAAACCGTCACGTCCGACGTAACAGCTCTTCTTCTCTTACCACCATCATTTCCGCTGGCAATGGCAATGACGAACAATGTCGATACAATACAGGAGGTAAGCGCCATTTCGCCCAGCTACGCGGTTACTCACTCCATCATGCTGCAGGACCGTTTCATCCAGCTGAAGGAGATGGAGCGAAACAACTTGGAGACGACCGACGATTCGCCATTCACCTCAGCTTTGATGACGCCTGTGGATCAAGATGTGCCCATCAACGTCTATCAGGGTATACACGAGGCTCTTGCGAGAGATATGGACGACTCAGCCATAGACTCGTACTTTCATCTAAGCAACTCCCTGGAACTATTGGCGTCGTCAAAAGTTATGAATGCTACACTGGACATTTTTACTTCTATCCCGCTTGAGACCCTTTTGGTCGACACTTTACAGGCTGCATCGGAGGCAGAGTGGATTACAATCACAACAACAGTCGTTCAATGGGGGAAGACTTCGCGGAATCTACCTTTGACACTGTTCATGGCCTGTTGTACTTGGAAGCCCTACCTTCGTGTCGCCACTTAGAAAAGTTTTCCTGCTGGAAGGTGGTTGCATTAAGACCGTCAGATGTGCTTGTGGGTGGTGCGGTTGACCTGCGCCATTGCGGGTTTCGTTTGTAGGATATTTGTTGTATTAGACCTAAAAAAGCACAACTTCCGAGTCGTCCTCTGAGCAAATTACCTTACGGCCGAATCAGATTGTTCCGCGGCAAACTAAATGGCGGCGTAACAATTTATAAATAACACAACGTCAGTACACCAGTCTGCAGCTGCTACAACTTATGGAATCGGACGGTGACCGCACCTGAACGTTGAACCCCACCCTCTGACGATACCGCAAATGATGGACGAAAATAAAACGAGAAGCAATTGATAGGTCCGTTAGGGTTTTCAAGGAGGAGTAATTAACCACTCCAAATCTTCGACCAAAAGTTCGACAACGGAATCGACGTAGCCCATCTAGCAGGCTTTCGTTTAATGGTTACGCTTGGTTACGTGACAAGGCTGCGGTTAAACTCGGCCCGGAAGTCGCGTGACTTGTTTGCATTCCTCCTCAACAACTTCCACCATTCCTCACCTCACCCCAGTAATGCTCGTCATAAAACCAATGTTTTCGAAAGTGTTAGGTGATTTGCATAATAATCAACTCAATATATTACTTTTCTTTACGAATCAAGGATTTTTATAGCGCCAACCTCAACACAACGGCGACGGATAATAATGGGAACCTTATCCGAGTCCTCGCACGCTCTCCGATCCATGGCTGCATTGAGGCTGTCCTGGAACTTCTAAACCGCGGCTCCGGACAAGTTTCCGTTCGGTGTTAGCATTCTGGATGCAAAACGTGCATGTACTTCCCTATTCGCGCCTCTGCAGTAGCTCATGGCTTCAGATATGCGTATTATGATTGTAGATGGGCCGAATTATGAAGGGACGCACTCGCATCACACTTTTTTGGGACGACAAACGGATTAAAATTTGTGAGTGCTTCCCCGTTTTTCACTATGTTGTAATGTTTCTACCCCAACCCTTAGTTAACCCTTACCGTCGTGCGACACTTATCGCGTTCCACAATGCCAAGAATTCGCGTCCATATGACTGCCGGTAACTTTGTTTCTGTGCGCAGTCAAGTTGCGGCTGGAAGTTTTCGCAGTGAGTCAGTATAAACTGGATGCTCGGTTGTTCACTCAATCCAACCCCCTTCTCTCCTTTGATTTACTCTGCTCTCTTTCAAATCTCGCAAATGGCTATTGGTCCTTTCATCACACTCATTGCTTTTGCAATGGGCGCAGTTCACCTCGCAAATGCTGGTCCTCTCGCCGTGCCAACTACCTCGTGTTCTGATGGTGACATCCAAAAGGCGGTACGTAAATTGAAACATATCGCTGAAAGTTACTTACAATAGCTTCTAGCACCCAACCGCTTTTCCTTCTACCACGCCCGTGAATGGCTCAACACCAGCTCAACTTCTTCCAGGATTTCCTGCACCGCAACCTCCCACAAAAAACGGTACTCCAGATTTGGTACGTAAACTTCGACTTTAATTTCTTACACCTTCTTTCAGCACCCCCCTTCATTCTCTTCTATCCCTCCCGCCAATGATCCAGCTTCAACCAACCTCCCACAGAAGCTTCCAGCAGAAAATACGCCACCTCAGGGTACTCCAGCGCAAAAGTACTCGCCAGCGCAGAACACCCCCTCTGTTCCAGTGACTGGTACGGCACAGGGTGATGCCGTTCCCAAATCTCCCAATGGTTCAGCATCAAATGCATCACCACCTGCCTATGGCCTATCTTCGGTTGCACCTCCCTTCCCTTCAGCTGGTCCAGCTCCAACTGGTTTTCCACAGGACAGCTCCATACAAAACCCTCCTAAAGATTCACCAGCAGGAACTCCCACTCAAGGCGCTCCTGCACCTCAGGATCCCACACCGTCGGTCCCCCCATCACCCCCACCATTCAATGGTCCAACAAAAAACGACCTCCCAAAGGACGATCAGGTCCCAAAATCTCCCAATGGGCCAGCGCCAAACAGGCCACAGAATCCTGCACCCAACATTTCTGGAACACCTATCATCCCTTATCCTGTGTCACCTAGCCCAGCACCGACCGACCTTCCTGGAACCGCACCAGATGACCTTCTGCAAGACGTCCCTGGCCCAAACTACTCCGCAGGATCCAGTCTTCCTTCCGTGCCTCCTTCTGGCCCTACCCCAGCAGTTTCTGGATCCATAGAACTTCCGAAGGAGAGGAAGATTACCAAGTAAGTGGTATATTGTCCCTCTATACAAAAAACACTAACCTCTCTGCTGAACCTCGCACTCAAGTCCTATTGCTTCAAAGACGTCTGACATCCGACCTCTGCTACCCTACATCTCATCTGAGCGCCTTGTATGTTCACCCCATACAACTTCGAGGTGTATAACTTGGCTCCAGGAGGTCACCTCAAGTAGATAACTACGTGAAAGGAATTGTCTCAGAGGCGTGGAATGGCTCGCTGCAACAGCATTGCTGGTATGTCATTCGATGCACCAGTTTCACATCGAGTGTACCATCTGTTCCTAAATCCTCCACATCCATACGGCCGTTGAAATCCATGCGGCGTAGCCTGTACACGTCCGTATCAACCACCAAATTTCATTTTTCCGCAACAAACTAAGAGCAAGTTCCATACGTCACTATGCGCTGCGTACAACTTTGGGGTCAACAGTACGTACATCTTTTATCATTGCCCTACTTCCGAGTTCCAGCCTTCTAACTGTCTATCCAATAGCCATCCCCCCGGGCTACATTCCTCTAGGACTCATTTCACGCAAATCGGGCTATGCTCGGACTGTAAAGGATCCTTCAATGATGCGTCCAAAGCCTCTTATGAGGGGAAGGGGTTTGGGAGGTGTCAAAGAGAGATGTTTGTCGGGCAGAAGAAGTTTAAGGTGGTTGGGATGTTGAGTTGTATCTCAGGTATAGCGTCCACGGTGTGGGTGATGAACCTCATTGACAAAAGGATCATCATCGTCAAGAACAATGCCAATGACACCCATACCTGCTTGCCCAATACCAATCTGTCACTCCACGTTACGCGCAGATGCTATGCCTATAATATGCATTTAAGCTTCAACCGCCATCATCAGTGGCATGCAGATCCACCGATGATTCTCTCCGACGTCAATACCACATCCTCATTCGACGCATTTCATCCCCCCACAGCGTATTCAACCCCCGAGCCACCCCTGAGCCCGTCAAAACCCGAAATTCTGACAACACGACAAGATATTGATGTACATCCCTTGCTATTGGTAAACCCTTCTGATTTTGACGACGAGCTAATGCTAATGGGCCGTGTTCAAAAGGATTGACGCAATGTCGAGGTGTCCTATGAAGATCCGTGCTGAGTAACGCTGTCAGAGAAGAGAGAGGGAACAAGGGGGGTAGAGGCCTGCGGAAGAAACGAAGGTGTGATGTCATGTGTTTTATTCACGCCTCCGAGGATGGAGGTTCACATACGCTAACACGGGATGGGCTCGACGTAGATGCATGGTTGAATCCAGTTCGCCAATGGTTTGACCCAAACCACGCACCCGACGAACGCATACGTGCCACGCCTCTGACGCCTCCGCTTCCTCAACGGCAAGACCAACTTTACCGCCAAGGTGCAATTTCACATGTATGGCAGTGTCTATAGTATCGTTTGTTATATTTCCCAGGGTTGAGGGAGTGGAGGAGAGGGAGGCATGAAACCAGTTGAACGCGTGAAGTTCATTTTCATTTGGAGACATTCATTTTAGATAGAAATGAGAGAGGAGGAGGTAAGAGGAGTGATGTAGATGTGGGGTCTTACCTGGGTCCCTGTCAATGTGATATTTTGGATCTGATATTTGGAATCGTCGGGCAAGTAAGTAACCCATCTTGTAAATAAATTCATGTGTACATCTAAAACCGAGATATTGATGTTGCTGAAACATGGGCGTCAATTTGAAGAAAAGGCAGACTTGAGCATGACGCATATCTTTGTCCTGGTCGCAAGTTTATGAATAAGTACTGCGCAAGAGTTCCCAAACCCCATGAACCAGTATTGCATTCCTGTACATCCTAGTGTTGGCATCAAACAACAACCTACGCCAAAATTTTAACCCACGACCATCGTTACCCGGCACCCACTCTAGCGTCAAACATCTCCAGACAACATTATTTATTTATTTAGGTCACTCGGACATACCAACACCATCTCACACATTGTCATTCTAAAATACTAAGATACTTAAGGTATTGTCATGGATTCCAAAAATCGGACATGGCCGCAGAAATAAAACCAGAGTCAAAGTGTATCATACTCTCCATCGTTTTTGGAATCGGTTTTCTGGTTTGCTAGCATCCAGGTCAACGTGTAGGTCTGTAAGACCATCGGTATACGATGGTTGATGCCTTTTTACGTATTCTCAAATATGGAGCACGACCCTACTCGTCAACAGAGAATGGAGTACGCGTTGCACACTTGACTTTATCAGTCATTTTGCAGGTAGAGGCAGAACATAAACGTACGAGGAAACAACCACGAAATACACTCTCTGCAGAAGTTGAGTGGTTAGTTTAGTTCTCCCACAAAGACACAATGTATTGGCTTACAGGGAGCACGCACACGATTACGACATTGACTATTGAAAGGGCTATTGCTCCTTTAGCACACAATGAATGCGTCGCGCCGACCGTCGCTTACCAAAAAGGTCGATAAACATTATTATTCCTATATTTGAATGCAATTTAGATATATCTCTTTCAGTGAACTTCAATATCTTACCGTCACGATATATGACGTGATGCAGATCAAGATTCCCTCCTCGCCGATCTGAAAGGGCTGCTTATGAGCAAGCGGAAAACTAAATAATGTATGCGTCTTACAGGAAGCAATTCCAGGAATTATCATCAAGACCAGTATTACTGGGAGACAATTAGTTGCGGATGCCGTACATCAAGGAAGAAATGAATGCTTACCAGCTTCGTAAATCATGAATACAACCCAATTCAAGTACACGATGTGACTTGCACTGGTGAGAAAGCAACCGACAAATTCTGGGTATGGCTTTGTACCAACTTAATATGGGGTGTCAGTTGCAGTGAAATGATGGTTAAATATGACAGATGGTGGACAAACATTGCAGGTCACGAAGGAAGACTCTCGTCACATATATCTCTGCCACAGTTGTCAGGGTAATTAGGCATAACAGAAAGACACCCAGACGCAGATCTCGTTCCCATACTGCCCATACGCACAGGATCAAGATTACTAGGAACGGCCAGCATTAGGGATGTCAGATAGTATACTATAAAATGAAGAGAATTCGCACCTTCGGACAAAATAAAGCCAAAAATCATCAACCCTATGATACGATGATCCAAACAACCACGTTTTAAAGAGAATGCGCACATCCTCATACCGTGTCAACAATACGGCAGCCATCTGAGTCGATATTTACCGCCAATTGGTCTAGAAGAGAAAATGGTGAAATGTTGTAAAGAGAGATGTATTTCGTGTACTCACGAGGCAGACAGAGAAAAATTGCGTCACAAAAAGGCAAATATCGCTGAACGATATAAAGCACCTTCATAAACCCCCATGGTGATGACCACACAAACTCAATCTCCATCCCCAACATCAGTGAGCAGTCGTATACCAACAACATCGCCGCCGCAACTGCAAAGACTCATCAGCTTTAGAAGCTCGAAATCGTCCTAGGAGGCTTACCATCGAATGACTGTTTCTCTTTCGTTAGAGAAGGAGGACTTTATAGATGTGTAGATACCCACAGTAGCAAGTTGTTCTGCAGCCACATGGTTTGTGAGCTGAGCGAGCGCTGCCATGTCCAAGGTGATGTGGAATGGGGAGCGCAAGGGCAGAGAATGGGTTCTGCTCAGTGCCTTGACATGTCAGAAGAAGAGTGGTGGCTACCACTTATATCATATATCTTAGGCAAGTGCCTGCACACCGATTTGTTGGCAGCCCAGGTTTTTTATGAAATGAAATGGCTGGGGCAAGCTCCATGACATGGTTTCATTTCATTTCTATAGCCTGTGTCATTCTATGTCATTCTTGCCCATACTGATTTCATTGCCATTTCATTTCCCCTGGTGGCGATGTTTTTTTGACATTTCATTGCTTGCCTGGTCCAATGTTTTAGCCATTTCATTCCTGCCTAGCCCCATATTTCATTGCTTGCCTGGTCTGATGTTTTAGCCATTTCATTCCTGCCTAGCCCCATATTTCATTGCTTGCCTGGTGCAATGTTTTAGCCATTTCATTGCCTGCCTAGGATTATTTCATTTCTATTTCATTCCTTGCCTAGTGCGATGTTTTAGCCATTTCATTGCTTGCCTAGGATTATTTCATTTCTATTTCATTCCTTGCCTAGTGTGATGTTTTAGCCATTTCATTCCTGCCTAGCCCCATATTTCATTGCTTGCCTGGTGCGATATTTTAGCCATTTAATTGCTTGCCTAGGATTATTTCATTTCTATTTCATTGCTTGCCTTGTGCGATGTTTTAGCCATTTCATTGCTTGCCTAGGATTATTTCATTTCTATTTCATTCCTTGCCTTGTGCGATGTTTTAGCCATTTCATTGCTTGCCTAGGATTATTTCATTTCTATTTCATTCCTTGCCTAGTGTGATGTTTTAGCCATTTCATTCCTGCCTAGCCCTATATTTCATTCCTTGCCTAGTGCAATGTTTTAGCCATTTCATTGCTGCCTAGGATTATTTCATTTCTATTTCATTCCTTGCCTAGTGCAATGTTTTAGCCATTTCATTGCTTGTCTAGGATTATTTCATTTCTATTTCATTCCTTGCCTAGTGCAATGTTTTAGCCATTTCATTGCCTGCCTAGGATTATTTCATTTCTATTTCATTCCTTGCCTAGTGCGATGTTTTAGCTATTTCATTGCCTGCCTGCTGTCATTTCATTTCTACCCAGCCCTATATTTCATTCCTACTCTGCCCTATTTCATTGTTTACCCAGTGCGATGTTTTAGCCATTTCATTTCTCCCTGGCCAGATATGGTTGTTTCTGTCAGGGTCCATTTGGTGTATCATTGGGAGAGTGGTCACATGACCAATTGCCTAAAATGGTCAAAACACAAAAATTGTAGCCCTGTGCTGTAGCTTCCAGAATCTGCTTGAATCATGCTCTAAAGTGCTCCCATTGTGGAGATATGAGGTCAAAGATTTTTCTCACTGCTGGCTTCTTTTTTGTTTTTTGTGTTTTTCTCCATGAAAACACCACCAAACAATATGATTTCAACACATTCAGAAAGCTAGGAGAAGGGGCTACAACTATTGTACCGTGGGAAAATTTTCCCAAAAAGGAAGGTACATACCCCAAAAGGGAAATTGACATTGATGGACTACAAAACACACTTATGGACTACAAAAGTTTACTGATAGACTACTAAAAGTTACTAATAGATTATAAAAGTTTACTGATAGACTACAAGAGTTTACTGGTAGACTACAAAAGACTACAAAAAAACTGCAAAAAGTTGCACATGGACTTCTGAGACTACAAAAGTTTGTAGTGTTCGCTTTTTTTCATTACAAAAGTTTGTAGTACTCGCTTTTTTTCATTACAAAAGTTTGTAGTATTCGCTTTTTTTCATTACAAAATTTTGTAGTGTTTGCTTTTTTTCATCACAAAAGTTTGTAGTATTTGTTTTTCTTCATCACAAAAGTTTGTAGTCTTCGCTTTTTTTCATTACAAAATTTTGTAGTGTTCACTTTTTGAGACCACAAAAGTTTGTACTGTCCACTTTTTGGTAACAAAAGTTTGTACTCTGCTTTTCTGACATTTAGCTTATAGTGTCATTATAGGTTCATTGGGACATGACCAAGTCTGCCCATAGACAATAATTCCTTGTCCTTGGGCTTTTCTAATGACCAATTGGTATCACTCTCCAAACATTCATCAAGGCCCATCTTGCCTAAAAGTCTTACAAGAGTTGGAGCAGTGATGATGGAAGGCTATCTGTGCCTGTCCCTTTCTCAACCTTCTTTCAGGATTCAGGTGAAATTTGTGAATCTTTTTTCTCATCACCTGACATTAGTTTTGAATGTATGAAAACCCCAAGAAGCAATTCACCCATTATCCATACAGTGTTGTAGCCTTGACAGAATTCATGTCAAGGTCGACCATGACTAGACCTAGAAGAGTAGGTACTCATCTGGAAAGCTGGTACAGGCCCTACTAATGTAAAGATGAGCTTAGGCATGATATCACAGCAAATGTTGCAACAATGGCAAAAGTTTAACAGATCCCAATTCTTTAATCATATCTTCATGAATCTATACATAGATAGTCAAAGACAGTACTAAGTGAATGTCAGAAAAGTGGACTACAAACTTTTGTATTATCAAAAAACAGACACTACCAACTTTTCTGGTCTGAAAAAGTGGACACTACAAACTTTTGTGATGAAAAACAAAGTGAACACTACAAACTTTTGTAATGAAAAAAAGCGAACACTACAAACCGTCACCGTCGCCACGTCGCCACCTTCGCCAACCGCTGCCACCACCCACACCCGTCGCCACTGCTGTCGAGAACGATGGCACGCCCCAACACGTCAAGAACGATCCCCCGACGCCATGTCACCAGCGTCAACAAGCGACGTGGCAACCAAACGACGAAGGACGAATGGGTCGTCCTTCGTCGTCCTCATCCCTACCAGCCCGTGCGTATCCTCCCCGTCACTCCGTTTGCTAACAGTAGTCCCAGGTGACACGTCACTGCATCGGTGACGTGGCAACCAAACGATGAACGGTGTCGTTCGTCGTTGCGACGCGAAGACGTTGACGCGACACCACCACCACATCACCACACCACCACGACACGACTACCACCTCAACACCACGACGCGTCACTGCCACGCGACAACGACGGGCAGCGGGACCACCATGACACCACAACCCGACGACGACGATCCGCGACCCTATGATGACCATCCACAACCCAACGACAACCCCGACATCTCTCCCCCCACTTTTTTTGGATACAAAAACCGGGTGCCACGTCGTTGTCAACGTCATGGCAACCAGACGCCGAACGACCGAATCGTTCGTCGTCTTTTCACCCCCTCATTCCCTCTCTCCAGTTGCCACGTGACATGGCAACTGAACGACGAACGACGACTGAGGTTGTCGTGAGGTCGTCGTTCGTCGTCGTAGATTATTTGATAGTGGTAATTACTTATTCCTTAAATAGTACTATTTTTGTGTATATCTACTCATTCCTTATATAGTAATTATTTTGTTTCCTTTTATATTTGTAATGTCCTTATATAGTAATTTCTTTGCTTGCTTTTACATTTGTAATTTCCCTATATAGTAATTAATTTTGTTCCTTTTAATGAATGTAAAAGCTAAGTGCATACAGTGAAACAGATAGGATTCCGGCTGGAATCAGTGGACGAGTGGAAAGTATTGCAGATTCCGGAAGCTACAGCACAGGGCTACAACTTTTGTGTTTTGACCATTTTAGGCAATTAGTCATGTGACCACTCTCCCAATGATACACCAAATGGACCCTGACAGAAACAACCATATCTGGCCAGAGAGAAATGAAATGCCTAAAACATCGCACTGGGCAAACAATGAAATAGGGCAGGGTAGGAATGAAATATAGGGCTGGGTAGAAATGAAATGACAGCAGGCAGGCAATGAAATAGCTAAAACATCGCACCAGGCAAGCAATGAAATAGAAATGAAATAATACTAGGCAGGCAATGAAATGGCTAAAACATCGCACTAGACAAGGAATGAAATAGAAATGAGATAATCCTAGGCAAGCAATGAAATGGCTAAAACATTGCACTAGGCAAGGATTGAAATAGAAATGAAATAATCCTAGGCAAGCAATGAAATGGCTAAAACATCGCACTAGGCAAGGAATGAAATAGAAATGAAATAATCCTAGGCAGGCAATGAAATGGCTAAAACATCGCACTAGGCAAGGAATGAAATAGAAATGAAATAATCCTAGACAAGCCATGAAATGGCTAAAACATCGCACTAGGCAAGGAATGAAATAGAAATGAAATAATCCTAGACAAGTAATGAAATGGCTAAAACATCGCACTAGGCAAGGAATGAAATAGAAATGAAATAATCCTAGGCAGCAATGAAATGGCTAAAACATTGCACTAGGCAAGGAATGAAATATAGGGCTAGGCAGGAATGAAATAGAAATGAAATAATCCTAGGCAAGCAATGAAATGGCTAAAACATCACACTAGGCAAGCAATGAAATAGAAATGAAATAATCCTAGGCAGGCAATGAAATGGCTAAAACATTGCACCAGGCAAGCAATGAAATATGGGGCTAGGCAGGAATGAAATGGCTAAAACATCGGACCAGGCAAGGAATGAAATATAGGGCTAGGCAGGAATGAAATGGCTAAAACATCACACTAGGCAAGGAATGAAATATAGGGCTAGGCAGGAATGAAATGGCTAAAACATCGGACCAGGCAAGGAATGAAATATAGGGCTAGGCAGGAATGAAATAGCTAAAACATCGGAGCAGGCAAGGAATGAAATATCAAGCCAGGCAGGAATGAAATAGCTAAAACATCAGAGCAGGCAAGCAATGAAATTTGGGGCTAGGCAGGAATGAAATGGCTAAAACATCAGACCAGGCAAGCAATGAAATGTTAAAAAAACATCGCCACCAGGGGAAATGAAATGGCAATGAAATCAGTATGGGCAAGAATGACATAGAATGACACAGGCTATAGAAATGAAATGAAACCATGTCATAGAGCTTGCCCCAGCCATTTCATTTCATAAAAAACCTGGGCTGCCAACAAATCAGCGTGCAGGCACTTGCCTAAGATATATGATAACTAATGGTAGCTACTGGTGAGAAGAAGTGGCTACGGCCCACGGGAATCAGAACGGCAAACATTGCCGTGTGTCAACGTTAACTCCTACCATTACGGGTCCTGTGCATGCGCTGCGAGCTGACAGGTGTCCTTATGTAAGAATCAAAATGGAACAGGACGAGACAACTCTAGACCCCTGCTTTGGTCCTTGGCAAACGTGCTACTCTGATAATCGGAGAAATCCGAAAGATTCACCTCTCCGACATCATGAGAACTTTCCATTTTAAGGCAAATCACGAGGGTCATCCCAATCCGCATCCCCCTCTTACTGAATCTAAACACTTCATAATCACCAACTGATCCTCCGACGCAGACAACCCAAACGACAGCAATTCCAAACTGTGAGATGACGTAGGATGCTGAGAGGGATGAGATTGCACTCCCTCAAAGTTTACGTAGGGGCTAAGGGATTTCAGATGAGGACAGTACTTGGCAACGTCAATTAGAGCTTTGATCAATGGTCCTTCCACCCGTAGGGGAACCTTGATGAGGAGAACACGCAGCATTCTCCAAGATTCCACAATGTGACGACAATCCGTGTCTGTCAGCGTCGACATGGATCGATGTTGCTTAACCTCAAAATGTTCCAAACCTTTCAACTGCCATAAAGCCCCAAATACATCAGTCAGCGACAAAAGACTCTTGAGAGCGCGGTTCTCTTTCAGTGTAAACCCCTGGAGGGATGTTTACTGCTTATATTAGGTTGCATCCACCAGAAACTTCCAGTCAGCCGGTGGCACATTTGCACTTCCACCTGTGAGCAAATGCAAAGATAAGTCCTCCTTAATGCGGCTGATTTAACAGCAATGAGAAACAGCAGAATAAGGAACAAGGACCCAGCATGTTCAATGACAATAGTGTGCTGAAGAGATAGCTGAGTCGCCACGTGGCTATGAAGGCTTAGCGATAGAAGATTGGGCGCATCAGAAGTCAGGATGTACAACAGCGTCACTAATGCGTTGCTTTCTTTGGATATACCTCTGACTTCTAGATGTTGCAATGATGCAGACGAAAGCAAAAAAAAATGCCGATGAGAGCACTGAGCTGAATGGGAAACTAACGTGGAATAATTGGGGGAATATGGGCTGAAGAGATAACATCCACGGAATTCCCCTCCATTTTCAGTATTTTCAACCAGTGGGTGTAGCTCTCGAATCGAATCGAATCTGCGTCAAGGATGGGACCATGAAGCATCTACATGTCAATCAACCCACAAATCCAAGGGCGGTCAACAGGTCAAACTCACAGGAACAGGCATGCCATGAAGCATTTTGTAAGCCGAAAAAGGTTGAAGAAAGGCGCAAGGGAGTGCATGTTCCAGCACAGGATGTCCAAGGCAGGATTGACGAAAGCCTTCCAGGATAAGGGAACCTACAGCAAGGACGTCTTGCCGGGAGCAGTCGAGTTGACTCGGAGGCTGAAATGGCGTATCCATGGTAACTTGCTGCAAACAACGTGAAGAGAGATGGGAAGAATGTTGAAGGAGCAATGGTGAACGCTCAGCGCTCAGTGCTCAGGATGAAGGGTTGGGAAAGAGGGGTCCATGTATTTTTCTTTTGACGTGGCGCAACACGTCGGGTCGCGTTATCGGTGTACTTACACACAAGGCCACTTTGGTTTTCAGCTATATTTAAAGCAAAGTACAAAGGGCGAGCCAAACCCCCTCTATTTCCACAGGGGGAACATTGGAAAACTTTTGTATGAATGAACTGCCTGGTAGACCTGGCCAGGGGGCAGGAGGAGACAGTATATGCGCACCTTGACCTTTGTTCGCCAAATCCTGCAAAACCTATAGTTTTCACATTAGTCTCATCGTGCGCAAAGTGCGTAAAGCAAAGCCTTCGGATGGACAAAGATGGATGGATTAAACATGCCTGTTGGTTGGTGGAGACACCTTGACTCACAAACAATGTGCAACTGTATGTGTTATAATGTATGTGGTGAGCAGACACAAAATGGAATCGTCATCGGTGGTAGCAATTATTATTCAATATGAGTGTTGAACGTTGAACCCTTGACATGTTACATCATACATATCATGACATAAGCCGCGCTAGAAAGTTCCAAACACGTAAGCTCAAAACTCACTCTTCAATTTCCAGAAGCTTCCTGGGTCCTGTCCACTCCTGTCCATTGCTCGGAGAGTATTGTCTTGTGTCTTACGGCGCACACACCAAAATATAGAAAAGAAAGCTTTTGCCACTAGCCATCCAGACTTTGACATGGCTTCGATCGGTGCCCTCCTTTTTTTGAAATTTCATATGATTGATCTCTGCAGGGTTGACGGAGGCTGTCAAGACGGAGACAACGATAAGGAAGACCAACTTGGCCAGGAAATCGCGATGCCCAGTCATGGAGGATATACCAACATCGGCACACTCCCCAAAAGCAGAAAAGCGACACATGAGGTTTATGATTGACACAGTGCCGCAAAACAGAGGAAAGTACACAGTAGGAATGTGTTGATGTGCCGCACATGAGTTCAATATAATACACAGCCCCGTCGATGACACTTGCTCAATTGGGCTAAGAACCCCTGAGGTAAAGGCACATTAATATTCCTTTTTCGGACATGATGATTACGCAAGCGAGCTCGACTTGTCGAGAGCGCTTATCTAACATGCTATTTCAGGTTATTAGTCTACAATAAGTCTAATATATCTGGTTTTGACCATGTGTTTACTTCACAAAAATAGAAGAAGGTCGATCACACGTGGAAAGACTTGTGGGCGAACGGCACATTTGGTTGCATTTGGGTGTGTCGCACATGAAATAATCAACACACTGCGAGGGGGAGAACACACCAATGTGTCGTTTTAAACCCAATGTGTGTCGCTTTATAAGCCAGTGTGTCGCTTTATAAGCCAATGTGTCGCTGTCCCAATTTGGGGAGTGTGCCGATGTTGGTATACCCTGCCAGTCATGGAATCGTAAATACCTTTGATGCGAGTTGAACTCATCATGATCAACGACTCACCCATTGCTTTGCAGAAGGCCGCCTTGGTCACCTGCCCCACATGCAGCCACCCACCAAAAATCGGCCCCAACTTCCGACGTAGTTCGACTTTGCAGCCAAGTCGAAGCCTAATATAGATGGGACGTTGGTCCAGGTCGCCATGCAGGCGCTATTGCCATTGACGGGGAGAGGATGGGAATGGGATGGAGCTGCGATGTTTAACGCTGTGACACTAGAGTTTTTGAATGCGGGCTTGGTACCAGGAGTGTCGATGGCTTGTAAAGCTTATGGGCATTCCTGTTGTCATCGTACGCACTTTACCTCTTTTCTGCCTCTCATATTTAGCATGCCCTCTAGGCACCCTCAGAAGCAGAAGCACAATGCGCTGAGCTGGCGGGAAGGTATACCTTGGGCTCTGCGTACACTGCCTATTCATACACGCAATCCAGGTGTACGCTGCAGGCTCAGAAGACATGGACATGCTCAGCTTCAACGTGTCCATCCTATTGCAACATTCAACCTTCTCAGAGTTGAAGAAGCAGCCTATCAGCGAGATAAATTTCAAGCAGGCCCTCGAAGGGCTCGACATGAACATGAGCCAAGTAGCTTCCTTTCTATTTGTTTTCCTCCGTACGCTAACCACCATTCCGAGTTTATCAACCTATGTATCCTCCTTGGATGCGACTACCTTGAGCCCATCAAAGGCGTGGTCCGAAATCCACACTCAAGCTGATACGTGAGTAACGAGGGCTCAAAGGCTTCGTGAAGCACTTGAGAGAAAAGTGAGTTTTGGTACCAGGCACATGCCGTTACTTATTCTCTTGCAGAGCCACCTTACCAAAAGCACCTTAGGTTGCCGTCGACCTGGACGAAGAGTCTGAGTACGAAGAGGAAGACAAACCAACGCCAACGTCCGACGTCGGGATGCCTGACCCAGCCGGTCGAAGAAGATCAAGATGGGGAAGAGGAAGAAGAACCAAAATCATCCCAGGTTGCGTCAAAGAAGGAAGCTAGCTCCAAGACGAAGGAGAAGGGCAATGCCACCATGAAAGGCAAGGGTAAAGGAAAGGGGAAGGGTGGTGGAACGGAGATTCCGGAAACCGATATCATTTCGAGAAATTTGAGACTGAACGCAGCATGAGTAATCACATTAAATTAGCTGTTCGTTCGATATTGAGCTCGTTTCGACAAATTTAAAATTTCAGTAGGTGTGTAGCGATATTCCATCGTCTGTTCGTTCGATACTGAGCTCGTTTCGACCAATTGGAGTTCTCAGGCAACGCGTAATGCCATTCCATCTTGCTGCTAATACGATCCTGACTTCTCGATGAATTAAAATCCACAGGACGTGCGTAATTCCATTCCAGCTGCTCCAAATTTAATATTGACCCCGTTTCGAGCAATTTGAACCCTCAGGGACAACTCAGGGAGTGTGTAATCCCATTCCATCTGGTACTAATTAAATACTAATTTGGTTTCTACCAATTTGAACCCTCAAGAAGTAGGTAATTACACTGCTAATTCCCCAGAAAGTGCGTCATGCAGCCCATCAATTTCTCATTCAATACTGACTCCGTGGTGACACCATGTACTATCAAATACCTAGGACATGACTTGGACCTTCGCTGGTGTATTACTCGACGCCGCACCATCATCTGAATCTGAAAGAGGGATCCGGTTTGGGAGAGGTGGAAAGGTGAAAATGTGGGGAATATGGCGTTGATACAAGGGGAGGGTGAGGTGAAATGGCGAGTGACGCCGTCACGAGGGAAATAAGGCTAGGGGATATCTTGGATTGTGTAGGCTAGGGGCGAACGTCAGACCCATAAAACTGAATATGAAAAGCAACCTACTGTCTGTCGGATAACCAGGGATATTAATGTGTTTAAGTTGCGCTCCAAGAGATAAGTGGTTATGACTGTACATGCCTGCGCACCTGGTGGCCCTAACACGCACTTCATGAATTCGTGGGAAAGATCTTGGTTGAGAACTTGAATGTGTGATGAAGCATACAATAATCTAGAGATAAAAAACGGTCAGAGTCGATTGATAAATCAGCTGGAGAGTGTGCTGTAAATGTCTCGAGGTTGATTGCACCAGTAGTAAAATGAGTTTGTGTACAAGAACTAACCAGCTCTTCCCAGACCCTTGCAACATCATGGAGAATAAAATCACTATATCAGAGTTAGTTGCCGTCAAAGAGATGCCTTACAAGCCCCTCACCTTCCCACATTGCACCATCCCCTCCTCGTCCTTGTCCCCTATCAAGATCAAAGACCTAAGCCCACCCAGCCCAACTACATCCCTTTAATACGCCCTCAGCCTTATCTTGACCTTCCTCGCCTCTCTGGCTCTGCGCCACCAAGATAGGCAGTTCAAGATGTTAGCCAAAGACGATCCATGGATCTTGACCATTGACGAAGATGACGAAGATGACGAAGATGACGAAGATGGTGACATCACCTTTCCGTACATTCTTCTCGCAAAGAAAACAGGGCCTTGGAAGTCGTTCCTGCTGAAACGGTCACTGGCGCACGGGCTCTCCAAAACAAAGGAAGCAAGACATCGCCTGAGCAATCATACATTTGGATTGGTAAGTTAGATTGGGAGGGGAAGTATGTCATTGTAAAACTCACGGCTCGCATTCAGGTACACGCAAAACTTATTCGAATAGCACCGGAGCTACAGACAGCGATGATGATAAGCACCAGGAGGTTTCCAGCGGCGAAGAATCCACAAGTGAGAAGAGTGATGCTGGCGCTCCCAACAGTGATGCCGGTATTCGCGAAGCTGGTCGTCGATCAAACAGACTGAAGTCCAAGCAAAAAGGTTAGCCTCATGATATGTGCGCAATGAAGGAGGGCTCACCACACTTCAGAACCCAAGGAGGTCGAAGAGAAAGGCAAGGAGCGGGAGATTGTGGAGATAAGCTCCGATGAAGGTGAGAACCTTCCGATATTCATCAGGAGATGGCTAATGCACAACTTAGAGGCTTGAAAAGTCAGTGACTATGCCTTGAATGGTACGTCAAAGGACATCAAGCGCAAGATTCCCCTCTTTGATGAAGCTGAGTCAGAGTGGGAGATGAACGAGGAATGGGGTATCTGTTTGGCATCACTGAGCGCATCTGCAGGCCCCAGCAGAAAGAAAATCAAGACGGAGAAGGAGGACGAACCCAGCATAGCTCCAGCACTCAACCCCCTTTCCACATCGTCTGTCATCCCCTCAATTGAGGTTGCCTTGTCCGATGAAGAGGACTATTCGGATCTTGAGGGAAGGAAAAAAATCCAGTTCTAGTTAGCGGCACCATCCCAAAATGAATAACTACCATACACCACCTGATTGCCCATGTCGCCCTTCTCTTGTCCTTGATTGTATCTTTTACAACCAAAAAGTGAACGAGTAACCAGAAGTATAGAGCAGAGATGTGGGAAAGGAGCGCTCATGGAGCAGTGAAACGAAGTTGAAACTTTGAGACTGAACAAACGTCATAACTTCGCAGACCATTCACGTGATTAGAACATTACAGTACAAAATAACCATACGGCGTCAAGCCGCAAAGCCCGTTACCAAAAGAATTTAAATTTTTAATTAGAACCTTACTGCATCACGTACATTACAAAATATTAGAACTAGATTTGGTGTCAGCCATATCAGTTCAAAATATTCTTCAAAACTATTTATTAAGGAGCAGAAAATGTTGATAGCTTAGAGGCACTCATCAGAATCGAACCATCAGCCTTCGCATAGCAGAATCAGCATGAACGTTAAACACAGAGCGCACCGTTAGACCACTACACCACAGCATCATTTATATAATGCTCAATAAATCACCTCTTATTGGTCTCCTTTGTCGTTCTGCATCTCAGAGTTGTCACGCAGCCTTGAGTGGTACGTTATTGCACTTGTACATGCATATCTCAAGCCAAGTCTAAGATTCTGCACCTGGTGGGAAGCTCTTAGCACGGTGAGAAATTTTGCGCGCGGCACAGTTTCGCGCCGAATTATTTATTTACCACTTCTAACAGCATATGACTGTGACTGCCTGCCAGGGTCATAAAGTTGAGATGTCATGCTAAACAGATGAGATATCTCTCAAAAATTTCTCTGGAATAGGCCTGAGGACATCTCAGAACCAGTTCAAACTTTGAATACAACCAAATACAGTTTTAAAAGTTTCGTGCTGCAAAGCATGTCATTTGCAGGCTGGTATATTTACTAATGTTTATCAGAGCCAACAAACAATCCTGATATTGCAACTGTCAGTATTCCCTTGGCTAAAAATAACGGCTGCCCACAAAAGTACATCCATTGGAAAGTAATAAAAATTTAAATGACAATGGCATTTTATTTGAACATTCAAGCCTCTTCCCCCACCATTTGAATCCCGAACTTCAGATTCGACACCATATTTGTCGATGTTGCATCACTGACATCACACAGGAAGCGGTGGCATCAACAATAATTGGGCAGACACTCACGTCTCTTTTGAAAGACCCCTTTGGAACTTCTGCTCATTAGGTTTTATAAGACGTTGCTCTACGCGCCGCTGATCGATCAGCAAGAACCGGTTCCGCTTCTGCGCCACGCTGCAGGAAAGCGGGAAAATCTGCTCCTGTGTGTATTTGCAGATAAAATCATCAGATTTTCCCCTCTGCACATTTATCTGAGATTAGTTTTGTTTCGTCGGCAAATGCCTCTGAACAAATTGTGCAGGCATCCGAGTCTTCGAAAGGGGTGGTGAATGCATGGCAAGAGTTGATACACATGTCGTCGAAACCTCCTTTTTCACCAGATGATGGCTCAGAATGTTCATATCAGGAAAACGTCCTTTATGTAGTCAATGATACATGTTCTACAGATCCCGGCTCTCCTTCTCACCCCATTTCCCACTTAAGTACCCACTGGGGCAGAACGACTCATTTTGCTGTCAATGTTCAATACTTTGATGGATAGGACTTCGGCTGCAGATATTCTGCCTTTGATCATAAGTTGTGAGGTGTTCAAGATCCCAAACGGGCTTGAAAGCACATGAAGTGTTGGATTGGTGGGGGTTGTTGTTAAGGCGAGCTCTTGGCAGAGCTGCGGTCCGAAGTCGATCAAGTAGAGGGAGAGGGACACTTCGGATAAAGATTACCATATTCTTTTCAGCGACCCAGGCTTCGTCTGGGACAATGATCTCGACGTTCGGAATGCTAGCGAAGTTTTCCTCCTGTCGGTATGTAAACTCCTAGAGCGCATGTCGATCTCACGTCACCCCTCATGAGGAGCTACGAACCGTTGGCATAATGGTGTTGGCTGAGAGTTCCGTGAGCTGCAATAGCATGGGTAGGCTTCATATTAAGCCGTTTGATGACTATGCACCGTACGAGCGAGGTTCTGAGCCTGGCAAAAAATAATGCTTCAATCCCATTCCTTGGAGGTCTGAAGAGGCTCGAAGTTAAGCTTCGGGGATGGGTTGTATGACTGTTGGGGTTGAATCGCGATGGCGGAGAGAGAGAGGTCTTGAGGTTGAAGCTGTACCTAGCCAGATGTGTGGTGACAGCTGAATTAGTCGATGAGAGTCAGAGAAATGGCCATGCAGATGCAAGGTGAACTGACCAGATGCATGAGGGTCCGCAGACTCATCCATGGTGACATCCTCGAGGCAACTCCTTCAACTCCTTCACGCCACTTCCAATAGACTTCCTGACCAATTCACTCTTGGCGACTTTTGGCGGCTTGTCTCCCTGCAGAGTGGAGTTCCAGAGTTCTGCAATGTCGATCATCCTAGACGAGATCGGGACGGGTTTCTTGAGGTTGTATGGAACAATGAATGCGAAAGACATTGTAAGATGGGGTATATGATAAGATGGCCGAGTGACCGTTTGGAGCATAAGAAATGGTACGAGCACTGACAGGGTTGCTTGTCTGAATGCCGTTGAAATCGAGGTTAGCTTCGTATGTGGGAGCCGCTGAGAGAGATAAAATGGCGATGAAATCACACTCGCGGCGAGAAAGGATGAAAGAGGTGAATGAGTGGCAGGGTGATGGGCAAGTGCATCTTGTAAAGTCGGTAACGATATTGTGGAAGGCGGGTTGTGAAGATGGGTGAGAAGAAGGAGTAATCTACACCCCCGCAGCCAAGCTACTGACCAAATATTTTAGCTTCTTCACCGGTGCACCCATAACGGCCGCGCAACACATGCGTAAGATACTGCTGAACCTGGTCCGGATGAACCAGTGGACTCCTCACCCCGTCGTTGGCCTTCCCCCAGCTGTTGCCACAACCTCATGCCCGCCATCTCCTGCCTGTTGATCCTGATAGACGTGTACGCGCTTAGTACCATCCTCACGTGTCTTCGTTGGTGTAGGCGTAGATGCAGGTAACCATTTTGACTTGTCGTCGTCTTCGTCAAGGTAGACTGGCCATAGGTGGTGGTTGATTCGCAGCGATGCCGTCAGCTGTAGTGGCGAGAAAGAGCATCTCATCAATGTCCAACGAAGCACCGCTCGACCAACTTGAAGACGTCAAATACTATCTACGCGAGTGCACATGATGCGGATCGTGCCCGTACGGATGCAGGTGGGTTGAATGTGAAGGGAGGGAGTGCGGCTGCAGTTTATGGTGATGGCTGTGAGACGTGAAGATTCTAGGAACAGAGGAGCTGTAAGAGAAGCGCGTGGGTATAGAAATCGTGGTGGTACTTCCCGAGCTTGAAAAAGTTGTCCTCGGCGGGATCGTTTTGATGATGGGCGGGTGTATTTGCATTCTAGCTGTGCGTGCTTGGCGGAATGTTGCCGTGGTTGATGAAGTGGTAGGCGGCAGCGAGGAGTGGTGGTAAAGAAGGAAACGAGGTGATTGGTGTCCTTGTAGCATGCCTCGGTGGATGGTGGTGGAGCCATCGACGCTGCGTTTGATGGTGTACCCAACGCCATCGCCATCAACGGTGTAGCAATAGATACCAAAGTCAACAGCCCTCTTCCCTCTTTAAAAGAGCGTCAAGCCAGGGATGTTGGAAGGGCCTGGCAAACAAAGGCAAATAATCCAATAATTCTACAATTTCATGCTACAAAATGTGGGGGAAGAAGCTTGAATGCTCAAACAAGCCAAAATCTTAATTTAGAAACAATCTAGCATCTATTGATGCTATTTTTAAGAGCGGCGGTTGTCTGTGGCCAAGCGAAATCAATAATCTGTTGTTTTGTCTTGGTTGTCACATTGTCACAAGTGTGATCATTGGCATCACATTAATTATTTGATTCGGTTGCTCCTCTCCAGGGCAGAATGCCGTGAGTGTCAAAACTTGGTCAAAACAGGGGTATGGCTGTCCATTTGGGTAAAAAATCTGGAAATATATATATTTAGCACAGAATGGTTTTGTATGCGCGGAAGTTTTGTTAATGTTCTGCAGAAAATAACATGAGTATTCAAAAACATTTTGATGGTTCCCTAATTATATAAAAAGGAAGCAAGACAGGTATGATTAAACCAATCCATAAAATCCTCAAACGCTTTAGCGGTCAACCCTGCAATGATAATGGGATTTTTTCTAGAGCCTTCGCATTCCTTTTTAGAACCTTCGTGATCTTCACAATCATACAGCGGTGGGACAAATTGATTGGATTAATTAAGTACAATAGGACCCACTGGCATCTAGCATCTGGTGTTGCCCAACATCACCTTTGGTCGCCTCATTCCACCACAATTCTTTCATGTTGCATCACCTCCCTCATTGTCCATCAAGTCGAGACAATTTGTCGAAATGTCCCTCTCCCTGGCATGGTTAAAAGTACGGATACCCAACTCTCTCCAGCAGTCTTTGAATTTATTTGTGAGCTCCTGCATCTCTACCATTGTGCTTTGCTTGTAATGCACAATGGGCCCCAGGACTTGCAGAGGAGTGAACTGTCGTCTCTGCGCTCCATTCCACTCCTTCAAGCCAAGTCGATTGTCGAACGTAGAACACCCTCCCCTCCCTTGACGAATGTCGAATGGCCTCCCCTCCCTTGTCGAATGTCGAACGGCCTCCCCTCCCTTGTCGAACATTGAACACCCTCCCCTCCCTTGTCGAACATCGAATGCCCTCCCCTCTTGTCGAATGTTGAACGTCCTCCCCTCCCTTGTTGAACGTCTCAAACGGCCTCGCTCCCTTGTTGAACATTGAATGGCCTCCCCTCCCTTGTCAAACGTCGAACGGCCTCCCCTCCCTTGTCAAACATTGAATGGCCTCCCCTCCCTTGTCGAACGTCGAATGCCCTCCCCTCTTGTTGAACGTTGAACACCCTCCCCTCCCTTGTTGAACGTCGAATGGCCTCCACTCTTGTTGAACGGCCTCCACTCTTGTTGAATGGCCTCCACTCTTGTCGAACGGCCTCCCCTCCCTTGTCGAACGTTGAACAGCCTCCCCTCCCTTGTCAAACATCGAACGGCCTCCCCTCTTGTCGAACGGCCTCCCATTAGCCTAGGTATATTAGAACACTCAGTTTGTAATTTACATCACAGAGTACTCTAAATAGGATGCTTGAGACAATAAAAAGCCATTTTGTTAATCCCATTGTGATAGCTGATATGTGGCCACCACCACCAGCCAAGCTGCTGACCAGCATATTTGGTTTGAAATTTTACATGCCAGAGTACACTACATAAAATGCTCGAGATGATGTGCAAAAGATGATGAACCCCACCAAGGTACCTACAAGTCCGGCACAATGGATCATATACATAGACAATGTGGCCAAGCACCGGGTAGATACACCTCAGCCTTGTGCATTGCTGATGGAGACACACATTTAGCCGTCACCAGCTGGCATCACGATGTCCAAATCCCAGAATTCACCTGTCCCTGGCATTTCTGACAGGTTGACTCGACTTACTAAAAATACCTCACCTTTGTGTGAATGTCACATAACAGGCACATTTCGGACAAATGGCAGTGTAGGTAGGATGTCTAGAACGACACCATGGAAAATGATGCGAGCATCTGAGGGCGACCGGATATGAATATCAGTGCAGGTGGCACGTTGCATCATTTGGAAAACGCTGGCGTGGAAGCAGGGCAGATATGAAAGGGTCTCTAAAAATGAGGCCCTGCCTCAAACAGGATAAGTGCTGAGTGCCCAACACGTAATGAAATCTAGGACTGATGGGGCTGCACATGTCTGTGACTTTACCTTGAATTATTTCTTATTCCGTTGTTCAGTCAGCTTGAGATGCACTCGCCTTCAGGCTTTCAGATTCGGCAGACGCCATGAGTTCACTAGGAGAAACACTATCCTGATCAAAGATTTGGAAGAAGGCCGACATGTCATGTCAATAGGCCCCCAGAAGCTCATGCTATTTCTTGTCCGCCTCAAATCCGCAAAAATGGCCCTCAAATCCACTATCTTTCTGGCCTCAAATCCAATATCGGACAAGGGTCTGCACGTGATGCCCAAAAAAGGAAATTCTCTGTGCCGATGTTGTCAAACACTGTTGCTTTAAGTATGTATGTATTACATTTGGTAGCGAGCTTTGCCCTACCTAGACTATGCATTTCAAAATTTCCCATTCAGGTGGGTTCTAAAATAATATTGGCCCCAGTTGCACCCTCAAATCCACTATCTGCGGACAAGCATCAGGTTCAAATTGTCTCAAATCCGCTATTTTGGGACAAAGATCAACCACATTTTGGGTCCTCAAATCCGCTATTTTTGGAAATGGCGTGAGCTTCTGGGGGCCTGTGTCAATTCCCCAAGGATGTCACATGCATGACCACATGTCACGCGCAACTCAGCGAGCAAACATGAAGCGGGTCTTCCTCCCTAACGGTGAAATCTTGTGGGTCGCCACTGCAGCACCCTGCCACGCAGCCTGCTTGATTGCCAGTCCAATCACCCACCCTCTTGTATTCACCAAAGCAACCCGCACTCCGCACTGTCCTGCATTCCAGGCCCTCAAGTTGGTCTAGCAGCGCACAAACATGTAGCCTCAAATTCGGACTCCATGCAGTAAAAGTACGCTGCAGAGCATCGGGATTCATCAGAACACATGGAGAAACTCCCTCCACACATTTTTCAGATCGCCAACAACGCCTACTACTGCATGAGACGGACGACGCAGGACAAGTGCATTTTGTTCAGGTGTGTCATGGCAAGCACTGCAAAGTCTCATTTGATGCTCATCCATCCATCAACAGTCGTGAAACAGGGAGCAGGAAGTCGGAGAACAGACGCCCTATCGGGCCCATCCCCCTCCACGTTCTTCAATGATGCACTGATGAAATTGTGTTTGGCGCCTACCACCTTTATGCACACTACCACCAGACAATCACGTCGGCACTCGCACTCTTGACATATTCATCTGGAGCGGCATGGATACCCGCTCCTAGAATCATCATCGCCATAAACTGCACCTGCACCCTCAAGGCCTCACAGGCCTCACCCTCCACATTCGCATTCCCATCAGCATCACCTGCACCATCTACATTTGCATAGACCATATTCGAGGTTTTCAAGTCGCTCTAGCAGACGTTGGATGAGATGCTCCTTCGCGCTACTACAGCCAACGAAATCAACGGCATCGCTATGAATCAACCACCACCTATGACCAGTCTCCCTTTACCAACCACGACGACAAGTCAAAATGGTTCCCCACATCTACGCCACCACTCATGAAGACATGGCAAGGCACTAGTGCCTACCACTTTTATGATAAAACCTGGGCAGTTGCCTGCACAGTCATTTCAATCCCCCCCAGAGAAATATGATATGAAATGCCTAGGCATTTCATTGTTGCTTGGGGGTGTATTTCATTCCTGCCCTGTGCATTTTTCATTCCACCCCAGGGGGCATTTCATTCCTGCCCTTCGCATTTTTCATTCCCTTTGGGTATTTCATTCCTGCCCAGTGCATTTTTCATTCCCCCTAGGGGGCATTTCATTCCTTGCCCTGGCATTTTTCATTCCCCCCAGGGGGCATTTCATTCCCTGCCCTTCGCATTTTTCATTACCTTGGGGCATTTCATTCCTTGCCCTGGCTTTTTTCATTCCCTCCCAGGGGC
>Ga0307507_10002054_pt1 | contig 43650 bp, 18 predicted proteins | sample 7_EM_MG_FD_207223 | JGI IMG/M metagenome (GOLD analysis project Ga0307507, IMG submission 207223) | Populus trichocarpa ectomycorrhiza microbial communities from riparian zone in the Pacific Northwest, United States - 7_EM | ecosystem: Host-associated > Plants > Roots > Unclassified | place... | reverse complement strand
AATATAATTATGGTTGCCAAATGCGTAGATTACTGGCAGGTTGCGCGTAGGTTGCGCGCAGGCTGCGCGCAGGCTGCGTGTCAAAAAAACACGACATAGGCTAGTCGGTCGAGTTGCCAAATGACCTCAACTGCGCGCCAATTGCGTCAACCACCAACCATTGAGGCCATTGAAAGGGTACTATATTTTGCCGATGTAGATAATATCTCTTTTACTAGAGCCTTATTAGAGCACCTTATTTGCCTTATTAGCCTGCTTAACCCTATAGCTATAAGCCTACACCCTATATTGCCAGCAATAGTTTCTAAATGGGTAATTGAAGATGTAAAGATTATGAGTAAGCGCATTAAATACGCTCTCTATACTGCAGCCTCTAATATAAGCCTTATACTTGATATCTGGACATCGCCTAACTACATCGCGTTCCTTGGTATTAAGGCATATTTTATTAATTAGAATGGGAAGCTATAAAACCTTTTAATTGCCTTCTATATGCTTCTAGGACCTTATACTAGTAAGAACATTGCTTTTATAGTGATTGCTACTATGGAATCCTATAATATTACATCCTATATTGCATATACTACTATGGACAATGCGTTAAATAATGACACTTTTGTATAGCACTTCTATAACTATCTAGACAAGGATTGGAAGCTCTTTTAGCTTTAATATGGCTGCTATATAATTAACCTTGCAGTAAAGAATGGCCTATATAGTAATATGTATGCAAAGGCTTCCTTATACTCCGCAGAAGAAGCAGCCTTCTGGTATATGTGTAGCAATAAAGAAGCAGAGCAGTTTGTAGTGGAGATATATGCTAAATAAGTGGAAGAGAAGGCTGTTTAAAAGCAACACGAAGCCTGGCGTTAGAAAGGTCCTATTGGCATACTTTATAACTTGGCAATCTACGCTATAATAACACTATAATGTAGGGAGGCCTTCCGCGATGCTTAAAGGGCTATAAATGATGATTAAGGCCTTTACCTATACTTACTTGTTAAAGAGAACGCTATAAGATGGAACAGTACCTATAAGATAATTAAATGTGGTAGGTGAACTGCCTAGTAGAATACACTAGGACCTTATTTTTATCCTTAAAGGTTAATATAAGGTTTAGCTATAGCTCTTAATCTTAGTGCGTAAGAAGGCTAGTTGGTAGGTAAGTTGCTAGCTGGCAACTTAGATTGACTTAAATACGCGCTATATAATTAATAGCTGCTGTTTTACCTTCTGAAGCTAAGCCTAATTAATTAATTAGGTTTTATAATAAGCCTTAATACTAAGCCTGTTTTTTAGGGATAGATTAAGACCTTGCTAACAGAATCTCTTTTAAATAGGTCTCCGCTTGCGCCCTGCTATTAACGAGTATACTAGAATGCAGAAATTAACCTCTAACCGTAGTATCTCTGGCGATTAACTCCTGCCTGATCACTGGGAGGCTCTATATAATATTAAGAAGATACTAGAGCCTCTAGCTAAAGCAACCTTTAAACTAGAGTATTGTGGTATTTATGGCAATACTGGCTCTCTCTAGCAGTGGCTTATAAAGCTTGATAGCCTCTTAACCTTTATGGAGAAGTAAAAAGTAAGGCTGGTAGCTAATGAGTATATAAATAAGTATATTATTACTATAGTAGAGCTTATATGGGAGAAACTTGACTACTACTACAGCCTTAGTAATATAATACCAGCTTACTAAGCAGCTGTTCTTCTCTATCCTGGCAGGAAGTTTTGGTGGTTTGAGATGTATTAGGCTTTAAGGCCTAAATAGCAAGAAGCTATTAAGGATAACTTTAAAGAGTTTGCTTATGCTTTATTTAAGAGTAGGCCTTCTATACTAAAGGTAATGGCTATATGTAGCTTACCACGCAAGTGGAAGCCTTGCACTAAGTACCAGCCTAAAAACAGTGATTCTGATTAGGGTAAGGAGGTAAGAGATCCTATTACTAAGGAGATTAATTGCTATCTTAATAGCCCAGTTGTAAAGAGGCTGGTAAGGAATAATGGAACAAAGATTAATATTAATATAATTAACTGGTGGTTTAACCGTTGTAATGAGTATCCTGTACTTAGTTTAATAGCTCTTGATCTTGCTATAGCGCCGCTAGAAAGTAGTAACCTAGAGCGCAAGTTTAGTAACGCTCTTAATATCTTTATAGATAAGCATAATAGCCTTAAGCCTAACACAATTAAGGCGCTTATGCTATTAAAATTAGGCCTATGCGAAGGTTTGTAGCTGTAGGCTTGCAGCTAGAGCAATATAAGCAATTAATTATCAAACCAGATTAATCGGGTTTAGTTTAATTAATAGTTATTAAACTAAATAAACTCAGTTTGATATTAATCAAACGTCTGATAAGATGGTTTGAACCGTTTGGGTTTGGTTTGATAAAAGCACTGTAAGAGAATGTCATTCGTATCGGGAAAATCTCGGATCTCTGTCTTATGGACGGCGGCTTCCTGCGGTTTTTGGCCACCACGTCCAAGCGTTCGCTTTACAAAGTGCCCACCTCCCCTCGTTTTCCTTACACGGAATGGTTCAATTCATGCCAAATCTTAGTCTAGAGGAGTCGGACGAGATTTATAACTTTGCTGTTAATCTGGGTAAGGAGGCGGGACGCGGAGCGTCTTTGGGCACAACTATCCCACACAACTGTGATTAATAAGCAATTAGTAAGCCCGCACAGGCCACCATCGCCAACTTGAATTCCGATTTGAATAACAAAGCACTATTTACACGTGTAATACTCCAATATTCGGCTGTCTATTTCAATAGGGTCCTTTCCTTTTTTATTACCACGCGTGTGCTTGGCCTTAGGGGACCTAATAGCAAGTACGCTAGCTTTATGAGCCTTATACGCGTCTACAAAAGCTCCCTGTCGCAATTGCTTTAATTTTGATAGAATGATAACCTCTTTTAGCTCAGGATTGATAACCTCTTTTGGCTCAGGATCACTAGGACCCTTGTCAGTATCACTTAAGATTAATGTAAAATTACTACAAGCTAATTGAGTATAGGTCCTTCGAGCTCTAATACACGCCGCTCTACCAGATTGATGAAGTAGGAGAGGTAGCGGCTCTTGATAGTTGTTAGGTACTAATTGGGTCGTAATAGGCTCCCCCTTACCAATATTTTGGTGAGGATTACCTAATATAGTACCATAGAGTACCTCCGTCTTATTAAGCCATAAGTTATCATTATCCTCCCCCGCTTCTAAAATGACCACCTTATCCTTTAACCCCCCTAAAACTTTGTTATACAGCACCGACGGCTTGTTAAACGGTAGCTCTTCATCCTCCTTAATATTCTTATCCACTTTGTCAGCCAGTTCTTTATTTTGGATTAGAAATTGGCTAAGATCTATGCCGCTGTTTGGTTGAGCAAGTATAAGCCAACTTCTAGACTCTACCTACTCCTTTTACTTCTGGGCCTCCTCCTGCCTTTCCTTTTGGAGCTCTTGCATAGCGATATTGGCGGCGCGTTTAGCAATCTTGGTGCTTGTTTTACCCCGCTGGTTAGCCTTACTGTGCTTCCTTTTAGGTGGTGGCTGCTAGTGAGCCTTTGGAGGAACCTTAAATGGAGCGCCCTTAGGTAGCGATTGAAGCTCTGCCTATCTAGTTAAAATAGCTATTTAAGCTACCTTAAAGTCTTCAAATTTATTGGCAAGCTCACCCATTTCTTTAGTAGGAAGGTCCTTAATAATATCAAGGAGGCGGAGAACTAATAGCCGGATCCTAGTAAGAGCTTCCAAGTGCCCTGGTAGAGGGTTACCCTTAAATGCTATATCCTTAATATATCGCGGCTGCCAATCTAGAGCGGTAATTAGCTTTATTGCAATATACTAGCGAGGGTGGATTAAAGCTGGCGATATAGGAAGCCTTTGTATTAAGCACCGAATAAGCATGTGGCGATAGGGGAGGCCATATCAATAGGGGTCCTCGCAGTCGCAGTTGTCCTGCTTTTACTCTTGATCGGCCTACTTTTGCTTTTCCTCATTCATCGAAGCTCTCGCACCACGCATAGAGTTAAAGATTTGCTTAAGCGTGTAGTGCGTTACTATACTATTAATCTATATAAAGTAGTGCTGAAAGAGATCTAGGGTGATAATTTGGGGTAGGGACATTTTGGATATATATTTGGATTTGATTAATTCCTTATATAACATTGAAATCCACCTTTTTAGCTTAATTATAGTATCCTTAAGGCTTAATTGATAATTGGTAAAGCATTTTAATTCTCTATTAATACCCTCGCCTTATTAGCTTGCCGCTGCACCTAAATTTGGAAGGTATCTGGTAAGGGAGTAAGCGGTCAGGGAAAGCTAATGTTAAAATAAGGTTTTTGAGCTGGGAGTAGGATGCCTTTAAGCATCCTGCTCCCCAGCTTAAAATAAAACTTACCTAATATAGCAGGTAATCATCTGGCTCTCCTTTTCAACATATATAGTCTAAAACCACACCTTATTATATAGGTGTAGCTTATCCAGGACTGCCTTTTAATTAACTTCAAGCTCTGCTACCGTTTTAGATTTTAGGTAGGGCTAAAATAGTTCCTTTACTACCTTCCTCTCCTTTGCTGAGTAGCTATATGGCCTCTTAGCCTTTGTCTGGATCCCCTCATTAATCTGCTTCTTTATTGCCTTTGTGGTGTGCTACTGGCAGTACTAGAGAATAACTGTAATTAACTGCCCTACTAATAAGGCGGCTGCAAGGCCCTTACTAAAATTGGCAACAATAACTTTAGGTGGCCGTTTCTAAAGTTTCTGCTGAGTAGACTCTAGTAAAAAGGTCTAATCTAGCTGAGACTCGCTCTTAATAAATGACTGCATTGCTGGAAAAGAGGACCCTGTATTAGTGATGCCAGTAATAGTAGCTAATAAGAGCTTGGATTGATTGGTATTAAATATAGCATCTATTTGGCAGCCAAAGTCGGTAATAAACCTTTGCGCTAAATCTACCTAAATAGAAAGCCAGAATATAAGCTGCTGGAGACTTTAAGCAATTAGACGACCTGTCGACCTAAATTAGGTTATCTTACCCCGACTTAGCTACTTACTTATTGACTCGGTCACCAACTCGGTCATCGACTCGGTCATCGACTTGGTCATCGACTCGGTCACCTACCCCAGTTTTATTGACTCCCCTTACCCCCCTTGTCTTCCCTTTCCTACACCTTTCCTACATGTATATATAGAGGTCTTAGAACCGCATTTCAATAGACAGAGTCCTCATTCAATTCCTATAATCGGTGCACGGATATTCGGTCAACAGTTATAAGCCCAGATTGCTTGCCGTATTGCCCCTATTTAACTGATTGATTTAATTGAGCTATTTAATTAATTCTACCCCTTATTAAATTGCTGTTTATTATTAAATCCCTCATCCTTTCTATAAGCACCTTTTTAATATGACTTCTTAACCTACCCAGACCATTACCACGACGGTGATATTATCAAGTCAAGCTGACTGGGACGAATAGATCGACCTTGTTAGGCTTTGAGCTCGAACAGGAGACGTATGGGAATACGTCGACCCCTTAACTAAAAAGGATGCGTTGCCCCAATTAACTGAACCAGCCTTTCCTAGGCCTTAAGATGTAAAGGCAGGAATAACCTCCTATACAACTCTCTCTAAGGACGAGAAGGACGAGCTTTAAATTCTCCATAAGAGACACAAGACAGTAGAGAAGGAATATAGAAAGAAGAAGATAGCTTTAACCTCTCTATAAAGCTATATTACCGGTGTAGTGACTAGGAACCTTAATACCTATATACTAGGTATCGACTTAGTATATAACACCCTGGTGGCTCTTAAGGAGAGAGTTGCCCCTATAGATACAGCACGTTAGCTCTACCTATCCACTTAATACGCCAAGGTCAAAAAGGGCCCGAAGAACCAGAACTTTAAGGCCTGGCTACAGCAATAGGAGAAGACGTATAATGACTGTAAAAAGATTAAGCTGCTAGACATAGAAGGCAACTAAGTAATTAAAGACTTTCTGATGGTGGTAGAGCCAGTATCACCAAATTAGGCCTTGATGTGGAGGGTTAAATTTAACAAATATAACTAGGCCAAAGACCACGTGTTATCTATATCTTAATTGGTTAAAATCTATTGGAACTATTAAAGATTGGAGACTGCCTAGCAGAAGAATAGAGCTTAATTCAGTGCCAATATAGTGAGCTTTTAGGGCAAGCCAATTAATGAGGCTCCTAAGGACGAGGCTCCTAAGGATAAGGCCCCTACTACTACCCCTTCTAGGACGGCACGGAAGAAAGATACCCTAACGTGCTACTATAGAGCTGTTTACTGGTTCCAAGATTGTCCTTATATTAACGAGTCAGTTTAATCAAAGGACTGGAAATTAGACAAAGCTACGGCTAAGAAGGTTAAAGAAAAGATTATTAACGCCTTAGATTAGACCAAGTCAAAAATTAAGAAGATAAGGCAGTAGGCTTTAGGCAAGGAAGCTCCAGAAAAGAAAGCTACACAAAGCCTAGATTAAGATTAAAAGGACAACCTTAGTACCTTTGCTGTACATTAAATAGGTGCTTATAAAGCAGGCACTGACTATAAGTTACGCAACAGCGTAATTTTTAATAGCGGAACCACTATACATATTATTAACGATTGATTAAGATTCGTCGACGAGCTCTAACCAAGTAGTAACTTTATATATGCCGGAACGGGCATGGATCCAATTGAGGGTATAGGGACGGCAGTAATTACTATTTAGACGCTATTGGGTCCTAGGGAGCTCTTCCTAGCTAATATAGTATATATACCAGCCTTTTATACAAATTTAGCCTGCCTAAAGAAGTTTAATAAGAAGAATATATAGTGGGATAATAAAAAGAACCTACTATATTACAAGAACGATTATAAGACGTTTGCCTTTTATAAGAGCCATTATAACCAATTAATGCTTAAGTATAACGAGCTATAACCGAGGACCCTAAGTAAGGCCTTATTTATAATCTAATCGCGAGACCCCCTTCCTGATTAGGAAGTATTAGGCGAACTCTAATATAAGAGACTAGGCTATACAGGACCTAATATAATTAAGCATTTACCCTAAGAAGCAGGTGGTGCGAAACTTTAAGGTCTAGCAACGATTAACTATAAGACCTATATAGTCAGCAAGGCTCACGAAATTATATCAAGAAGAACACCTACTAGTAAGGTAACTAGGCCCTTCTACTAAGTGCATATCGACTTATTTCCAGAGATTATAGCGTACAATGGTTATATCTGGACGATACATTTCTATGATAAATATCTGCGTATAAACAAGGTAGAGACCTTCGCCTATAAATTATCAATAATATAAGCAATTATATAATATTTAAATAAGGTGGAGCGTTAATATGACCTTAAGATCGCAGTGATTTAAATTAATGGCGAAATGTCCCTAGGTAATGAATTCAACGCTTAGAGGACTTAAAAAGGAATATTACTAGAGAAATCGGCCCTATATATAAAGTCTTAAAACGGTTCTGCTGAACGTTCTAAGGGGGTGATTATTATTAAGTCTTATTGCATGCGAATTAAAGCTCGACTACTAAAAGAGCTATAGCCAGAAATTACTAGAGCTGCAGCGTATTTAATTAATTAGATACCAAACGCCTAGCTTGGCTGGATAACACCTTTTAAGAAGCTTTAGTTAACACTAGGGTTCTTACTATTAAAGCCGAATATAGCTTACCTATAAATATATGGCTGTAGAGCTTACCCGCTTAAATACAACATCCTGCGCACACGAAAGCTTAAGCTAAGGGCTTATATTGGATATCTAGTTGGGTACCAGTCGACGAACATCTATAGGGTGTATATACCTAGTAAAAAGAAGGTAATTCAAATAAGAGACATGACGTTTAATAAGCAACTACTCTATAACAACAGTTAGCCAGATCTTGTAGGTCTGCTCCAAAAACGCGCTAATTAAATTTTGGACGTAATTAACGTGTCAAATAGCAATAGGACGCTTTAGGAAGAGCTTAATAAGATATTAGACAAGATGTCAGATAAGGAGGACGAGGCGAATAGTAGTGGAAGTTAATAGGTGGATGCTGATAAAAATCAAGATCAAGCAACAGATTAAGGTAATGACGTAATTAGCCCTTAAGCCTTAAAGGACAACTCTATACCCGGTCTCCCTACCCTAGCTAAGACGCTAGAGCCTTAATTAAGTACTACTAATATAGAGCTGTCAAGTTCCTTAATTAATTAAAGACCCTAATTCAAACTCGTTCCTAAAGAAGAAGCCCGTCCGAGACAGGAGATTATAGGCGATATAGGCGATGTTAATATAGTAGAAGGCAGAAGAACTAGGAAGCCCTTAACGCGTTAAGCAGCTTACCTAATAGATATTAAGTAATTAGATACCCTTCCTGCCCTCTATAGAGCTTTTACTACCGGAATTAAACATAACCAAAAGCGATTACACCGTGACGAGCTTCCACCGCTATTATATAGCTGGAAGGAGCTTTAAGCTCACCTATATAAAGATAGCTTTACGGAAGCCGCCAATAAGGAATATAATAATCTTAAGCAGCGAGGGACATTTAAGTCCGTTAAACAGACATTATTGCTCGAAGTTATACCCGTTACCTAGGTGTTTACTTATAAGTTTAACACTAATAGATATCTTATTAAATTTAAAGCCTATCTTTATATGTGAGGTGACTTATAACAACTCAGTAAAAAGGATACGTATGCAGCAACCCTTACAGCCAAAATATTTAGAGCCATAATGGCGATCGTTACTGCATTTAATTTGGAGACTTAGTAGTGCGACGCAGTTAACGCCTTCGCTAATAGCCTTATTAATAAGATAGTCTATATCGAGTTTCTAGATGGCTTTTAATAGAAGGGTAGATGTCTGCTCCTTTAAAAAGCCTTATACGGCCTCCAACGATCACTACTGCTTTGGCTTAATAAGTTCTTAACTATACTAACGTCCCTAGGTCTAACGGCAGTCAATAGAGAATTATGTCTATTTTATAACAACTGGCTGATCATGTTCTTCTATGTTAATAATATTATAGCAGCCTACCGCATAGAAGACTTACTAAAGCTTTAACTCTTTAAGGAACAGCTAATAATAAAGTACGAGATTAAGAACCTAGGAGAACTAACCTAATTCTTAGGAATTAGAGTCCTTCGTAATTAACCTTAATAGAAGCTTTAGCTCTGCTAGGATTCCTATATTAACAAAATCGCTAGTACCTTCTATCTAAAAGACTTTTGTCCAGTATATATACTAATAAGTATAGAAGATCTTTTGCCTAATCTAGAACAGGCCTCTAAGTAGCAGGTCTACATATATTAAAGGAAGGTTGGATCACTACTCTATACCACTTGCATTACATAACCTAACGCCACTTAAGCCTTAAGCAAGCTCTTAGAATTCCTTTACAATCCGTTACCTCTGCATAAAGCCGTAGTTAATTAAGCGATTGCGTACCTATATCAAAAGAAAACCCTTGCGATTAAATACTCAAGCAGGAATATTAGAAGTTAGATTATCGTCCAAGCAAGCAACACTACATTCGGCGATAATTCTATTAGTTAGAAGAGCACCGAAGGCTTTATATTTTCACTATTTGGAGGAGTAGTTAACTGGCGCTCTACTAAGCAGAAGACTATTATAACATTAAGCACTAAAGCTAAGCTTAAGGCTCTATCAAACGCAGCTACAGAATCAATTTAGTGGCAGCGCTTCTTTTAGGATCTGCAACTCCATATGGATGAGGAGCATACAATTAACTGCGACAACCAGCAGACGATTTGACTGCTCACCAAAAACAGACCTCAATTGAATACGAAGCTTTATCACGTAGATATCCACCAGCACTGGCTTCGCCAAGAAGTTTAGAAAGGCTCAATTGTGATTAAGTGGGTTCCTACTACTAACATAACGGCTAACGGTCTCACAAAGGCCCTATTAAGGCAGAAGCATGAAAGCTTCATTTAATAACTAAATCTGATTAATATCAAGACCCTATTGTAGTTGGATTTGAGTGTACTGTTTAACCTATTTACATGATTTCCTTATTAAGTTCTGTTTTTGAATGGTTTCTATTTGGTTTAACACCATAGATATTTCCTATTTAGGTATATCCAGCTGATCACCACCCAGTCAATTAGCTAGGGGGGTGTGTCGACCTAAATCAGGTTATCTTACCCCGACTCAGCTACTTACTCATTGACTCGGTCACCGACTCGGTCATCGACTTGGTTATCGACTCGGTTATCGACTTGGTCACCTACCCCAGTTTCATTGACTCCTCTTACCCCCCTTGTCTTCCCTTTCCTACACCTTTCCTATATGTATATATAGAGGTCTTAGAACCGCATTTCAATAGATAGAGTCCTCATTCAATTCCTATGATTGGTGCACGGATATTCGGTCGACATGACCTAATTCTGGATTGATCATATAGGTATATTGAGACTGGTACTCAAATCCATGCTGGTGGAGAAGTAGCTTAAGCGTGCTAAGCGCTTGTGGCTGGCCCTTAGCTCCACTAGGAAGGCCGCTTAATAATTATATCAAGCTATAGTATTTCTTCTTGCTTATATATAACTCCTAGGCAGAAAGCTGACGCTGTATAGTAAGATAGGTCTCTTGAGTTGCCCTAAGAGCGTAGGCTGCTGTGGCTGCCTCTTTAGCCTCTAGTAGTTAATCCTGGTGGCCAATATAAGCAAGGGGATTTGTAATAAAGTCGTATTCTGGAGCCTCTGGAGCCTCTAAATCAGAGTGCTTAGCACGCGTGATAGTCGCCACCCATCCTTTGATATTACCTACATGGCTAGGAAGCTTCTTCCAGGCCACCTAAATACACCAGCTATAGTTCTTTTGGTGTACTTTAGTGGCCTTTTATTGCCGGTTGCTATTCTTACCGCAGAAGTTGTCTAACTTACAGTAGTTCTAGGTATGCTTACTATGGTGTTTACAGCCAAAGATATAGTGCGGTTGTAGAGCGGTTTTATTGCCTAAGGATAGTATAACAATAAAGAAGCCTTTGCTAAAGGCGTAGTCCTAGTATCGATTAAACGCGGCGTTAGAATCCTTAAAGGTCTCACCATTATATAGCTCTAGAAGGTGGTAGGTGGGTATAGAGTTAACCACCTTTTTTACTACTAGAGCTAGGTCCGGGTGTAAACGGTGGTTTAGATGCCACTCTAGACATTAGATCTCAACTTTTGGTAATGGTGATTAAAGCTATAGCGGAAGAGGATCATTTATATCATATACTAAAGAAGTAGAAGTAGCATGATATTTATAACCGCTGGTGGTTGGAGTTCTAGGAGGGGGTAGAGGAGAGAACGTCTTTTGCGCAGAGGCCTGCGCAGAGGCCTACGCCGAGCTCTCTACACCCATATACCATAGCCGGCGAAGCCAAGATGGAGTCAACAGAGCCTAAGAAACCTTATACCAAGCGGCTAAAGCAACCTGGTAAAGGGGGGGTGGGGTATTAAGGACTTCAATAGGGTTGCTCTGGTAATTACCAGGTTTTCATACCGGAGCAGTAGAGGCAGTATAGGCAGTATAGGCAGTAGGGCGACGCTGCAGGAGCTTATTAAGGTCAGAAAGAGTCGAGTCGATATTAAATAAAGAGCTATCGGCCATATTATATAGTAGGAAGTTGATATAGGCTTTGCAAGGTGTAGATTTAGAGCGACTTTATAGTAGAAAACTTCCAGAAACTTACTATCAAAGTCGTCTGACTTCGGCGTTATATCTTACATCTAGCACTAATATTTACTTTATAAGCTGTTTAGGGCTTTTAGTCTATATAATAAGCTATTAATTCCGTGCCCTAAACTAGTCTATTTACTATATAGTTGCATAGATATTCTATGGTGTAAGTTGCGGTGAGGACATGCTTTTTTAAAGTTCTTCCGCACCCCTAATAGCGGCCCGTGCGGGCACATTAGTAAGCGCTTATTAATCACAGTTGTGTAGGATAGTTATGCCTAGAGATGCTCTGGGCGGGACGCCTGCTTCTAGATGCTGCAAAGTTGAGGTTTGGAATAATAGAGCTAAAGAGCAGGCTTATGTTGAAAAGGACAGTACTGTGGACCTAGTCACTCAGACTAATAAGGGTAAAGATATTTAAAGTAGTTTGCGCTGAGAGCATATCGTTAGAGCTTCGACAACTTACTCTTTTCCTATGTCTTTACTAGCAACCTCCCCAAATTGTTATTTCGCTCTCAGAATAATCTAGAGATCGACACAATTTTTTTATAGAAACCAAGACAGGTTACAGACATCGAAGTATACATCAAGGGCCAAATCCTAAAGAAATATCCATTGTATAAGTCAGTGTTATCTACCCTATATTACATACCTACTGTTTTGATTGAATTAAGTGCTAAAGATTTGGATTTTGATTTATAGGAGAGGAAACGTATTCAAATAGTGCTTCACGAGATTATCTTATATAAAGAGCCAATGTGGTATGTCGATCCGCTTAACGGTATATTAGTAATTTTTATCTTTACAATATAAAGACTTGTTTTATCGTCGAACCAATGGAACAGAGCTCCCATGCATACATATATATGCATTAGTTATCCATAGTTATCCATGCATATATATACATGCATATACTATATTTCAACACGTATAGTGTAGCATTACGTAAGCAGTGAAAACGCACAGTCACACCTTTAACTATACACTACCTATTAACCACGCCGCAGCATAGCCTATTATGGCCTCTCTATTCGTTAATAATACTCCTTTAAGGGCTTTGTTACCTTTATCATCCCTTAGAGAGTCTATAGAGGCTCCTACTACCTCTACTAACTCCGCTATAACATCTACTCCCTTATCCGCATCGAATACATTTTAAGCCCTTAGTTAATGACCTTATATTATTATACCTAAGCCTATTAAGAAGCGCAATTTTAAGGTAGAGAATACCTAGGATTACTTTTATAACCCTAAAGATAAAGAAGCAAGCCATAATACGCAAGGAAGAAGGATTTACTACTATAATCTATGCCGCTACTTAACGCCAGTCTTAGGCAATATACGCTATCACCTTAAACATTTATATGCTATCTATGTTAGCGAAAGGCCTTTAAAGATTAGTAAACAGACTTAGCAAGCAATTAATCTATTATTTAAGCATGCATAGCAGAAGGAGGAGGTAAAGGCAAAGGAAAAAGAGGTTAATATTCTCCGTAATGCAATTAATATTAATGCCTTCCGTAAGGCTCTAGTTCTTCTTATTACACGGCGGCAAATACCTCGTAATTGTGTTTAATAGCCTAAGTTTCACGCCTTATTATACACTGTTAATTCTCAGTTACCCTCTATTACTATTACCTCCGATTCTACACTCTCTATAGACATTAAGAAGTTATTTATATGTCACCATACAACCATTAAATTGGTGCTCTGTTAAGCATATAGTTAAATCCACTTTTTATTTAATCTTTAGACGGCACTATAAACAAAATTGCTACTCAGAATATATATATAGTAGGTTAATAAGGATTATAAGCTTTATAAGGCTTTATTAGGCTTACCATAGGTTAAATTCTTCTACTTTAGTAAGAACCAGGCGGCTTACCTAATAGACATTATTCAAGACTTTAAGATTGCTTATAAAGTCGGCCATTTTATTAGTGATAACGCGGGATCAAACAATATATACCTTGCGGCGCTTTTAATAACTCTATATATTAAATATAAAGTCAAATTCGACTTAAAGAAGCGCCATATTCGCTATCTTAGTCACATTATTAACCTATTGCTGTTGGCCTTCCTCTTTACGGACAACAAGGAGGCTCTAGAAAAGGCTATTAAGATATTAATTAAAGAGGAGGGCGACGTTATAGTATATAAGATCTTAATTAAACGGCTTAAAGAGATAAAAGGTAAGAAGAAGAAGCAATAGGATAACTATTTAGGCTAGCGCAGTATTGGAGCACTTAGTAAAGTACACAATATCGCCATCCTTATTCGCCGTTTATCCATCCTTAACAATTACTGGTATTTAATCTTAAATAGGTAACTCGGTATTAATAATGCAACACAGTAGAATTTATAGTATTAGCTTATTAAGCGCTTCCTTAAGATGCGGGCTAAGATTAAGCTAATATACCAGAAATTTAAGGCCGAATTTAATGGCGGTGAAGATATCCTAATATAGGATAAATGGGCTATCCTTAAAGGCAGTAAAGAGTTCCTCCAGCCATTCTATAAGGCTACTCTTAAGGGTTAAAAGACGTTTGCCTCGCTTAATTAAACGCTTCTCTTTATAGATATCCTATTTAAACACTTTAAGGAGGCTAAGGTATATATATCTATACAGATCTATTAGGTTTAAGGCCGTTTAGATCTAGTATACTAATAGACCCTAATAGATTTAATTTAGTAATAACGCTGTACTTTCTAACTCCATTAATATAGGCTGGTATTAGCTATCTAAGTACTACGAGAAGACTAAAGAATGCCCTACCTACGCCGCTGCACTTCTCCTACACCCGTTATACTGTATTAAGTATATTAATATAAACTAGCTTGCAAAATGGCGCCTATTTACACTTAAAGCGGCAAGATCTATATGGCAGGATTATAAGGATAGGCTACTCTTTACACAGGAGTTATTAGCACAGTTAAAAAAGCCCCTCTTAAAGTTTTAGTCACTCCAGGCAACTCTAGATATTATTAAAGATAATAAAGAGGAGGATAAGCTTAAGAGATTTATTAATAGCAGCCCTATCCACATCTCATATATACCGCTTAAGTGGTGGGCGCGTAAAGAATAGCGATTAGAGTACCCCCAGCTTCATTAAATGGCCCTTAATATCCTTAGTATCCCGCCATTATCTAATAAGATTAAAGGCGTCTTCTCTGGCGTACAGAGGTTAATACCCTAGGAGCGAGCCTCACTACATATGGATATAGTGGAGGTGTAGGAGCTTACGGGCAACTGGAATATAAATGGGCTATTACATAAGAAAGCCTCTGTAATGGAGCTTCTTAATAAGGTGGCGGCAATAGTGGTAGATAAGGAGTAGTAGAATGCGGATAAAAATAAAGACAAGGATGATATTAGGATGTATAAGGCTATTAGCGACGTCAAGGTCAATATTTAACACCATGACATTATCTGTATGGATAACTAATGCATACATATGCATACAGGTCCTATAAATTGCATGCATATGCATAGAGGGAGTATGCACTATGTATATATGCATGGGAGCTCTGCAATGGAAGATGATGACTCTCTGCCATTGACGTATCTATGAAATCTGGAAATGATACTTTCAGGTTTCATTGGTGGCCCAGGTAGATCTTTATATGCTCCCACGGCATGAAAGGTCGGAATTCTTAAAGAAGTCCGAAACCCCTTAGCCTGTGATAGTATCACTGCATTAACATTGGCTACTCTACAACCCTGCTTCCGCGTCTAATGGTTTTACCGTACATTGTTCACATCAAGGTTCTATTAAGCTTTGACTAATGTCCTTTGACTATGTGCCGTATCTATAGCTTACAAGTCCGCACAGGGACCGTAAATTACATTCATCTCTTCCCCATGTTCTGTGTCTATCGGATTCACCGTGAACAACAAAACGACCATTGGAGTTATTCACGCGCCATTTCTCAATCAACTGTTCTCAGCCTGTGCTGGCCGTGGAGCCTGGCTCAACGAGGCCCAAGCTTTTCCCTTTGTTCGTAATCCAATGCCTCCAATGCCTGCAAAAACGCCGAGCGGCTGCGTCTTTTCATGAGAATGGAGAAGGGATAGAAGAGATCAACTGGGCAATAACCTACATCGCAGGGTAGAGAGTTTTGTGAATATGGCTGCGGAAGTAGGTGGAAGGTCAGGAAGGGGGGATGATGCATGGTATGAGGAGTTTAGGGAGGTGTGCCTTTTCAGATCCATCGTGATGAAGTAATACATCATTGCTAATGTGAGACGGATTTAGTGCGACGTTGGACCTTGCGTATACAGCTATGGGTTCATTTGGGAAGGAGGGTGTTGGGAATGGTGAGACAACACTCTCAGTATCTCAGCAAGAAGCTTGAAATCTGACAGAAAATGTAGGGATGTGGCAGCTGGAATTGCGATTTTGCAAGAAGCAGGGGGTTGGCCACCACTGCCAACCCTCCAGAAGACTATGTTACCGCATCTATCGAGGATGTTAAACTCGGTAGTCGTTTATATTTAGCCATCCGGTAAGTGCATCCTGAGGTATAGTCGTTCAAAGGTCCTTATACCGACACCCCACCCCAGACATGGCAATAATCAGTTAGTTAGTTACGGTTATATTGGATTACATAGTAACATAACTAACCAAATCATAATCGCATCTGCTGATTATGTTACGTAGATACAACTATATAACTAAACCGGGTATACTACGGAAATAAGAAAAGAAGGGGTAAACTTTTAAGGTAGACCTCTGGGTAGAGCTTCTGGTATAAGCTTTAGTGGGATTATTATCTACACGTGATAAACCACGTGTAGATAACATCACGTGTGGGTCCGTGCTAAAAAGATATAATCAACGTAACTATACAATCAAATCGCAATTGTCTCCTTTGATTATGTAGAAATCGCAATCGAACGGCTGATTATGATTTTATAGTTATTGCCATGTCTGCCCCACCCAGATAAAAAATGTTATGTTCACTTGTTACTTCGCCACGCTCTTCATCCCCACCAGAATGCATTTGTGACGGCGATGCTGACTTATGAGTGTTTTAAAGCCCCGCAGGCCCATCCTCAACAGAATCAGGTCGTCAAGGACAGGAGCGGACGGTGCGAGAGGTTCGGCGAAGAGTACGCAATCTCGATTACTCTCGCCCGGGCGCATAGAAACGTGTAATTGCTGTACCGTTTGAAGATCTATATTCACCATCTATTTAACAAAAATCCAGACAAAATATAGTACAAATGGTCATCCATGCATAAGCATTCTCAATCAATCGCGTCATCGTTGCTTCTAATCGCCCCTACTATCGACTTACCTGTTCTGGGCAGGGGAATGATAATCATTAAGTCTCAGCCAAGCCACAATTACTTCTTTCCTTCCGTCACTGCATATCATTTTTTCTATTTGTTTCTCATACAATTTTCTTTATCAAGCAAACTTTGAACAATTGGAGCATCTCGCATGCTCATTCCTTAGATCTTTGATTCATTGAGTTTGGCGGCAATAACTTGATGTACTTTTTTCACTGGTAGTTCATGAAGGTCCTTCCCGGTCCAATACCTATCCTACGAAACATTAGCCCTTTCAGCTTAAACCCACAATTCAAATGTGTAGAAAGGAGAACGCATAAACTCATTCGGAATCACAAACTTCGCTTGAACACATTCGACTTACCTGCTCCAGGCCTTGCCAAATCATGGCCTCTGTCCCTAAAATGACATTCCACCCAAGCTTCTGGCTAATATCTGCGATTTCGGTCCATGGCGTCGGATGGTAGCACATTTCTAATATTGCACCCTTATGGTCTTTTCCTAGCAAGCATTCTAGCACAGCCCTAGCCTCTTTCTCCGCCACGGTCCGTGGTGAGAAGTTCGGCACGCATGCCACCATAGCTCCAGGTCCTTCCATTTTCTCTGCCTCAGCTACAGTTGCCACGTGCACCATGCCCTCCCCAAATCCACGTGCGGTGCATTCTCCGATGACGGCATCGACTTCGGATCTATCGCGATTTACGATGTATATCCTGCTCGCGCGCATCCACTTCTTCAAGGCATAAACAGCACTTCTAGCAGCTCCTCCGCCGCCGATCACTAGACCAGGTCGATCATGGAAACAGGCGTCAGGGTCGCTGATGTTTTGGTAGAAGGCATCCCGTATGCCGACGACATCAGTATTTGTGCCCGTGCAGAGGCGCCGGTTTGTGATAGGGTCATTGCGTATAAAGAGAGTATTGCAGGCGCCAACGCCATGGCCTTCGGGGGCGAGGGAATCTAGGTGCTTTAGGATGGCAACTTTGTGGGGCATGGTTACTGAAGCTCCTACAGAGTTGTCAGGCTAGTGTTGAGGAATATGTTGAACGGAGTACTTCTTGTTGCGGGGGATAATCGAGGCGTATGGTAAGTTTTTTTAGGATCTCGTATGGACTGATTCTTTTGAAGGAAAGAGCGGCATATCAAGCCACCGATCTTTCTCGATTAAACTATCTAAATGCCTAGGAACAAGGCTGATGTATAAATGATAGATTAGGATTGATTCGGAGTTGCACACCTACCATAGAATTTAGGATCCCGAATCAATTCCAAGAAATGATCCATATCCGTCGAGTCAAGCGGCAGCTGCGCCCAATTGAGCCCCAGGCCGTCATACACGGTCTGATGAAGCAACGGCGACATGGAATGGGTAATTGGATGCCCGAAGAGGTAGCCTACCCGGTCGAGATGGTCTGACGATGGTGTGTCTGTCATGTTGAATTTGTAAGGGCCAAAGAAGAGTGTGGGAGCAAAATAGTAGGAAGACAGCCGAGCAAGCTGTTCCAAGAGACGCAGAAGTGTGAGAAGGAAGACGGCGATGCTAGAAAGTCACGTATTGGGATGCTTGAGAGAAGCTTAACAGGCACTTGGCATCAAAACACGATCCGAACGCAACATACGCATCAAGCGGAGACAGTAAAGAGAAAAAGACGTCTCGGATTACCGCATTGGATTGTCTGGGAAGGTATAGGGTGGTGGGCGGAGTGGAGTTGGAGGCCGTAGCATTCAGGGTATGACCCTGGCGGGGATTGCAAGGCCAGCAAGGCTGGTAAAAGGCTGACAAGAGATTAGCGAAGGGTTACGCAGCAAAGGGTTGGCAAAAGGTTGCGAAGGGTTGAATGCTTTCCTCAGGCGGGAGGTGGGCCGGGGCAAGTTCGGGAAATTGCATTTCCCAAGTGCCGCTCGCTTTGCACCGACGCCCACCCCGGCATATACATGTAACGATTCCAGATGGGGAACGACATGGATGCGTCTGATCCCCAAGAGCGGCCTCTCTGGTCAGGAAAATTTCTCCTCCCATGCAGAAGAGGAGCAACTCGGGTGCCAGTTGGTGGCGGGCCGGGCCTCGAGATGCGCACCGATCTAGCTTCATCACCGTCCCCACGGGGTTGTCCTTTGCTTCTCCGACTTGACCGGAGAGATAAATAGGTGAGGCATATCGTAATCCTAGCCTGCTATCATCGTCACCACCATCAACCTCACCGTCTTCCCTCCTTCCCTTGCTTAGTATCAAGCCACTCGGGAGGCCTTTACTGTGTCATCCCCCACCGTCTTCCTGTAATTAGCTCCATCCCTTCCTGGAAGCTTGGTGCATCGTCGTTTCTGTTTGTTTACGCTCACCTTGCCCTTGAGTGCTCCTCTTCGGCCTCCTCAAAATGGGCATCCTCGCGCTTGTTGAGGATAGGCCAACGCCCAAGGCCGTCTACAACTGGCGAGTATACGCATGCGCAGCTATCGCCTCCTTTGCATCATGTATGATCGGCTACGACTCTGCCTTTATTGGCACCACCCTAGCACTTCCGTCCTTCACCGAGGAGTTCAAATTCGCCGATATGACCGCTGAACACCTGGCTCTTGTAAAGGCCAACATCGTCTCTGTCTATCAAGCTGGCGCTTTCTTCGGTTCATTCTTTGCATATGCCACGAGCTATTTCCTTGGACGCAAGAAGAGCCTTTGGATCTTTGTCACTGTTTTCATTCTTGGTGCTGGCATGATGCTTGGTGCCAATCAACAGAGAGGACTTGGACTTATCATCGGTGGACGTGTTCTCGCTGGAATTGGCGTTGGTGGTGCCTCCAACATGGTTCCCATCTACATCTCAGAATTGGCTCCCCCGGCTATCCGGGGACGTTTGGTTGGCATCTACGAGCTTGGTTGGCAAATTGGCGGCCTAGTTGGTTTCTGGATCAACTACGGCATCAGCGAAACAATGGCCCCTTCTCATAGTCAATGGCTCATTCCTTTCGCCATACAACTAGTCCCAGGTGGTCTTCTCTTGATCGGTTCCATCTGGATCAAGGAGTCGCCGAGATGGTTGTTCCAGAAGGGTGACAGGGAGCGGGCATTGGCGAACCTGTGCTGGATTCGCAATCTCCCAGCTGACGACATCTATATCGTTGAAGAGGTTGCCGCCATTGACGCTGGTATAGAGTACGAACGTATTCATGTTGGTGCCGGCTTCTGGAAGCCGTTCGTAGCATTGAAGGATCGAAATGTCCTATGGCGATTCTTCTTGGGTGGCATGCTCTTCTTATGGCAGAATGGATCTGGTATCAATGCTATTAACTACTATTCGCCAACAATTTTCAAAAGCATTGGCATCCAGGGAACCAACAATGGTTTTCTTACCACGGGCATCTTTGGTGTTGTTAAGACTGTCGTCACCTTTGTATGGTTGCTTATCCTGATTGACAAGTTGGGTCGCCGCAAACTTCTTATGGTAGGTGCCTTTGGGGGTTCTCTTTGCATGTGGTTCATTGGTGCATACATCAAGCTCTCTGATCCTGCTGCACATACGACGAACACGAAACTATCATCCGGTGGCATTGCAGCTATCTTCTTCTTCTACCTCTGGACTGCGTTCTATACCCCATCTTGGAACGGTACCCCATGGGTCATTAACTCTGAGATGTTTAGTCAGAACACCAGGTGGGTGCCATGCCACTTTTTCCTTATAGAAGCACCCACTGACCAATTCACTATAGATCGCTCGGCCAAGCCTCAGCTGCAGCCAATAACTGGTTCTGGAACTTCATCATCTCCCGATTCACCCCCCAGATGTTCCTAACGATGGGATATGGCGTCTATTTCTTCTTTGCATCGCTTATGATTCTTTCCATCCCCTTTGTCTACTTCTTGATCCCTGAAACTAAGTCTGTCCCCCTTGAGGCTATGGACAGACTTTTCGAGATTAAGCCTGTCCGAAATGCCAACAAGGTTATCATTACCGAACTTCGGGGGCAAGAGGAGGAATTCAGGCATGATGCGGATGGTGCGGGACTTGCAGTAGAGAAGACGAAGGATTCGAGGATTGAAAGAGTGTAAGATTATGTTATTGATTTTGCATTGGCCACAAGAAATTGATGTGTCGATCAAATTCTCATGTGTCGAACGGAAAATAAGGTTAGAAGATGAGGACTCGTGTAGTATTGCAAGAGGCTCTAGAGCCTCACTATATACACCAGGTAGGTGGCAAATAGACTGATGACTACGTCGTCATTCAGTCTGTAATTGGTAATGGAAATAGGTAATAAGACATTCAATGAGACATTTAGTTATAAGTTAAGAGACAACTAGTGTAACGTGTCCCGCCCCACGTCGCCATACGGCCAAAAAGACATTGAGTACTTGCGAACTTGTCGCAAGCGCGGCGGGATCTAATATATGTACTCTTACAACTAGGAGGTATACTATCTGCTTTTTAATATTCCCCTTTATAAAGGCTCTAGGAATATAGTAACTTTAAACTGCCGCTAGGAGGATAATTAAAGCGCTACGTATAAGCTTAAGGATAGGCAATTAAGAGGGCACGGATTTTCTGACTACAAGAAATATAAGCGCCGCCCAAATAGGGTAGAGGATGTTACTTTCCTTAATTTTCTACTTTATTTTAATTACTTTACTTATAAGCGTCGGCTAAGAGCAAGGCCTTAAATTATATTATACTTTCTGTAATATAAAGGTGATACTTCCTATTTATAGTACCCTGAGTTTTACCGTATAAAGCTTATTCTTTATTACCCGTAGAGGGAGTATAAGATAGTGGCTACTTATACTAATAGATTTGGGGCCCCTAATTACATAGCTTTCTATTAGGCTTATGTTAAATCTTATTAGCACCCGCTTAACTACTTCAATAATCGGAAACTAGAGAAAGGTTGTAAAACTGCTAATAATATTAATAAGTTTAAGGGCGATTTTGCAGACGATTTAGAGCTATACTAGTCCTTTAAGGCCCTATATGCCCGCATTAAAAACACTAATAAAGTTAAAATTAAGGGTTTTAATAGGCTTGGTAATAGGGAGCTTAATTATAACTATAGCTGGGGTATGTATTGGGGTATATACCTATAGCTTAATAAGAGGACTTATTAGTAGGAAGCACGGTTATAACCTCTACTGTAGAGCTGCCTATCCTAAATAGCAACTCCGTCCTCCTTATAACTAGGCTAGTATTATATTTATAGCATTTGTAGTTAATTACTATAGGCAGATTTAAATAGGCCTTAGCCCCCCCTACCGTGGATTAATGTTAATAGGAATTGGTAAATTATATCTTATTGCTATTCTCTCTACTACGCTCTATAATATAGTAAGGGCTAATAGCAAGCCGTCGCTATTAGCTTAAGCCACCCCTACTAGGCTAGCTGCCTTTAATATTAACGGCAGGACTATATATAATCTATTAAGGTTACTAGTAAATTATCTGTTTAAGGACTTGCCTACTACTAGTCCTACGCCTCTATAATAAGCTTTTAAGAATATTTACTATTTTATCCTTAATAAGAAATCTATAATTAGGCAAGTATATCTAGCCTAGATTAATTACCGTCTCTATTAAATCTATACTGCGTATAACAACGTCTACTTTAGAGGCTTAAATATCTTACTAGTAGGCGATTTCCATTAGCTTCCCCCTATAAGTTAGGCGGCCTTATATAGCAATCTACCCGCTAGGCCGTTAAAGCTTACTAGCTATAGAAAGGGAACCTATAAGATAATTAACTAAACTATTATCTTAGATTAAGTTATTTGGTAGGGCGGTAATAGTGCTAAGAGCTTTATATTTAGGACTGCCCTTACAAAGCTATATAGTAATTCTATAGGTAATTTAACCTAGAAGCTTTTTTTAACTAGGTATAAGTAGGGTCTACCTATTAATAAGGTTACGGGCTTTAATAATGTAACTCGACTATATAGTATACGCGCTACTATAGGTAAGTATAACACTATTTAGTATAAGGGCGCGAAGAGGCTTTGGGGAAGATTTAAAGGAATAATATAAATTCTATCTAAATCTAAGGGTATATAGCTCTTATAGAGAACAAGACGTTACGTAAAAAAGAGAAAGGAATAATAAGAGAATTATATAATTAAACAGTTAGGGTTTTAGTAGTTGGTGCGTGCATATATGTGCATATGGTCTTCAACGGTCTTTAACATACTTTAGTATTACGGCGCTGGTGGAAAACGGTGGATTGTAGCGGATAATTATAGACAGTTATAGATATAAACAGTTGTAAACAGTTATAAATAGTTTTAGATAGTTATCTATTAAGTATTTCACTAAGACATTCCTACCATAACTAGGCTAGTCCTATTATAGTACCCCCCCTTTAGCCAAAGGTCTAAAATAATTTAATTTAGTTAAGAATTTATAACTTATCACGTTATAAGTATTATAATATATTTTAAGTTCTTTTTAATTTCGAGTTTCCTACTATTATATTTTATGTATATATATTAGGTGGTAGTTATTTGCCTTTATATTATATCTATCTAGCTAGAGTAGGCTGTAAAGGATAGTCCTTATGGAACTCTTTTACTAAAGAAGGTATGTTGGCCTTAATCTAATTATAAGTTTCTAGGTTTGTGTTTTATATCCTTTCTACTTAATAAGAAATTTAAATTGTTTAGATCGTGTTTTTTATTGTATATTATTAATTAAGTTAATTAAGTAAGAACTGTTACCGTTAATAATTATAGAAGGTAGCGGCGGTACTTTATAAGTTATAGGATTATCGTTTAAAGGTTGTAATAAGCTTACGTAAAATATTAGGTATATTTTTATCTTAGTTGGCAGTTTAAGCTTATAGGCGTATAGGCTTGGTTTTTTTTTAATTTAGTATAGGCCCATAAGCTTCTAATTAAGTTTCTTTAAGGGCCGTTAAGTCCGTAGGTTATATATATTTAGGTAAACTATATTACCTTCCTTAAAGTCCTATACAGGAGCTTATTCTTTATTTATATGCTATTCCTATACTGTTTAAGCGTACATTAATTTACTTTGTAATAGTTCCGTTAACTGCCTTATTTAATTAGTAAAGTTATATACTTTAATTAACTAAATCTATTTAATTATGGGTCCTATTATATTAATTATGGGTTATAGTTTAAATCTAAGTTAAGGGTTCTGTCCGTAGGTTACGTAAAACGGCATTACGCCTATTAATATATTTATTATATTATTTGCGGTAAACTTAGCTAAAGGCAGCCATTTTTCCTAGTCGTCTTGTAGGTAGGAGCAGTATATTTATAGGTATTATTTTATAATTGTGTTTATAATTATAGCTAGAATATATTGCATTGCAATAGGAGGCAAATTGCCGCCACGTGTGGCAAGTTGCCGTTACGTGAGGCAAGTTGCCGTCATATGTTACCGCGGCACTAGCGTGGTAAGGAACCTTAAGTTCCTCACCCTTCTTTGTATTAAAAAGACAACATCTATTTACAACACCGTATAGTACATATCATTGTGATATATATATTCTGCACGTTGTTAAAGCATACCAACACTAATTAGTGAGCGTGTATAGATCAGGAAACACGCAGATAGCTTAAAAGACAGTTATACTGTCCACCTTGCAGCAGATTAGAAGATAGTTATACTTATCCACCTTTTGTATCAGCCTATTTCAGTTAAAGAGAAGAAGAGAAACCACCTAGAAGTACTTATTTAGTATCCACGACGACTTCTAGACATCTTGTTCTATCTATTTCAGAAGACTACTGCGCAGAGCACTTTACCCTACTTAATTAACTCAAACTATCTCCTTAACCGCCTCCTTAACCGCCTCCTTAACCGTTCCCCTACCTTTACCTTTTAAACACTCTTACCTTTACCCTTACTTACCTAAACAATATATAATAAACAAGATGTTAGAAACAGAGAAAGGCTAAAAGGAAGAAGTAGCTAAATAGAAAAATAGGATTAACCTAACAGAAGCCTCTAAAGATAAACTAACTAACTACCTATAATACAAGATGTACCTATATATAGAGATACATAACTAGCTTAACTTAACACTCTAGAAATCATTCTAGGGAGATTTTAAGGACTTTATAGTTAATATCTTTACGCAAATTCCCTTATACTGGCTTTAGCAACTATATAACTGCCTAAACATTAGAGAAGTATAGGTTAATATTAACCATAAATAAAATAAAACACTCCCTTAGTCTTTACATAATATAGCATAAGAAGAAGACTAAACTAAATAGAGCAGAGAGATAATTAAATTAGCCAATAATAAATACAGACCGACGCTATTAAGATCGATTAAGGTATACATAACAGAGGGTACCTTAGAGGAGTAATAATAAGCTAAAGCTACCACAACCTAACTAACTAGTACACTAACTACCTCTGCCTTTATACTATCTATTATACCTTAATCTACAACTACGTCCACTTTTATACTATTTGCTATGCCTTAACCTATAATAACAATATAGCAACTCTATGTATAATCTATAGATGAGGAGAACCGCCCTATTACTATAACTAGCTATAGCAAGGAAATTACAAACGCAGCTAAGATATACACAGAGGAGTAAAAATATGGTGGTATAAACGAAAGCCTTAACTACAAATTAACAATATTCTATAATATCTATAATCGAGCGGACGTACCCTAAGAAGCCTACCTTAAGGTATTCCCTACTATGCTAAAAGGACTAGCTTTAGACCACTTCTATATAAACTAACTATCCTGCCTACCATTTACCAAAGCTTGCGAGCACCTTTAGAATTTCTTTAAAGGACTAGGATTTTAACGCAAGAACCTAGACAAGTAGAATACCATTATACTTATAACAGTAATAGCAGGAAATATAGACAAGTTAATAAGTAAATATCTCTAATTATTAATCCATAGACTTTGTTAACTATAGCATAGCCTTAGATCTACCTTATAAACTATAGACTTCCTTTATAATAAAATCGTCACTTCTTGCTAGGGAATACCAGTATATAGATATACAGTCTCTAACCCACTGGATAACCTTAAAGCCCTTATTAACAAACTTTAATCGTCTATTATAGTATATAAAAAAGAGTATATAGAGAAAATATAAGCCTTCTTTACAGACCAACGGTTCTATAAAAGAGATAATAACTATAACTATAGCAACCGCAATAACCCTCTATATAACCGCAACCGAAAGAAACCACATTGCTTTATATATAACAGGGAAGGATGTCGCTTATAGAGATATACTAAGGAGGAGTAAGAAGAGTCCAAAGCTAAGTTTAGAACTGCTAATAGAAATAGGTTTAGCAAATTTAATAAATAATTTAAGAAATAACTTAACCAATATATTATAGATTATAAGGATAATAATACCAACTTAGAAGAAGAGCTTAAGAAAGCTTTTTAAGTACTAACTATTAATGCAAGTTATAAGGCAACTGACAAGAACTTATAACTAAATATTAATTACTACTATACCTCCCTTGGCCAAGTGGAACAGCAGAAAGTAATTTTTATAGCTGCCACCCTAGCTAATAAAGCCTTTAGCTATTTAGTTACAACTATAGATAATATAGTACCTCTTATAATTAACCAGGACCCCTTTACCTATAATACAACTATATCTATGTCCCGCTATACTGCAGACAAGTTTATAGGTATAATAATTGATATAGGAGCATCTAAACGATCCATAGTAGGATATGGCCAATTCTTAGCATTCTAGAGACTCGATACTAATGTATAGCTTAATACCACTACACAAGGCATAGTTAATGTATAGTTCGGTATTAGATTAACCTCATTAATTAAATTAGCCAAAGTAATTACCCTAATTGGTATAATTAAGTTTCATATTGTTAAGGTCAACACCCCATTTTTACTTTACTTGGCAGACATAGATCACCTATAAGTGTACTATAATAACCTAAAAAATATACTAATTACCCCTTAGAGCGAAGTACCCATTATATATTACTTTAGCTACCCTTTCCTACTTTAAAATATATCCCTGTATACTTATTTAACTGAGTTATTTAAACAAAACCCCTGCTACCTCACCAACATAGAATTAAAGCGACTGCATCGCCGTTTTAGCTACCCTTTAGCTAAGCGTCTTATACGAATACTTAAACGCTTAGGGTATAATATTAACAGCAAGACCTTAGATTATCTTATACGCTACTACCACCATTATTAAAAATATAGAAAGTCGCCTAGTAGATTCAGATTTACCTTATATAATAATATTAATTTTAACTATTTAATCGTGGTTAATATTATGTATATTAATAGCGCACCCCTTTTATATATTATTGATAAAGGAATATGATTTTAAGCTAGTAGATAGCTGTAAAACATTAGCGCCAAGTATACATAGGATGTATTATAAATATACTAAATTAACATATACCTAAGACCTCCTGATATTATCACATATAATATAGGCAAGAATTTTATAAGCAAGGAATTTAAACAATACGCTATAATATTTGGAATAGTTATAAGAAGTATACCTATTAAAGCCCATAATTTAGTCAGAATGGTAGAACGCTACCATAGCCCCCTCCATCGCATATACTATATTATTACTGCAGAACTGCCAGATATCAGTAAGGACATAGCCCTATAAATGGCCTTTAAAGTAATTAACAATTCTGCAGGCCCTAACAGTCTTATACCCACCTTACTAGTATTTAGAGCTTACCCATATATGGTAGAATCCGACGCACCTAACCCTATAGTTATATAACGAGCAGCAGCTCTTAAAAAGACTATAGAAGAAGTTAAGAAGCTTAAAGCTAAGTGCTAAGTGGTAGATGCCCTTAATATACGCAACAGACCTAAAATAACTACAATCTATAACCTACCACTTAACTCACCTATATTGGTATAGAGAGAAGGACCTATAGGCCAACCTAGCTACTAGTCTGGTCCACACAACCTACTTAGCATTGAAAATAAGGCCTATACTATATAACTTCCCTATGGACCCACCAACTTCTGTAGCACGGTTGTGAAACCATATCTGGTAGACCCTGAGATTATAGAGGATACGCAACTAGAAGACGATAAAAGTAAACCACCTTAAACTAAGCCTAAACCCCTACTTTAAACTAAGCCTGGACCTCAACCTGTTAAGCGTGGAAGAGGTAGACTATATAAGTACCCTATTAAAGCTAGTGCCGTAAACATTTTAATATATCTATAAGATAAGGATAATGATCAACTCACAAAGTCTAATTAGTTTATAGTATTACGCTAAAAGGAAATTAAGGGATTACTTAAGAAAGGAGTTTTTAAACTAGTTAACCCCAAAGATATACTATAAAGCAATAGAGTATTTAACTCTAGATTCGTTAATAAGATTAAAAACCCCAGTTCTAATAAAGCCTTTAAGAAGTTAAGACTAGTTGTATAGGTATATAATAACCTAGAAAAAGACCTTGTATTAACCTAATTACCTATAATCTAACGAGTTAGCTAACGCCTTATTCTCTATATTACGGCCATAACTCAGAACAGTGGCACATATCTCTACTTACAAGATATTTTATAGGCCTATATATAATTAGCTATAAGACTAAATCAAGACTTCTATATCAGGGCACCTCTTAAACTTAGTATGGCACTTAGAGTCTTACAAGGCATAATTCTAAAGGTTGTTAGACCTTTATACGGCATTCCTAAGGCAGGTAATCATTGGTTTAAGACTTACTATAACTACTATATTAAAGAACTAAACATAAGCTAATCTACTTATAACCCCTACTTACTCCACCTTAACAACCCTATAAATTTTAGAATAGTTGGTTTATAGACTAATAACACCCTCCTACTAGCCAACTCAGTCTTTGCAGCTTTAAAATAGGAGAAGATTAAGAAAGCTAAGTTCCCAACTAAAGAACATAAATAACTTATACTGGAATACCCAATTAAGTTCAACAGAGGCATTATCTAATAACAGGATTATATAATTACGCTTACATAGGAGCGCTAATACCAGAACTTAGCCCTTGTTAATATTAAGGAAGCTATTACAACAACTAGTTCCAGAGGCACTGTTTATATAGCACTTATACTTAAGGACTAATATATCGCCTAATAAGCAAGAGGAGCTTATATTGCGTCCATATACTAGCCTAAAGCTTCTTTTAATTTATCCTACGCTACCCAGGTGATTAACCCTGACGAGAAAAACACAAAACTGCTTAATAAGAGGATTTAGTGGCAAATTAAGAACCTAATAAGAGGTTTAAACTTTGTTAAACTTAATATAGAGATATTACAACTACTTGTATTTACTAATTCCTTATTTATAAACAACAAGGATCTTTTATTATAGATTGGATATATCCTAGTACTAGCAGACTTATTAAATAAGGCGAACATCGTCCACTAGTCCTTAGTTAAGTGCAAGAGAATTACTAGAAGCGTACTAGCCTCTAAATTATATTCTATAGCCTATAGTTTTGATATTGGCGCTGCAATTAAGGCCATAGTTAAATTACAACTTAATACTAGCCTACCGCTTATCCTTTATACCAATTTAAAGTTGATCTATAAATGCCTCGTTAAACTAGGAACTACATAGGAGAAGAGACTCATAATTAATATTATATGCCTATGTTAGTTATATAAAAGACGCGAAATAGCTAAAGTTAAGTAGATTAATAGAGACAGTAACCCTATAGACGCTATAACTAAAAGCAAACCATTATTAGCTCTTAAGCGACTTATTAACACAAACCAAATCGAGTTAAAGATAGTAGAATGGGTAGAACGTGCTACTGACAATAGCACTGATATAAAGGCATAAGGAAGGAAGGAAGGAAGGAAGGAAGGAAGAAAAGAAAGAGAAGTATATATATAGATTTTCAAACTGCACAGTTATAGGATACTAGTCCTCCGCATTTTCTAAAGTACTCCCAGTATAGCTAGAATATATTGCATTGCAATAGGAGGCAAATTGCCGCCATATATGGCAAGTTGCTGTTACGTGAGGTAAGTTGCCGTTACATATCACTGCGGCACTAGCGTAGTAAGGAACCTTAAGTTCCTTACCCTTCTTTGTATTAAAAAGACAACATCTATCTACAACATCGCATAGTATATATTATTGTGATATATGTATTCTGCACGTTGTTAAAGCATACCAATAATAATTTTAGTTTAACCATCTATCTCTAGATAAAATGCAGTTAAGAGTTATTGTTAGTAGATATTCGTTTCGTATATTATATACGTAAAGCACGTGATCTACGCGACGCGTATATATATTATCAAGACGTGTAGATAGAATGACAAGAATCCAACTACATACTACACTGCACATATATTACGTCTATTGCACTGTGTTAAAGCATACCAATAGTTATATTTAAATACTTAATTGTTTATATAGGGCTTACTAAAAATCTGAAATAAACTAGCTTCTATAGTTAGATATTATCAAGTTAAGAAGTCTATATAGTTTAAAAACATACTTAATAAAACATTTGGCTACTAATATTGTATTAATTAAGTCTATGGGAATTATATATTATATTTTTATAAGACGGGTAACAACTACTATAATATTTATAAACCTATTACTGCTAGGTAAGTCAACTATAAAGTTAATTAAAATATTTTACTATTTTTATATTGGAATTAGTAGCGGTTAAAGTACTCCTTACTTCTTTATATAAGAGGTCTTTCTACGCACGCACATCCTATATACTCGAACGTATTTTTATATATAGTCGTGCATTATAGACTAGTAGTATACTTGTTAAACAATTTTATAAGTCTTTACACGGCCAGGATGCCCTACTATATGGGAGTTATATACAAATTCAAGTATCTTAAATTATAAAGGTTTGGAATTCGGAACTACTATCTTCTATTAATAGTATAGTTAGTTATTTTAAATCTCGCATTTAGTAAGTATAATATCTCTATCCCTTATATAGATAGATGCGTGCTCAAGAGTGTGGCCTGTGCTTAGCCAATTATATCGCTTTGGTGAGGCTTTCTGCCGGTGTTAAAGAAGTTGATGTTCTTTGACGTCGTGCATGGGCCACAGTTGCATCCACACCATCTATGTAAGGGATACTGTTGTTTTCCTATTTAAATTACTTTTATTACATCTATTATCTATATATTATTCTTATATTCGTATTCTATTAGCTTATTAATTTCTATTTCCTATTTATTAACTTTTAATTTATTTCTGTTAAGTCCCGTATCTAGAAATATAGGATATAGTTTTTTAAAATATTTAGGAGGTAATAAGATCCATAATTAATTTTTAATCCGTTTATCCGTAGCGTTTATAAGTAGATTCTATAATTATTATATTAATATATTAGGCTTCTAATTAAGTTTGCCCGGTTAATATATAATCTTAAAGTTAAATTATAAGAGGTATTCAGCCTAATAAATTTAGCGCTACGTTAACTACTTTATAGTTATAAAGTATTATAGGTTCTTATAGTCCGTTAATATACATATTAAGAATAATAATCCTTTAAGCTTAGAACTCCATTGTTTAAAATATCTAATAATTATAAGTAGTTCCTTATTATATATCTTATAGTTTAATTTAGCAGAGGCAAGTTTTTAGGAGAGAAAGGCTACTAGACGTAGCTTACCGTTCTTATTATATTGTAATAACACTCCCCTTAGCGTATAATCGGATAAGTCTATTTTAACGATATATTTAAGGTTGGGGTTAAAGTAAGCGAGAATTAGAGTAGTTATAAAATAATACTTTAGGTTGTTAAAAGCTTATTCGCATTTAGTAGTCTATTTAAATTATATATTTTTTCTTATTAGGTTTACTAACAGCTAAATAGTTTTTAAAAAGTGGTTAATAAATTATTAATAGAAATTTGCGAATCCTAAAAATCCTTAAATATTTTATATATTACTAGGGCTTTTCTAATTTATAATTGCGGCAACTTTCTTAGGGTCTATTTTAATTCCGTTGCAGGATATTATTAAGCCTAAGTATATAACCTTAGACACGTAGAACTTATATTTCTTAATATTGCATTATAGGCCTATATCTTATAGGCATTTAAGAACCATTCTAATGTATTTCTAATATTTAGAAAGTAAGTGTCTGAATAAGGTTCTGTAATATAGTAGACACAGTTGCTTGTAACCAGTTGGGTTGACCACGTAAGCTAAGCGAGCTCAGGAGATTCATTAAATTCCACCTATAGAAGTAGAAGGAGAAAGAAGAAGAAAACGATTGAAACCAAAAACCCCCCCCCACTGTGATTCCAACACTGATCAGTGCCGCATAGATTAGCAAGGTATAACAAAGAGAGGCACTATCTGATTCTCTAGACCTCTCGTTAAAGGCTAAGAATTAAGGTATTGCTTACTAAGCCTAAAGGCCAGTTTGTAAGGTTACTTACGCTTCTAACCTATATCTATTACGCCTTCAGAACAATTAAATTAAATTAACTATAGAACCAAAAGATGGCTACCTCCGTAATGGATACCAAAAAATGGGAGACCGGAATTAACGCAACCGTAACCAATATCAAGGAAGTCAAAGCATTTATTAATTAGCGTTTATCAATATATAAGGAGAAGAGATAGAAGGGATTTAACTTATAGGAGAGCTTTGTTGACGATTTTAAGTCGTTTATAAGGGATATACTTAATAACCTTGGCAAGGATTGATTAAAGAAGATCAGGGATTACCTCCGTGAAAATAGAGTATACGTACGGAAGGAGGCAAGGAAGTCAATTGCAGACGGCCTCTTAGGAACTATTCACGAACCAACTCCCTCAAAATGGCCTACCGACGACCCTACTGACGGCCCTACCAACGGCCCTACCAACGACCCTACTGACGACCCTACCGACGGCCCTACCGACGGCCCTACCGACGGCCCTACCGACGACCCTGCCCTAGCTCTACCATCACTATCGACTGCCCCCGTTCAAATTATTCAGCCAACCCCAGCAACTACCCCCCCGACTTTAGCACGAATTACCCAAGCCACAAACCAGCTCGCCCTACAAGGAAACTTTAGAAGGGAGATCACCAACTTAACTAAGCTTTATACGGATAAAGTTAAGTACTCTGGTGAACAAGACAACTTTAATTTTAAGTTTAAGATTTTCTAAAACTACTGCCTTTAAGCCAGCGTCCCTAAGCAAGCGTACATCATTACTATTCCTACTATGCTCCGTGGCCTTGCTCTCAAATACTACTTCACCAAATTTGCGAAGGGAGAGGAATAGACTACAGACTTATTTACTAGTACCCCTTTTTCTCTTATTTCCTAGTTGTTGCCAGTATCTAAATAAGGTTCTGTAATATAGTAGACACAGTTGCTTGTAACCAGTTGGGTTAACCACATAAGCTAAGCGAGCTCAGGAGATTTATCAAATTCCACCTATAGAAGTAGAAGGAGAAAGAAGAAGAAAACGATTAAAACCAAAAACCCCCCCACCATGATTCCAACAGCAAGGATAAGTAGATTAAGATATTATTAATATACGCGGTAATAAATATATTAAGGAATTTACGAAGCGTATTATTAATATATTGCTAAAACATACCGGGATCGTTCTTTATACTAAATAGTATTACTAAGTATTTAAAGAGTCCCTATTACGTATAAAAAGCTATATACTTCTTATCTCCTTTATATATATAGATTTTATTAAAGGTGGTAACTATATTAAGCTTTATAAAGTACTATACCTTTACTAATTAGTTAAGCGTCTCTTAAATTAGAGGAATTAGATATTAGTTTTAAATCGTAATTGCGTTTAGAGCTTAATAGTTAATATAGAATCTTAAGCCTCCTCCTAGCTTTTTAATAAATAGTATAGGTAAGGCAAATAGAGATTAGCTAGGGCGAATAAATCCTTTTTCTAGATGCTTATTAAGGTATTGTTATATTATAAGCAGTTCTTCTTATAATATACCATATAGTAGATTAAACTTTAGTATTATACTAGGTTTAAGTTCTATTTTAAAATCGTGCTTATCTTAGTATAGGGCTAGTTAGTCTATAAATTGTTTTTTAAACTTATTAATTAGATTATAGTACTCTTTAGGTATAAGAGGTTAAAGATTAGTATATTATTTTAGCTCTAGCGCTTTCTTAATATCTTATATAGTTATAGTAAAGATTTTATAAACTTATCTTTTTGCTAGTAAGATAAAAGGCGCGGCCTATATTATATAAAATTTAAGAGGTTTTAATAAAACGTCTTTATATTCTTTACTATAATTAGTAGTTATAGATTTATTATATTGGCTTAAGTTTTATAGTAAGGGCAATTTATATTATGTTAAATTTAAATAGTTATGTATATATTTATAAGGCAAATGGTTTTTTAAGTAATAACTTTAGCAGTAGGTTGTATGGAACTTTAGTATTTTTTTTTAACCCGGCTAATTAAAGGGTTGTGTTATTTTAGCTATTTATGTCTAAGTATTATCTTATAATGCTTTAAGGGTATTATAAATAGGGAAATATATTTAAGGTATTTGCCTATCCGCAATTTTATAAGAGCGTAGTGCATTAGTTCGCTATATATTAAGGGTTTACCATTAAATCCTTATAGGCCTTAAGGCTTATTAAGTTTCTTTAAATTTAGGCGTTAAGTTTTTGCGTAGTTTATATTAATAAAGCCTATACTAGTGGCTCCGCTATTTATAAGGATTTATACTTCCTTTTATTTTCTAAGTATTTAAATTTTGCCAAGTATATTAAGGGAGTTGTGTTATATATTAGCGCTAAAAGAGCTTAGATACCTATACTCTTCTACCTCTTATTTTAGGGCGCGACTTAGCCCTAAGATAATTTGTTTTCTAAGTTAACTAAAGGTAAGATGCTTTATAGCGTTTAAGTATAATTTATAAAGCGGGTATAATTTAGGGAATAAGTATAACTTAAGGAATGGGTATAATTTAAGGAATGGGAGAAACTATAGCAGACCTTTTTAAAGGGGTAAGTTTAGTAATGCTTTTAAATATATCCTTTTTTACCGCATCTAAAGTATTCTCTATTTATAGCTTAAGTTCTTCGTTTATTGGTTCCTAAGGGTATATAGGATTAAGCGGCATTAAGGTCTATAGGGTTATATATAGGGCTTTTAGGTTTTAGAGACGGATCGCGCTTTAGGGTATATACTAGTTTTATAGTGTTTTAAACGTAAGGTATAGTTAAATTTAGAAAATAAGTCTGTTTATTATATTAAAGGTCCTCGTTAATTTATTAACATATTATAGCAAATTTAGATAGGTTTTTTAGTAGTTCCCTACCTACTAACTAGGCTCTAATTTTATCTAAAATAGCTTATTGAAGAGCAGCGACTCTAGCGGCTTTATTCTAATTTAGTTTGCTAATAAGGCCTAAAAATTCCAAAAAGAAACTAGTAAAGTCTTGGTTCCGTTATTATAGGTTTTTAAGCTTAGTAATAGCTATATATTCTTAGCTAGTGTTATTATATATTTATTCTAGCAGAGAGATAAAGGTTTTAAAATTAATAAAGGTGCTATTATAGAGGAATGGATTTATGGTTTATATAGCGTCTTTACTTAGATAATATATTCCATAGCTAACCTTACTAGCTTTAGTAGGGTATTAGTTATAGTTTATTAAAAGTTTAAGACGGAGCTTAGTTATAAAGGGCTGTAGGTTGTTTTAATTTCTATTAAATATTAGAGAGTTAGGGAGCTTTTTAGATTTTATAATAGGCATTAAATTTATTATAGATATAGGTTAAGTTACTAGTTTAGGGTTTATGTTTAAGGGGCTAGGCTTAGATACAGTTATTTTAATCCTATTTATAGGTATTTCTATTAGGGTCTCTAATAAAAGTGCCTTAATATTATGGAGTTCTTTATAGAGTGTTTTTATTAATTATTAATAATAGGCTTTTAGTGCAGCCCACTACTAAGCTAAGATATCTATAAAGGATTATTATATTATAGTTAACTGTTCCCTAACTAGGGATATAATACTTATAGTTATTAAAGGGGATTTGGGTTTGTTTGCTATTTTAATAATAGTTATTTTAACGTAATGTAGTATAAGGGCTCGAAGAGGCTTTAGGAAAGATTTAAAGGAATAATATAAATTCTATTTAAATCTAAGGGTATATAGCTCTTATAGAGAACAAGACGTTATATAAAGAAGAGAAAGGAATAATAAGAGAATTATATAATTAAACAGTTAGGGTCTTGGTAGTTAGTGCGTGCGTATATATACACGCGGTCTTTAACGGTCTTTAACGGTCTTTAACGGACTTTAGTATTATGGCGCTAGTGGAAAACAGTAGATTGTAGTAGACAATTACAGATAGTTGCAGACAGTTATAGACAGTTACAAATAGTTCCAGACAGTTATAGATAGTTATAAACAGTTCTAGACAGTTATCTATTAAGTGTTTTACTAAGACATTCCTACTATAACTAGGCTAGTCCCGTTACAGTCTCTAGGCCAATATTAGAAAGTTAGAATTTAGTATTAAACGCACTAAGTACCTAGGGTTTATTATTAGTATAGACGGAATTAAGGCAGACCCAGAAAAAATGGCTATAATTAACTAGTAAATACCCCACAGACCATAAAGGGGGTATAATTATTTTTAGGTTTCTGTAACTTCTACTAACGCTTTATTAAGAACTATAGCAGGATTGCCTAGCCCCTTAACTATCTTACTAGGAAAGACCAGCCCTTCTACTTTAACGCTATATATAGACAGGCCTTTAATAAGCTTAAAAAACGGCTAGTATTAGCTCCCCTACTTGCCTATTTTAACCTAAAATAGTTCTTAATACTAGAAACTGATATCTTAGACAGCGTAATAGCTAGTATCTTTTCCTAGAAGTAACTGGACGGAAAATATCACCCTATTATATACTATTTAAAGACTATAATAGATACTAAGCTAAACTACCATATCCATGATAAAGAAATGCTGGCTATTATTTCTAGCTTTTAGTACTGGCGTGTATAGCTAGAAGGGACCCCTAAGCCTATTAAGGTAGTTTTAAATTATAAGGCCTTAGAATACTTTATAATAATAAAGGCCCTTATAGCCTGGTAGGTATACTAGGCAGATATCTATAATAGTGCAGTGTAGGAGAATTAAATGAGCGACTTAATTCTAAATCTATAGAAATCAAGTAAACTAAATACATAAAAGTAGACCCTGAACTCCGAAGTCTATAACTTAATATTTAACCGTATCCAAGATATATAAAGGTAGCGTCAATTATATCTTAGAGCCTTTTAGGCGACGATCTTGTGTCTTAGCGTAGTGCTAGTAAACTGTTACATACCCCCCTAGATTTAACGGTATAGTTAAAGCTATAAAAAGCAAATAAAGGTAAAAACTATACTAAAAAAGGAAATTTAGATATAATATTAGAAGCGGTACAGGGTAGGATAATAGTAAAGCCGTTAACTGTGTTGCTTGTAAGGCTTCTGGTGATGTTATAGACGTCATATTTAGTAACGTTGCAGTTATTACAACTGGTGCCGATATAGGCTAGTGCCGTTATAGGCTAGATTGGAATTGCTTTAATTATATCCGAGATATAGTCTTAAAGTCTATATAGTGTAGTATTTAATCTTGGTAGATCTAGAGATACCATTCTGCTAGGAGTTGGTAACTGTTTAATATCCTTTATAGGAAGTTCTACTGAATCGTTTAATTTAGGTGTAGTGATTTAATTTGCACTTAAGGCAGTCGTTTAATCTGTACTTAAGGTAGTCATTTGATCTGTAGTCGAGGTAGATTCTTTTAATCTGTAGTTAAGGTAGTCATTTAAGCTATAGTTGAGGTAGAACTTGAGGTAGGTATTTAATAGGTAGTCGAGGTGGAACTCGAGGTAGGTATTTGATCTGTGGTGGAGGTAGTTATTTAATCTATAGTTGACGTAGATCTGTTTGTGTGCTTTGCTAATAAGCAAACTTTATATTTGATTTTAAGCGGTGCTTGGCAGCGATATAGGTTGGTGTTATTAAGAGCTAGGGTTTTAAAATTAAAATTAATTGTTCCTGTGTTCTCTGCTTCCTACTCTTCTTTTTAAATATAATTAACCATACGTTTAACCCAAGGCCTAGATAAGATCATTTCATCTATTTTATTTTAAATGTCTGGGTTTGGTTCCCATCCTTAAGGGCGCTTCTGCTTGGCAATATAGTAGTAGTCGCTGTATTAATGTTTAAGGCCGCATATGCATTCCTTATGCCACCTTAAGTTTGAATTTAAATTGCTGTAGGAATTGGAATTGCCGTTGGAATCTGAATTGGAATTGTTTTAAAGGGTCGCAAATGCAGGGTAATTGGCAGTAGTGGTAGTAGATGCTTGTTGCTGCATGTGGTAGTGCTCCTTAAATTCCTCAATTAGGTTAATAATGGATAGGGCGTCTTCGTCCTTCCGTTCTTTACGAATAAGGTCTACTTCTAATACTCCTGCAAAGCTAGAAGAGATGGGTTTAATGGCTCTAATAAAGTTGTAGTGTGGCCTAAATCCCTGGACGTCTGGAAGCTCCAATTATTCTGCTAGCTTATAAACGTTCCGCCAGTTATTTAACCATTTATTAATGCTCTGTTTTGTATCGTAGGCTTTTAGGGCCATATACTAGTTAAGGACATCGTGCTTTTAACCTAAAGTAGTAGGGGCAAGCGCTTTCTTAAGTGCTTAGAGCCGTTTATATACCGTGTCAAGGCCGTTAATAAGAGGAAGGTAGTCTACCGATGTTGTGCAAACGATATAATTGCTAATATCATTTATGGCTTGCTCTTGCTTTAAGTGTACACGTAGATTATCCTTATATTCCGCGTAGAGTTAATTATAGGCAATAAGTTGGTTTGGATCTAGCTTGGCTATTGATGTAGCAATAGGAACCATATCTCTTAGTATAGGTCAACTGGGTAATTCCAGCTTTGGAAGCTTATTTTTCTTCTTAGATAGGTTAATATACTACTATACTTTGTTGGTTTTAGCAGTATCTTAAATAATAAAGAACTATTAAATCCAATTAGATGGCTAGTTGAGGATAACGTTAATTTTTAATTCGCTCGTGGTTGTTATTTTTAGGAATTTTAACAGGTTAGGTAGGGTCTAGGTTAGCGTCTTAGCGAAACCTTATTTTGACGTTTTTGATTTGTTAGTTCATTTGTCGGTTAGGTTTAATTATCCGTTTAACTGGTGGTAAAGGTCATCTGCAGCATAGTGGCTATAGACTGGTTGCTTAGTATTTAAAGAAAGTAATTACAAGTACAAGAGCGGTACCTAGAAGAAGCTTAAAACACTTGCAAAGGTGGTAGAAGTAGTGACTTCTTAAATAAGGTAGTAGGTTAATTGGTTAGCAGGTAGTGCAATCCAGACCTATAACTGTAACAGTACAGTGTAGGAGAATTAAATAAGCAACTTAATTCTAATTCTATGGAAATTAAGTGAACTAAGTACATGAAAGTAGACCCCGAACTCCGAAGTCTATGACTTAATATTTAACCGTATCCGAGACATATAAGGGTAGCGTCGATTATGTCTCGGAGCCTTTTAGGCGACGATCTTGTGTCTTAGCGTAGTGCCAATGAACTGTTACAATATCCTATCTTAGTTCCACTTCCTAATTATATATAGGCTAGGTATAACTAACCGTATAGATACCCTTATAAAGCATAAACAAGACCTAGATAACCAGATAGCTATAAAGATTATATTATAGACCTAGATGCTACTATAACCAGAGCACCTTAACCCCTAAATATAGGTAGAACTAAATATAGACCCTATAAAGGTTGAGATGTGCCCTATTAATACTATAGAACTTAATCTTATTAATAAGCTACTATAAGCAAATTGTACGGCCCCTTCTTTATAGGAGTATTATAAAAAGACAAAAGACGTTACCAGCCTATAGTCCCTTAAAAATGGATTACTTAAGTATTAGGAACGGCTAATAGTAGCAGAGAAATAAAATTTATGGACTTAGCTTATTGCCAAAGCACATACCTAGGTCTCTATAGCCTACCCTAGAAAAAATAAGACCTATAGGATTATTAGCGACCGCTACTACTAGCCCAGAATGGTTATAAATATTAACCATTACGTATAGAACTGCGACAGCTGCTATAGATCTACAATCCCACAAAATAAGACCCTAGGACTATTAAAACCACTCCTAATACTAGAGCGCCCCTAACAGCATATTTTTATAGATTTCTATAAGCTACCTATAGACCGTAGCGGATATAATATAGCTATAGTTATAGTTAACCGCTTTAGCAAGCGCCTATTCTTAATCCCTTATTATAAGAATATTAATGCTAAAGAGGCGGCCTAACTATATATCCACTATATCTACCAAATTTACGGACTACTAGATACCATTATATCCAATTATAGGCCGCAATTTATATTAGCTTTCTAGAATAAGTTTACCCAGATCTTAGGTATTAAGCTAAAGCTTTCTATAGTATACTACCCCTAGATAGATAGTTAGATGGAGATTATAAATTAATATTTAGACTAAAGACTTTAGCCCTTTATTAACTACTTTTAAGATAACTAGGCTAAACTGCTACCCCTAATAGACTATACTTAGGCAACCCTACCCTATAACTCTATAGGGTTTATACCTATTTAGCTAAAAATAGGCTACTTACCCTATATAAGCTTTAACTAAAAAAGACTAAAAGGACCCCAGACTATATATAAAAAACTATCTTATAAGGAAGCCTAGCAGTACGCCAAGTGCTTAAAAGAAGCCTAGATAGTAGCTCGTACAAATCTAGAAAAGGCCTAAAAATTAATATAATAGTAGGCAAATAAGTATAGATAAGAGCCTAACTTTACTGTAGACAATAAGGTCTAGGTTATAATAAAGAATTAAAAGACAGAATGGCCTAGCTATAAGCTAGACTATTAGATAGCAGGACTGTATAAGGTCCTTAAAAAGAGAGGCAACTTATATAAGGTAAAGCTCCCGGACTTAATTAAGGTCTACTCTATTTTCTTACCAGATAAGCTATAGAAAGCTATAAACAACCTATTACCTAAACAAAAGAATAAACCGCCCCTGCTAATTTAAGTTAATAGCAACAATAAATAGGAAATTAAAAAAATACTGGCCTGTAAACTTATATAAGGAACACTAAAATACCGCATAAGTTAGAAAGGATATAATCTAGACCCTACCTAGTACCCCGCATAGAATTTTATAAGTAGCCCCTATAAGTTATAAGAGTTCTATAGCCGTTATCCTAATAAACCTAAACCACTTAAGTACTTAAATAAGTGGATGGAGTGCTAGCATAGCGAAGACAATAAATTACTAGTAGAGTATAAAGATAAGAATGCCCTGTGGGGGTAATACGGATATATTAAACCTAAGGGCAGGCTTTTTCGGAGGGGGGGGGGGTAATGTTACGGCACTAGCAAGCTGCTGTTAGATTGCGGCAAGTTGCTATTACGTAACCAGAAGATTGTATATAACTTTGAGCGGTGTTTCCGTTCTTCTTATTTCCTTTCTTTAGCTTTGGATCCTCGTTTATAGACAATCCAATCGTATAGGCTTGCACGACCCTCTTGCTGTGCTCGTGCCTCGATTAACCGAGTCGCTAACAATAGCTATACTTATTAGACTTTAATCTAATTAAGCTTATATAGGCCATCTTGAAGGCATAGATCTATCGCTGGCACCTATATACTTAAAAACTCCACTATAATTATGGTGAGTTTCTTAAGCAAGCTATCCATAAGAGTAGGTACGATTTCTTTATCTAGTAGTAGTTTTAATATATTATAGGAGGAATATATATAGAACAGGCTAAGCTAGAGCGTTTACAACGTTAATTAAAGTAATTTAAGCGTAGTGTTAAGGTTTAAAGACTAGAGGAATTAACTATGGCTTTTAATATCGCTATAGGCACTTAATTATCTAATTAGGAAATTATTTAATATTAAATTACCATCCCCCTTCTACTTAGTTTATATATTCTTTACCTATAAGTAAAGCCTTCTACTAGGTCCATAAGTGCATTTACCACTATAGCGGCCTTTTACTACCTATATTATACTTTATACTTATAGAGCTAGCTAGCTATATTACTAATAAAGCTATTAGCAGCACCTAATTCTAAAGCTAGCAGGCGTTAACTTTAAGGCCTACTTTAGAGCCTTCTTTGTAGAAGGCACTATATAACACTAGGAAACGTATTAAGATAGGGCATATAGTAGGGCGATATTAGCTTTAACTTACTAACAGGGACATTATATTGACAATAAAGCGCGTTTAACGTGGACATGGGGTATCTCACGGTTTTATACATAAGGTTGGGTGCAAAATTCGGGGATCTGCATGCTAAGGATTCTAATTCGTTTTGCAAACGACAAATGCAATTATAAATACGCTAAATCGTTAACACATATGACCCCGCTTTCAACTTAGTTCACTGAATCCGCAACAATCTTCGCAAATATCCCAATAAAAATCGGCCTCTAAATGGTAGCTCACACCTGCACAATCTGTAATGGCTCTGACACCAAATTCTGCTCATTATGCCATTCCACCTCATATTGCTCCCCAGAGTGCCAGAAAACCGACTGGCCACTCCACAAAACGATCTGCAGGAGCCTCACAACCCTGCCCCCACGACCATCACCCTCGCACAGACTTGCCATTCTTTTCCCAGTCGATTCAAAAGAGCCACAACTCATTTGGATCAATTGCGAACGACGCACCGATGACGGCATTGCATGGGAAAGGGCAGATACAGGCAGCATCCTAGAAACCAAGAACGTTGACCCACGATATGGGAATTCCCCTGAATACAAGCCTATAACTAGGAACACGCTTCGTGGGTTCAGTCTTAGCCACACAGTTCAGGTTATTTGTCGCGGAACTTTCCTCATTGATGGCTCAACGCCGAATATCTGTGTTGGACAAACGACGAGAGGAAAAATGACACACGATTGGCGCGGCCCAATAGTGGTCATGCGTCAACCGGGGACGGATATTGATCCTAGGTTCTACGAGGACATGACGGCTGCTGACCTTAGAGTTGCGGTCGACTACTTTCTTGCCTATGGGAGAAGTTTGTAGTGGAGCTCAGGCAGCTTCCCTAAAGCCAGGATGCAAGGTCAAGGGCGTAGAGATTGGCTGTCGAGGCCAGCAGGATGTTTTCCGTTCTAACAGGCAGTGAAGCTTTGGTTACGATGTTCCATTGGTTGCAATGCTTGGAAAGGACCGGTAATCGTAAGGCTGGCTAGTTTAGGAATATCACTTGCCCACTATAACAGATAAGAGTCGTGACTAGAAAGGAGTTGGAGTGAAGAATACCTTTCCAAAGAGTCTTTTAAATATGCGTTATACTATTCTACATCCTGCCTAGGGTTGTAAATGATTAAACTGATTGCAATTAGATAAGATTATCGATTGGATTGTGATTGGATTATTGGTTCGTAATCTAATTGTATAACGGAACCTTGTAGCAGGAACTACGGTGGGTTCGTTAATAGGCTAGGTGTGTAGATATTTAAACGAAGTCAATAATGTAATAGTACTGTTACGGCACTGTTACAGACCCTAGTCAGGGGCTCGGCCGAGCCGAGCCTTGGCCCTATGTATATAGACGTGTCCTTTCCTCGACCTTCTTCTAGTCCTCGTCTTGGAATTCTCGTTCACTGGCTA
>Ga0307507_10002053_pt1 | contig 43653 bp, 21 predicted proteins | sample 7_EM_MG_FD_207223 | JGI IMG/M metagenome (GOLD analysis project Ga0307507, IMG submission 207223) | Populus trichocarpa ectomycorrhiza microbial communities from riparian zone in the Pacific Northwest, United States - 7_EM | ecosystem: Host-associated > Plants > Roots > Unclassified | place... | reverse complement strand
GAGCTTCGTGTAGAGCTTCGTGTAGAGCTTCGTGTAGAGCTTCGTGTAGAGCTTCGTGTAGAGCTTCGTGTAGAGCCTCGCGCAGAGCCTTATGCAGAGCCTCCAAGTAATAAAACTATATAAGATTGTATAAGATTATATTAGATAATATATAATAGTTAAATATATAGCATATAACTTTACCTTAATTGTATGTCAAGAAATATATAGTTACTTTTTAAAGTTGCTAAGTAGGTTAATTGCGTGTTAAGAAATATATAGTTAGCTTTTAAAGTTGTTAAGTTAGTTAATTGCATATTAAGTTAGTTAAATTATATATTAAGTTAGTCAATTGTATATTAAGTTAGTTAAATTGTGTGTTAAGTTAGTTAATTGCATATTAAGTTAGTTAAATTGCGTGTTAAGTTAGTTAATTGCGTGTTAAATTAGTCGAATTGTGTATTAAGTTGGTTAATTGCATATTAAGTTAGTTAAATTGCGTGTTAAGTTAGTTAATTACGTGTCAAGTTAGTTAATTGCGTATTGAGTTAGTTAAATTGCATGTTAATTACGCAAAACGCAAAAATCAAAGTCTACTTAAATCTTATCCTGCGAATATTTTCCCAATGTAGTGCTTAAAAGGCTAACGTCTCTCCATACATAGAGAGACGCACCCCATAGCGAGATAAATCATAGGTACTTTAAATTTAAGCAACTTTAAACTTATAAACGCATAAAAATCTCCCATGTTTTTATATTAGTCGCGTATCGCGGCCACTGCTAAAGACTCCCAATATTAGCTACCTGGAAATTTATATTTGTATTATTGCCGCTCCTATAATTTGCAGAGAGCCTCTTTCTATAGCAAAACTGCAACGCTCTATTATAGCACCACTATTAAGCTTATTTCGCCTTTTAAACTTATAAAATGGTCTGATCTAAGTTTCTAAGCCATTCCCCCGCGCTAGGCAGTTATTGTCGGCTATATGGCGGCCGTATATATGGCGGCCGTATATATAAGGGGGCAACCTAAGCGGGCCACTCGCCCTCCCTGCAAGTTTTATTAGCATTTTAGTTATATCCACGCTATTTTCGTAGGACATTACTATTTTGCCACTAAAACTTATAGGGAGGGCGAGTGGCCCGCTTAGGTTGCCCCCTTATATTTATATTATATAGCCTCACTATATTAGTTAGTACCTTAAATTAAAATAATTAAGGGTCCCTAGTTAGGATATTATAATATATTATATCTTACGTCTTTAGGTAGACCGCCACACCCTAATAAAGGGGTTTGGGAAAGGCACTATTTCTTAAGCACCTTTAATGGTAGTACTAAGCACGGCTTTAATTACGTTGCTATAGTATTACCTTAAGCCCTAAGTTAATATTAAAGCTTCTATATTTCTAATTAAATATTGCCTATTAGCTGTCGCCACTTGCGCTATTTATATAGTATATATAAAGACATTATCTGCAATAGAGGTGCGTGGGGAGGAGGTTAAAGAAAATTTTATAAAGCAAATTCTATAATAGATATGTACCCGAAAGTAATAGTACCCCTATAAATAGCAATGCGGTCTAGCTGGTGCTTAGGGGAAAGCCAAAGGATGCACTTAGTACGGCGATATACCTATTAGCCCTAGATAAAAATATAAGGTTAAAGCTATAGACTATTCGCGGCTATACTATTAAAGATGGGTAAAGATCCCCAGTTAGTCTAGAGATAAATACTGTTATTAGAGAAAGACAGAGTTCTAATAACAGCGCTAATATTAAGCGTTTACAGCATGGCGCCTGACCCAGCATCCTATAGCTTAACGGTCCCGTCGTCTAATGCCAACGTCAGCGTCTTGCTATCCGGTAAGAAGGCCACGGCCTTAATAAGGCCCAAAATATTAAGCGTTTATAGCACAGCACCCAACCCGGCGTCCTATAGCTTGACAGTCTTGTCGCTGTATAATACCGACGCTAGCGTCTTGCCGTCTGGCGAGAAGGCTACGGCCTTAACATAGCCCGGATAGTTAAGCTTCTGCAGTATAGCGCCCGACCTGGCGTCCCACAGCTTAACAGTATCGCCGATCGATGCCAATACCAGTGTTATACCGTCCGGCGAGAATACTACGGCGTTAATCCAGCTCTAATGGCAGAGTATCTGCAGTATAGCGCCCAACCCAGCGTCCTATAGCTTAACGGTCTTGTCGCTAAATAATGCTAACGCTAGCGTTCTGCTGTCCAGTAAAAAGGCTATAGCGGTAACCCAGTCTAAATGGCCCTTAAGCGTCTGTAGTATAGTGCCTAACCTAGCGTTCTATAGCTTAATGGTCTTGTCGCCCTATGCTAACGCTAGCGTCTTGCCGTCTGGTAAGAAGGCTACGGCCTTAATATAGCCTAAATGGCTAAGCGTCTGTAGTATAGCACCTAACCCGGCGTCCTATAGCTTAACGGTCCTGTTAATTAATGCTAACGCCAGTGTCTTACCGTCTGGTAAGAAGACTACTATAGTAACCTTATCTAAATAGCCCCTAAATATCTGCAGCATGGCGCCTGACCCGGCGTCCCACAGCTTTATAGTCTTGTCGTTTAATGCTAACGCTAGCGTCTTACCGTCTAGCAAGAAGGCTATGGCGTTAACTCTATATAAATGGCCCTTAAGCGTTTGTAGTATGGCGCCTAACTAGGCGTCCTATAGCTTAATAGTCTTGTTAATTAATGCTAATGCTAGCGTCTTACTATCTGGCGAGAAGGCCATGGTAGCAACGAAGTCTAAATAGCCCTTAAGCGTCTGCAGTATAGCGCCCGACCTAGCGTCCCACAGCTTAACGGTCTTGTTGTGCGATGCTGACGCTAGCGTCTTGCTATCTGGCAAGAAGGCTATGGTAGTAACCCGGTTTAAATAGCCCTTAAGCATCTACAGCACGGCGCCTAACCTGGCGTCCCATAGCTTAACGGTTTGGTTGTTGTCTAACACTAACGCCAGCATCTTGCCGTTTGGTGAGAAGGCCATAGTAATAACCTAGTCTAAATAGCCCTTAAGCGTCTGTAGCACGGTACCCAACCTGGCGTCCTATAGCTTAACGGTGCTGTCGCCTAATGCCGACGCCAGCGTCTTGCCGTCTAGTAAGAAGGCCACGGCGTTGACCTTATCCAAATAGCCCTTAAGTGTGTGTAGCACGCCGCCCGACCCGGCGTCCTATAGCTTGACAGTCTTATTATATAATGCTAACGCCAGCGTCTTGCCGTCCGGCGAGAAGGCTATAGCTATAACCCAGTCCGAATGGCCCTTAAGCGTCTGTAGCACGCCACCCTATTTCTCCTTGACCCTTGGCAGCCTTCGGACCTATATAGGTATATAGTTTTTAAATTTCTCCCTTATTATGCTCCTTGTTGGTATAAATATAAGGGCACTATACGTCTAAAGGGGCGCCTGCTTAATAGCTAGCTAGTTATAGAGAACAAACCGCTTCGCGTTATAAATAAAACTTAAAAGATAAGGGCATTTACTTAACTAGCTAAACTATTAGCGAAATCTTTCTCCGTGCTAGAGGTATACTAACGGACGCAAATAACTCTAAAGATGTGATAGTATAAACTTCTTCTAGAACTTTCTCTATCCATCTAAGGGCCTTAAGCTAGTAAAGGAGATACTTCTATAAGAACTAGTGCACTTGGCTATTATTATAAAGCTAGGCACCGCTCTTCTAAGTATACTAGATCCAGTATAGATATATATACTAGACTTTATAAGGAAGGCTTTACTTAACTCGGCTTTTCTTAATATTGGCTATAAATATGCCTAGAGTATCTAGGCCACAGATATCTTGCTTAAGTAATATTAATATAAGCTGTATATAGCTATCTGTTAAATTCTAATGGGCTTGCTTCTTATCTACCTAGAGATTTAGATCTTTACATCCCTTATTATTAAGGAGAAAGTTGCGAAATAAAGGGTAGTATAGACAGAGTGGGTAGATGCTAGCTTTTAAGATATCTAGAATTATATAAAGATCCTTTAGTACCAGATTAATCTTTTACTTAGTAATATTAAGCAGGATATAAAGCAAGTTAGTAGAGAGCAGGGAGTAGAAAACCATAATACTACCAAGAATGTGCCGTAATATGCTATATAATGCTTCCTTCTTCTACGCTAAGTAACCCGGCCGAATAGACTTCTTTAGGATAGTAGTATAAAGCTTATTAAGATGCTCTTCTAGTGTAGTAATAGACTTGCTATCTCCTAGTAGAGTTTACACTCTTTTTTTAGTAAATAGGCCTTCCTAAATAAACTAGCAAGCGGTTATGGCCTAAATAAACAATCCTCTTACAATTTAGACCAAGCCTCTAATAATCTCTTTGCCTGGCTAACCTGTATTTAGAGAGTGCTCCTGTCTAATAAGCTTAAGCTTATACTTAAAGAAAACAGAAATGTTATAATCTATAATTAATGGTAATATTTTATAAAGTATAAAATTCTGGTATTCTATATCTAGGGTCTGGTAGAAACTATATTAAATTAAAACCTTAGGTCAGATTATTAGGAATACTTATAGTTAAATTATTTTTAACAACTAAGCTTTAGCTAAGAGGCTTATAATAATCCAGATATTATTATTATTGTCGCATTTATTAAGAGCATTAATAACAAGAATATATAAGGATTGGCTACCATTTTTATTTAACTTGGAGAGTGGATATAGGATAAGTTACTACTACTAGTTGCGAAGAGACTGGCTTGCAATATTACGGCGCTCTAAGAGAGCGTTATATATATATTGGCCAAGAGACGGTACGCTACTTGCTAGTTGCCATATAATGCTTATAACAAACTTGCCTATACCGCTAATATCTCTACCGCTGTGCGAAAAAAAGAAGCTTACTCTAAGCCGTGCCTTCTTAAGGTATCTGCGAGCGACTATATACGCAATTGTTGATTTTCCTATACCAGCTAGGCCATTTAGCTAAAAGATACAGCGCTTGTCTTGTCCTTTAGCCCAGTTATATATATCTTTAAGGAGGTTAACGCGCGTATCAGAAAGGCAGGTTAGGTTATATTATTACTAGTATATATTAAACAGTGCGGCTATAGCGATAGGTAGGGAGTTAAGCATATTATTTAAGTCTAGGCTGCTGGTTAGCTTCTTATTGTTTTATAGCTATAGCTAGCTAACCGCAACTTACCTTCACTTTTGCTAAAATATATATTATGGGCTTGGCCAGCAAAAAGCTAAGAGTAGTTACTTGTAGATAAGCTGCTTGTTACAGACGCTTTAAGTACAGTGTTACGACTACTTAGAGAGGAGTCGGCGGAAGCTAGTTGGTTGATATAGGCACGGTCTAGGATAGATCTGGTAGAACTATGTGACAAGAAATAGTAACCAAGGTCACATAGTGTTGAACGTATTAACTATATTAAATGGAAGGGACGTTACGTTTAATATAAACAACACATACCTCATGTACAAGAGAGGATTTCTTAGGAGTATGGTTGTGTATTTAAAGGACCTTAGTCCCTACTATAGATAGTTCTCTCCTTATAGTGAATCTTAGAATACAATTAGAGTTAATCTGTTAGGCAACTACTCTACTAGTTGTTATTACGTTGTCAACTTATCGTACCTATATACCCAGCCTATTAATAGAACCCACCGTAGTTCCTACTACAAGGTTCCGTTATACATTCACTACCAAGGTTATAGTATTGGAATAAACTTGGACAACATACTACTAAGAGCAGCACTAATTATAATGGCGTTGACGGGAGCCACAACCTCAGGGCTAGGTAATACCAGTATGGATAATAGGGATTCTTAAGTGGTTATATAAGGTCAGTTATAGGAAATGGTTAATTACTTATAGGACAATAATAGGATACTCAAAGAACGCATTAATGGAATTGGAGTAGCAAAGATTAAGTTACCTTCAATTAAACGATTCTTTAGAGAGAAGTTGAAGCTCAAGGGATTTCTTACGTAAATGCACTTTAAGGTAGTATAGGAAGGAGCGAAGTTAGCAACGTTGTTGGATTAAATAGCCTATACAGGATTGTTCCTAATAGGGAGGGCACTTAAGTAGTTTAAGCCGTATTTTACGGAAATATAGGCTAATGGCATAATAACTACTAACCAGGATGTACGGTATATATTTACCAGTTGGAATAGGTTTGTAGAGTAACTAACGCAAATATTTAGAGACCTAGAGGCTATAACCACAGCAGAACGAAAGCTGCAGAACTTAGTATAACGCACTTTAGCAATTAAGTACATAACACAGTTTTAAATACTAGCTATGCAGGTTAAGTGGAACGACAGGGCGCTTATGGCATAGTATAAACAGGGACTTAAGGCTAAAGTCTAGGACGCAATTATCCTAATAGAAGATACGGATACTCTAAGGGAGTTAATAAATTAGTTAATAAAGATCGATAACCAAATCTATTAAAGGGAACAAGCTAAAAGAGGGCAAGATAGAGTTCCATAGTTGTATAAGGCGTAGAGTACGCAACGACAGACATAGAGTTAAAAACCATAGAATGGCGCAGAGCTAATAGACCTAAGCAGTACTAAAGAAACCTAAAGGTGGGAAAAGAAACTATGGAAACCTAAAGGTTAAGAATTAAGTAATTAAAGGACTAAGGAGTAGAGGCTAAACTAGGGATCTTAGTAGCAGAAGACGTTTAGGCGGACTCTACAGCAAGAAAAATGGTTTAAAGATGGAGCTTGCATAAATTGCGGAAAACAGGGTCATTTCGCTAGAGACTATAGAGGTGGTTAGAGTAACTATATAGTAAAGGGAACCAGACCAGTAGATAGCACATATATACAAAGGGATGACGGTGCACTGTAAGGAATAAAAAAGTGTTTAATTAATAGTTTTGCGTATTGTTATAACAACGCATACTGAATTTATAAGGACGCTAAGTATAGTATAAGCTATTAGCTATAGGAGCTAGAGTTAAAAGGACTCTAAGGAACTAGAGAGTTAGATAAAGAACAAGATTAACTCTACGAGCTAGATTAAAATGTTATAGCAATATACAGACAAAGATTAGCAGTATTGACAATAGAGTTGGAGTACTTATTAATTAACAGTAATAAGGAAGAAAAAGAGGCTAACTAGGAGCACTTAAACCTTAAGGACGCAACAAAAGCAGAGACTAAGACCATTACTAAATAAGGTTTAGTAACGGATATTATAACACCATTGGATACAATTTCCATCGCTTTATAAGATAATAGGAGTAACGTTTAAAAGAAACTAAGCAAGTAGACAACTGCTAGTGCTAGCTTATTACTTAATAAAGGCAAAAGGCCACAGGCTTAAGATTCTTAGGAAGAGATATAAGAAGCTTAAGACTCTTAAGATAAGATAAGACATACCCAAGGACCCATAACAGACAAAAACTAATGGGAAAGAGCAGCAACTTAGTTTAGTGACAAATGAATAAGTACAGGACGCAAGTTTAAGAACTACGAGTTTAGGGAACGAATAAAAACATTAGTAATTCTAGGTAAACGCAGTATTTAGCCTAAAGATTGAAAAGTTAATACTAGGATTAAAAAGCAAGACGACTATAAGGATCCAGCTATAAGACGCAGAAAATAAGAAACTATGGATAAGTTTAGGACAAGAATCATTATATAGTAAGAGCAAAAGCTAGATAAGAGATTAGCTATGCTAGGTTATATAAGGGACAAAGCACCCGTATAAAGAGTTACTAATAGGCCGAGTGTAGGGATACCTAGGGCAAAGTAGTTAAATAAATTAGAATAAGAAGAGGATCTAGATATCCTAACTAGGTTTAAAGAAAGATATACTAAAGGATATTATAATATAGTAATAACAAGGTACTTTCTAATAGATAGACCATATACACTAAACTAGTTGTATAGAAAGTGGTATAGGCAACGACATAATAATAAATAGGAAGATTTTTATATATAGCTAAATAAAAAAGTTGTCTAAGACTAACCTATTACGGAAAAACACATAAGTTATATTAAAGAAGCATTAATTATAATGTTAAGGAACCTAGAAGAGAGGTCCAGGGACTAGAGAAGTGAGTAACAAATCTTAGTACCTACAGCAGAGATACCAGTGGTTAGGTTAACTAGGTATAGGTTTAAACTTAAGGATAAAGACAAACCAAGAGTTAACCTAAAGCATATAGCGCATTATATACTATTATGGATAGCTTATATAGATAACACGTGTAATATGTATAGAGTACCTAAAGATAAGAACCAGAAGTACTTATTAAGGATATATTAGGCACTAGAGGAAAAGTGGTTTAGGAATACCAAGTATATATATAGTTGGCACCTAGTAGAAGTATAAGGTTAAGGGGACTTAATACTTTAACTAGGAAGATTCCTTATAGAAGAATGCCTAGATAGATAATAGTGGTAGGAGTGCCTAGAGAACACTTATCTATGGCATATAGAGGAAAAGAAACAAACTAAGTATTGGCTAAAGTTGGACTAAGTATAGGCAGGATTAAGCAGCCAATAGTTAGAAAAAGGGGAGGCGTATAGGACTAGAGGGAACCAGTATTAGAGCTTTAGACCCTTAAAGGAATTTAAGGATAATACCTAAATTTAAGAGCTAAGTAGCAAGATCAGCAGTTTAAAGCGTTGGTAGATAGTAGAGCAACTAGGAACCATATATTACCAAAGGCAGTAGAAAGGATGGGGTTACTATATAGACAGAAGGAACACCTATATCTACTTATAATAATTTTAGGAGATTAGATAGCCTATAGAGGAGGCGTTATTAATCTCAAAATAGGACCTATTTAAATAACTATTAAAGGGAGACCAGTCAGAATGTCTTTTAATATTCTACCGTTGGGACAGGATAAGGCGATACTAGAAATGCCTTAGTTACAGGAGTACAATCCAAAGATTGATTGGGTTATAGGTTAGGTCAATATTAAGGATATATAATAACACAAAGTGCGACAGTAAACTAAGTTGGTATAGTACCAAGTTGGAGCAACATACAAAGAGACTGAGCGAGGCTTAAGTTATATACTAAAGAGATACCATAAGTATGGAAAAAAGTTATGGTTACCTAAGAGTAAGAAGCTGTTAAAGTATACAGCTTGGGACCATAAGATAGAGTTAAAAGAAGGAATAAGTCTAAAGTTCTTTCTAATCTATAAGCTTACTGAAACAGAGTTAGTAGCGCTTAAGGAGTTTATCTAGAAGAACTTATAAAAGGGATATATTAGACCATTATAGTTATTAGTAGGATATCCAGTGTTGTTCATTCTAAAGAAAAATGGAAAACTTAGGATGTGTATAGACTATAGACAGTTAAACAGCATTACTAGAAAGGATAGGTATTCTTTACCCTTAATTAGCGAAATCTAAGATAGGATAGGCAATGTAAAGATCTTTACGAAGATAGATCTGAGGTAGGCGTACCACCAAATTAGAATTAAGGAAGGCGACAAATAAAAGGCAGCCTTTAGGTCAAAGGAAGGACTATATAAGCTATTAGTTATGCAATTTAGGCTTATAAACGCACCAGTAACGTTTTAAAAGTGAATTAATAGTGTGTTAGGAGAACACCTAGATAAATTTATTATAGTATACCTTAATAACATTATTATCTACTTAAAGAGTGAGGAAGAATACAGAGAACACGTTAAATGGGTCTTAAAGAGACTACAAGAAGAATAGATGCTAGTAGTAATTAAGAAATACAAGTTCTTTACCAGGAAGACCAATTTTGTTAGATTTATTATTAAACTAGGCCAACTTAGTATAGATCTAAAGAAGATTAAGGCTATAGTGAATTGGCAAGAACTAGAGAACGTTATATAGTTAAGATCGTTCCTAGGGTTTTGCAATTACTGTAGAAGGTTTATAGCGCAATGGTTACAGGACATTAAGCCATTTACGCAGCTAACAAAAAAGGAAGAACTGTGGGCATGGGGAAAGAAGCAATAGGAACTATTTAAGAGAGTTAAAGAGTTATTTACCTAAGAGCCAGTTCTTAAGATCTATTAACCAGGTTTAAAGACGGTTATAGAAACGGATATATTAGACTTTACACTAGGAGCGTGCTTCCTATAGAAATATTAAGATAGATGGCACCTAGTGGCGTACTATAGTTAAAAGATGATCCCACTAGAGTTGAACTATAACATCTATAATAAGGAGTTGTTAGGTATAGTTACAGCACTTAAGGAATAGAGAGCATTCTTACAAGGTATAGAAAAACCATTTATAGTAAAAATAGACTATAAGAACCTTATAGGATTCCTAATAATAAAGGAACTCAACTAAAGACAGGTTAGATGGGCGGAAATGCTTACAGAATACTATTTCGAAATTCAGCATACTAAGGGTATAGATAATGCATGAGCAGATGCTCTAAGCAGAAAGGCTAAACTATAGAGTAACGAAAAGCTGTTAGGAGCTTTGTTACAAAAGGATTAAGACGGACTAATTAGGTATAATTATCTAAAGATTATAGCAACTAAGGAAGGTCAGATCTATAAATTACCAGAGAGTAAGTAGATATAAAAGATCTAAGAAGTATAGGCAGAGAATCTAGACTTAGAGTAATATGAAAATAAAGAAGTAATATATATACCTAAGTCTATCGCAGAAGAATTTGTTAAGGAATTCTACAAGGGAATAATATAAGGACATAATAGAGCTATAGGCTTAGTGTTAAGACTTTAAGAGGAGTATATTATTTAAGGAATCTGGGAACTAGCAAGATAAGTTATAAAAGAATATCTAAATTGCTAAAGAAACAAACCGACGAGGTATAAGCTGTATAGAGGGCTATAACCTGTTGAGACACCAGGAAGACTATAGGAAGTTATATTATAGGACTTTATTATTAAGTTACTAAAGTTAAGAGATCCTATTATAGGATAAGATTATAATGTGATCTTAGTAATAGTGGATAAGCTAATAAAGTAGGGATACTTTATAGCATGCACTAAAGAGATATTAGCAGAAGATGTCGCTAGAATCTATATAAAAGAAGTATTTATAAGATATGGAGCACTAGATAAGATTATATCGGATAGAGATCTAAGATTTATAGCAGCATTTTAGGAAGTATTTCTAGTAGAATAAGGGGTTCGCGTAGTAATATCTACAGCGTATTATCTGCAGACGGACAGATAAACGGAAAAACTAAACTAGACACTAGAGCAGTATCTAAGGCATTATATTAATCACGCATAAAATAATTGGGTATTGTTATTACCAGTTACATAGTTTGCATATAATGCAACACCATAAGAAGAAATGGGGACATTACTATTTAAGGCGAATTACGGGTATAAGCTAAGAATATTATTATCGCCATATTAAGCAAAAAAGACGAGTAGTACAGCTAAGTAAAGAATAGAGATGTTAATAAATCTTTATACAGACCTTAAAGAAACAGCTAAACTAGTATAAGAACGAATAAAAAGGTACTATAATGCTAGGAGATCTAAGGGACCAGATCTTAAGGAGGGGGATAAAGTGTGGCTACTATATAAAAATTTCAAGAGTTAATAACTAAGCAAGAAGTTAGACCACGTTAGACTAGGACCTTTTAAAGTTAAGTAAAGAATTTTATTGGTTATATATAAGTTGAACCTACTAGCCAAAATGAAAATCTACCCTATATAGTATATCGCAATGCTAGAGCTAGTATATGGGAATATTAAGCCACTAGTCTATAAGGCAGATACGTATAGAGGATAGGAAGAAGATAAATAGCAAGTTTTAAAGATTATTAGTTATAAGGACGTAGATAATAAAATGTAGTATAAAGTAAAGTAGATAAGCTATAGTAAGACTACCTAGGAACTACTAAGCAACTTAAGGAACGCTATGGGAAAGGTACAGGAGTATCGGAAAAAAGTAGGTTAGGCAGCATTAATAAGGAAGGATTGCTAAAAAATAAGTTACCTAAGGGGGACCTAAGAGGAGCAATTGCCGAGCTACTTGGAGTTATTTCCCTTATAGGAGGAGAGCTAGTCCTTTTATTACCTAGCTTAAACAAACCCTGTTAAATAAGTTTTTACTCCTTAGAACAAACCTTCTCACGGACACATTTAAGGCGTTAAAGACGAGCGTAAGCCAAATGTTAAGCTTTAAGGACGCGTGCGGACTCTTCTAAGGCATATTAAACCTTAAGTAGCGTAAAGGCTAGCTTACTATTAAGCTTTGCAGCGGTAGATTAAACACGAGACCCTATAATAAGTTACTTAGGGAACTTAAAGACTATTAAGAGTTATAGAATGCGCATACTTAGCGTTAGAAATAGAGCGAACGTCGCAGGACAATTAAATATTTGCTTTGGTGCACTTAGAGTAAGAAGAGGGTTATTAAGATAAAGGACTTGCCAGCGTAATATAAACTAACCCCTCTTTTGTGCACCTTGAGTAGGGAATCGCCATCACTTTACTAAGCGATAGTATGGAGGAAACGGTATAAAGGCGACGCTTAACCCAGGAAAGAGAAGAAGAGGCTTTAGGTATAATAAGTAAGGATATTAACCAGACTAATTAAACGGATATTATACCTCTAGTAGACAACTTGGAGATATTAGGAATCTTTAAGGATAAAAATAAAGAGGAGGGAGATAGTATTACGGACGCTTTAAGTACGGTGTTATAACTACTTAGAGAGGAGTCGGCGGAAGCTAGTTGGTTAATATAGGCACGGTCTAGGATGGATCTGGTAGAACTATATAACAAGAAATAGTAACTAAGGTCACGTGGTGTTAAACGTATTGACTATATTAAATGGAAGGGACGTTACGTTTAATATAGATAATACATACCTCACATACAAGAGAGGATTTCTTAGGAGTATGGTTGTGTATTTAAAGGACCTTAGTTCCTACCGTAGATAGTTCTCTCCTTGTAGTGAATCTCAGAATACAATTAGAGTTAATCTGTTGGGCAACCACTCTACTAGTTATTATTATGTTGTCGACTTGTCGTACCTATATACCCAGCCTATTGACAGAACCCACTGTAGTTCCTGCTATAAGGTTCCGTTACACTGCTAATGCGTTAACCGTTGGCTAATATGGGATTAGGATAGAGATATTAGTCTTACTATATATATTTATATATAAGTACTTAGGAGTGAGTCCATACCTATAATAAAATAAGGTTTATCCTTAGCTAGTAGCCTAGTAAATACCTTTATAAGACTTACCAATTAACCGGCCCTACCTTGCCGCTGTTAACTAGGGGATAGCATTAAAATATAATACAATTTAAAACTGGATAATGTAAGCATGCTAATACACACTAAGGCACGCTAAAATTACCCTACTATATTAGCTGGCCCCTTCTCCGCCTAGTAAAACTCCTAAATGCATGTTCCTTAGGTTAAAGTGGCCTTTAAGGCTTAGAGCCATATTATTTCTTAATAAAGCTTTTGCCTTAGCACTCTAAACTTCAATAAGGCTCCCACAGTTATAATTAAGTAGGGGAGAGTAGCTAAAGCGGCGACTAATAGCGTTAACAAAATAATTAACAGTGTAATAAACATAGCGGTAGTTCTTGTTATAGACGGGTTTCCTAGGGGAGAAATAGTTGTATAATAGCGACATATTGATTAAATCTTTATAAATTTATAAGGGAGAGAGTTAAGAGGTCTAAGCCATAATACTATCTCGCAATACCGTGCGTCTTGCTACGCAGGGATATATGTTACTAGGCTTATAACTTTTAGCTAGGTAGGTATTAAGACAAATAATATAAGCTAGCTAATAGGTAGAGATATAGAATTGACTAAATAATCTATTTTATTTAAGGTGGCTCTAAGAGCCCTAATATACGTAAGAGAATTGACCCCCTACAGGGGTCCCTAGAGGGTGGTGTAACAAGACGATATTAGGCTAATACTAATGTCTGACAGCCGTTGTTACAGGTCAACATTACCCATAGGTAAAGCTACCTCCGTGGCCAACAGGACTTTTCGGAGGCTATTCAGCCCTCCGGTCGGTGTGGGGTATTTCACACCCCTGTCTCACGTGGCCTCACCCACCCGTGGGCGCATGGATCTGCAAATTATACAAGCATCAAATATAATATTCCCGGTCTAATGTTATCTTCCACACCTCTTGCCGGCTTGGCACCCGCCGATCCGCACAAATGCGCTATTACCGAGCAAACTAGAATACCTATCTGGAACCTGGAAAAATGTATGACAAGAGAATAACAAGAGAGAGCGCTAGATCCTGGGTTTCTCTCATCGTATCTGACCTCCATATCTACTCACAAAAAGTCGGTTTGCGAAAATTCTGCATTTAAAGTGCCTATGCTATGGATTTTGCAATTTGCACAGCGCTCTCTTTCCTGGAGACAGCTACACTGCTCCAACTTTAACGTGTGCATTTAGATTCCGTCTCAAGAGCCTTTTTCTGTCTTCTAGGTCTGTAGTATGTAGCTATCAAGGCATACAACATCTTCATCTATCTATTCTACCGCTCACCTCTTCGGCACCTCCCTGGACCAAAAGTAAGATACAACCACCCCAACATATCAACATTTAAACCTAACTCTAATGCTTCTCAAAAGGACGGTCATTTCTTCCTCGGGAAGGCCTACAAGCTCTATAAAACCAACAGCCCGCATGACCTATAGCTTTCCTAGATGCAGCAATAGCCTGACGTGCCCTTCATTCGCTACCTCACCTTCGTCAACACGGAGCTGCTTCTCGTAAACAACCTGCAAGCGCACCGCGAAGTGCTACAAATCAAGTGCTACGAGTTCGGGAAGCTGGAATTCTTCCGCAGGGTTGTAGGAGAGTTGGTTGGCGTCGGCTTGTTGTTGTTTACCGAGGGGGAGGAGCACAAAATGCAGCAGAAGCCTCCACCATCGCTGAGCAAGCATCGAGCAATTCGGATGAGCTAATCGAAGGTCAAACCCCTGCATCCTATTCTATTCCACTCGTCTCCGCCGCCCCGCTAACTTCCATTTAGTCACCTCCATATTCGCCAAAGCTACTATCGACATCATCGGTCTCGCCGTCCTGGGCGTGGAACTGGACTCTCTCGTCTCCTCGTCATCCTTCGCTGAGAACTATGACCGAACCTTCAACCAACCGCCTCTCGGCCAAGCCATATCCGCCTGAACATGTTCGTGCCGGTGCGGAAGTGGCTTCCGCTGAACGAAAAACTGGGATTTCGTCAAGGCCAATCAGGAGATGCGACGGCTGCTGCGGGAGTCGATTCGGGAGCGGAAAGCGCAAGATCTTGGAGGAGGGGAAGACGAAATCGCAGTTTACTATCGAAGGAGGACGTGACCTACTAACCTTTATGATCCATGAGAAGGCGCAAGGGGAGAATCCTTGGACAGATGAAGATATACTGGGTCACGTAAGCGTCCCCCAAAGCCACCCGAATTTGACAAGAAACTTGCTAACGAGACGCGCGACAGCTCCTCTCCCAACCCACCAAACCCCGCCCCTGACTTGCCAACTTTCTAACCTCTAGGCTACAAAACCACCGCCGCCCTGTTCACCTGGGCCATCCGCGCGCTAACCGCATACCCCGACCACTAATGCCGGCCGCGGAGCGAGATCCAGATCGCAATCCCGCACGCCGACCCGCCCAGCTACGCCGAGCTCGAGAGCCTACACTTCCTAAATAACTTCACCAAAGAAGTTCCTGCGCGTCTACTCGCCCTGTGCGTCTCCCCTCCCCCTTTACCCTTCTCTCCCCTTCCCCCAGCCCCACCCAGCCTTTTCCAAAACCCCAGTAGCAACATCCACTAACCAGGAATTAGGCCCTTCCCCCCTTCACCATCCTCGTCGCGCGCGAATCCCAGCGCCCCCTTTCACCATCGCCGGCGTCCCGACCCCCGCCCACACCCTCTTCATCATCACGCCCGCGCCCCGTACCTTAAACCCGTCCATCTGGGGTGCTGATGCCGTGGCCTTCGACCCGGACCGCCACGACCGCCTGCCGCCCGCCGCGTAGGACCCGTTTGCCATCGAGGCGTTCACGGCCGGGCTGCGCGTGTGCACCGGGAAGGCGTTCGCGCTGCTGGAGTTCAAGGCGATTATGGTGGAGTTGGTGCGCGGGTTGGTGAGGTTTTGGAGAGGAGGCCCGGTCGAGTTTCAGGATGCGGTTATGTTGAAGCCGAAAAGGGGGGGGGGGGTTGAGGGTTAGAGTTAGACCGGTGGCGAGGTGAGGCATTGAGGGCCTTGGGTCTCTTCCTAGGTGGCTGCCTGCTTTGGGGAGCAGAGGGCTGTTGACATTTTTTTGTTTTCGTTTTGCGATGCTAGATGGTGGGGGTTGACGTAATTGTCAGATCGCGGTAGAGCGAAGCTTTTGATAAGATGGTGACGTTTTTTTCGGGTGCCATGGCCAATGCTATTGAAAAGCGAGCTTTTCGTACGGAGTGTTGAAGTTCGGGAGCAGGCTACTTTTGAAGTTGAGGTCATGAGATGTGCGTCGTGTAGCTGAATTGAGAGCGCCATTTTGAGGATGACTGGTCAATAGAGCAATCCAGCAGATACATTTCTCATCATCGCTAAAATGAATCGAAAGGATGGAAACTTTGTAGCAGTGGACGATCTGCGTGAATGTACATCCGAGGTACACCCGAATTCGAGGAAAAGACGGGCTTTGATGTCTTTCGTCTGTCATGACACCTAGGTGTGCTGAGACGACGCTGTTAACTGGCAAGCTCACCTTTTATTCACTTTAAATTTCCTCTACAATAGGATATTTAAACATCAAAAACAGGGTTTAAAAAAATTCGCCTAAATGTTTGATAAATTATATAGGTACGTGAAACGGTATTGTGGAAAATAGTTAAATATTCTCCTAAACGTCGATTAAAGGTTGCATTGACTAGAAAAAATAGGATCTGATATTTAATGGGACAGTTGAAATCGGGTTTTCGGATCGATATGAACTAACGTGAAGAATCATCACTCGAATCGCATCTTTTGGTTGACAGTAGCATCTTGGTCGGATGTGGTTGAGAGCTGTCGTTTGGTGCGGGCCCTTCTGAAGTCGTTATCAATCCATTAAACACCTTCGGTTGGTTAATTGGGTGAGGTCTTCATATAAAAAGTGGCAGCTCCAGTAAGACTCACTTTTGCCAAGTTCAAGACGCACGAGCAGGTCTCTTAACCAATCATCAAGTTTACTTTGAATTATTTGTTTCTGGTTATAGGTAAAATCTTCACGCTGAGGCAAGCCACGGTTCTTCCAAAATCTCCTCACTGATGGATGGGCCGGGTTCAAGTGCCCTCGCAACTTCACGCAGTTCATCGGCCTGGCCTTTGTTGAGTCTAGCAAAGATTGGGAAGAAATATGAAATGTCGTGAACCGAGTATTCGGAATCTGGACAGAGATTCTGATCCATGTATTCCTCGTAGGTACCAATTGGCGGAGACTTGTTTTCGTTCGATACGCAAAGGTATACGGAGGGAAAGACACCCTTGGCCCAGAGTCTGAACACAGATGGCGCTATGTCCCTCACTTCGATGCATTTGACCTCGCGTGCAGGCAATAGACCCTCGACTGGCATGATATGGACTTCCAACGAGCGGAGGCGAGGCATGGTCAAGAGGGCCTTCCATCACTTTCGCATGAGCACATTCCGCTGAGTTCTTCTTGGCTGTCGTTGGTATTCCGACTCTCCATTAGGAAGGACCGTCTTTCGGATCAAACTTCCAGGTCGAACGCCTTGGGCGAAGGGGCGTTTTGACAGAAACTCCAGCAGCAACCCTGCGTTGATTCGAAACCTGTGTTCACTGCTGTATAACGCTTCCGCTGCCTCAGCTGCAACGCTCCATCCTACATGCTCAAGTTGAAGGTACGGGAGACTCCACTAGAGTTTGTTGTGTTCGCAATTCTCGTTGGGAACAAAGGTCAAATTAAATTGAGTTCTTCACACCGATGAGGTCGAAGCCATAATGTCCCTTTCAGAACGAAAGATGTCGAGGCGGAGTTCGGGAGGTACGTAAAAGTTGAAGTTTCTGGACGAATTTGGGGCAAGGAGCGGTGGAGCCCATTGTGATCATCTAGTTCCATTAGTGTGCATAATTGAGAAGATAGTGGTTTGCAGATGCGCTCACGAATGATTAATAGTTGGCAGGACGATGAAGCGGGAATGAAGGCGCAGGAGACGCGGCTAAAGCACAGAGCTCGGGGATGATCGTGCGAGATTTACGTGGGGCACTTGCACCTGCACAAGAGCCCCCTGAGGCACAGTGCCCACGGCTCGTCGATTCATGGTTCATAATTATTGTCTAGAACGTTGACGATGCTTCACCGATGAAAGTGCGGCTGCGTATGCTCTTAGGCCGGCTGTATATAGTAAGTGGCTGCTAAAGGATATGGGGAGCCGTCTTACGGGCATTTTGCGGGAATTTTGGAGCGCTGGAGGCGCGTAATAATAACACGAAGGACGAGAATGAAGCAGAAATCCCTTTACAGGCTCACGGCTGCAGTTGAGAAGAAAGAATTTTTCTTCTCCTTTGGGGACCAACAGCCGGGAGAGATGTACGAAAAAAGCTTTTACGGAAAATTGTTCGCAATAGAAGTGGAGCTCTCGCATGGCATAGCTGCCTTTAGAAAAGAGGGACGGGGACAAGCCAGGAACAAAACAGCCTTGCCAAGCACGACAAAAAGCTTAGCACCGGCACTCGACAGCGATCTAACAACGCTTGATGAGACGACGCTTGACAAACGCTTATTTCCATTTTTTTTGCGAGCCGACTCTCCCGCCCGGTGACATCGTTCACAATGGTCCAGACACTGGAGCCTCCGACGTCACGGTCGGCGTATCAGCGCCTTTGCCCGCCGCGTTATTCGCGCTTTCGTCCAAACTTTTGCGCCGACCCATCCAAGAACATCCAAGAGCATCCAAGAACGTCCAAGTCCATCCAGATTTTTCTCTGCGCCATTTTTCCCACCTGCCGATGACCCGGCCTGCTCCATCTTAGCAGCCATGGTAGCAAAAACTTCGGCAACGCGGGTTTGGCCACTTGACCTATCCTATCCTGACCTGCTCTATCCCACCCTACCAACCTTTCTGTCGCGTGCAGCTTTGCCTCGAAACCCCACCTGTGCGAGACCTGCTAAATCGCGCGGTTCTACGTAGTATCGGCTGACCCTTACTTGCATATCTTGCCTCGACGTGAATTGGATCTGCTCAAATGAAAAATTGCGGATCCATTTGGTACTGGTTACCGTGCTGCCTAAGGCATTTGGGCCAGGCTGGATTGATTACACTCCTCCACGACGTCAATACCCCCATCCGGAGCATTGGCCGACGGCCTACGAGTGCATAAAATGTCTGCCCTCCCCGCCGTCAGTTGAGGGTTCTCTACTCTTTCAGCGGTTTGCTTTCACTTGGTTGTCAATTCGTCGTTTGTACCTATAATATTCAATCAGGCTCGGTTGGGCGACAAATTGGACCATGGCAAGGCATCCGGAAGACCTCGAGAACGGTGATGTTGATGGGGAGCGCTCTCTTTCATACGATGGTGGTTATGACAATCTGGACGAGTATGCTGCTCTACAGAAGTACATCACCACCTATCGTGACCCAAAGGCTGCCGCGCTCGAGGAGGAGGACCACTTGAAAAATGCTATCGACGCCCGCAAACCTGGTCACTGGTGGGCTTTCTGGCGTCGCGGTACCTCGAGCGAGGCTGCTGGCTCAGACACGGGAGTGGTGCCGGACGACTGGCTCAATGCCGACATCAAGCAGGGCATCAGCGCTGCGCAGGTCGATCAGAGACGCAAGCGTTTTGGGCCCAATGAACTCGCTACTGAGAAGGAAAACATGTTCTTGAAGTTCCTGTCCTACTTCACCGGCCCTATTCTCTATGGTGAGCTTTCCTCCCATCTAGAATTAGTATAATGCTAATTCTGGAATAGTTATGGAGCTCGCTGTGATCCTTGCTGCCGGTCTCCGAGACTGGGTCGATTTTGGCGTCATCATTGGTATTCTTATGCTCAACGCCATTGTCGGTTGGTACCAAGAGAAGCAAGCCGCCGATGTTGTTGCTAGCTTGAAGGGTGACATTGCCATGAAAGCAACTGTCGTTCGTGATGGCCGTGAGGAGACAATCCTCGCCCGTGACATTGTTCCTGGTGACATTGTGGGTACAAGACCTTCTCTGAAGGTCATGCGATATTAACGTACCTAGATCATTATCGAAGAAGGTCAAACTGTACCAGCTGATGCCAGACTCATCTGCGACTACTATGCGCCTGAGGATTTTGAGAAATACAAGAAGATGAAAGAAGAGGACAAATTCTCCTCCGACGAAGATCCTGATGATGAGAAGAAAGACAATGACACGGATGACGACCACGATGAAGACGAACATCTCGCCCAAGGCCATACTATTGTTGCTTGCGATCAGTCCGCCATCACTGGAGAATCCCTTGCTGTTGACAAGTTCATGGGAGACGTAGTCTACTACACTACTGGCTGCAAGCGCGGCAAAGCATATGCTGTTACCATCACGTCGGCAAAACACTCTTTCGTCGGACGCACCGCTAGTCTTGTTCAGGGAGCCAAAGACCAGGGCCATTTCAAAGCTATCATGAACTCCATCGGTACGACTTTGCTGATCCTTGTCGTCTTCTGGATTCTGATCGCTTGGATTGGCGGTTTCTACCACCACTTGAAAATCGCTACGCCTGAAAACAGCTCTGTTAACTTGCTGCATTATGCCCTTATCCTGCTCATCGTTGGTGTTCCCGTCGGGTAAGTGAAAATCTGAGTCATACGACTTTCAAACTCGCAGTTAGCTAACATGCATTTACAGTCTCCCTGTTGTCACCACAACGACACTTGCCGTCGGTGCCGCGTACTTGGCAAAGCAGAAAGCCATTGTGCAGAAGTTGACGGCTATCGAGTCTTTGGCTGTATGGATTCTTCTGTTCTAAATCCTATCTACTTAATTGACCAATATGCTAGGGTGTCGACGTTCTCTGCTCTGATAAGACTGGTACCTTGACTGCCAACCAGCTCAGCATTCGCGAGCCATATGTCGCTGAAGGTCAGGACGTTAACTGGATGATGGCTGTTGCAGCTTTGGCCTCATCTCACAACTTGAAATCACTTGACCCAATTGACAAGGTGACAATTCTAACAATGAAGCGCTACCCAAAGGCACGGGAAATCCTTCGGCAAGGCTGGAAGACTGAGAAATTCACCCCTTTCGACCCTGTCTCAAAGCGCATCACTTCTGTTTGCTACATGGGCGGCGACAAATACGTATGCGCAAAGGGTGCACCAAAGGCCATTCTCAACCTAACAAACTGCGACAAGGAGACTTCCGATCTATTCAAGGACAAGGCCACCGAATTCGCCAGAAGGGGTTTCCGTTCTCTTGGTGTAGCCTACCAGAAGAATGATGGTGACTGGATCCTTCTTGGTCTACTATCTATGTTCGATCCTCCTCGTGAGGACACTGCTCAGACCATTGTTGAAGCACAGCAACTCGGTGTTCCCGTCAAGATGCTTACTGGCGATGCCATTGCCATTGCCAAGGAAACCTGCAAGATGCTTGCTCTCGGAACAAAGGTTTACAACTCTCAGAAACTCATCCACGGTGGTATTTCCGGTACTACCCAGCACGACTTGGTTGAGCGTGCGGATGGTTTCGCCGAGGTTTTCCCTGAACACAAATATCAAGTCGTGGAGATGCTTCAACAGAGAGGTCATCTTACGGCTATGACTGGAGATGGTAACGACTCCCTACTCATCTTCTGTCCTGTGCTAAACTAACTTGCCCAGGTGTCAACGACGCTCCTTCTTTGAAGAAAGCCGATTGCGGCATCGCCGTCGAGGGCGCCTCAGAAGCCGCCCAGGCAGCTGCTGATATCGTCTTCCTGGCCCCTGGTCTCAGCACCATCGTCCTCGCTATTAAGACTGCCCGACAGATCTTCCAGCGTATGAAGGCCTACATCCAATACCGTATCGCGCTCTGCCTGCATCTCGAAATCTACCTCGTCACCTCCATGCTCATCATCAACGAGACCATGCGCGTAGAACTCATTGTCTTCATCGCCCTCTTCGCCGATTTAGCCACTGTCGCCGTCGCCTACGATAACGCCCACTCGGAAGCCCGCCCCGTCGAATGGCAGCTCCCTAAGATCTGGATCATCTCCGTCATCCTCGGTGTGCTCCTCGCGCTCGGCACCTGGGTCATCCGCGGCACGCTGTACCTCCCGAACGGCGGCATCATCCAGAACTTCGGCTCCGTGCAAGAGATCCTGTTCCTCGAGGTCTCGCTGACCGAGAACTGGCTCATCTTCGTCACGCGCGGCGGCAAGACCTGGCCGTCGTGGCAGCTCGTCCTCGCGATCCTCGGTGTGGACGCCCTGGCGACGATCTTCTGTCTCTTCGGCTGGCTGTCCGGCAACCCGCCTGTCGACTACCCGGCCGACCACGTGCACCAGCGCGGCGACGGTTGGACCGACATCGTCACTGTTGTCGTAGTTTGGGGATACTCGATCGGCGTCACGATCGTAATTGCTATCGTCTACTACCTGCTCAACCGCATCACTTGGCTCAACAACTTGGGCCGCAAGGATCGCAGCCACAAGGACCCGGCGATCGAGAACATGATTGCGGCGCTCAGCAAGCTGGCGCTGGAGCATGAGGTGGATGGGCATGGGAATGATAGGTATATCCTTGCGGCGAAGGCGGTGGAGGAAGAAGAGGATGATTAGATGTGTGCTGTTTTTTTTCTTTAGATAGAATTAAGGGTGAAGAGACCAGAGCGTATTTCACCGACATGGATTTGTTAATGTAGTATAAAAATTTAAGTAAAAAATCTTAAAGTCTCTTGGTAACCCGGGTCGTAACCGCGCCAAATGACCCCCCCCCCCCCGGATAAGTGCTAGACAACACCAATCGAGACGTGCACAAGGTATACTTTTTCTTTGATTAACGTAAGCACATTAACTTGGAATACCCGGAGAAAACTTCTCTTGATGATTAACTCTGCCCTGCATACATCTCAGTCTTCTCCTGCATAGTTAGTAGGCGAGGCTGAAAGTCGCTCGTAAGCTGGTGCAAGGCTAAGGATTGGGAACCCCTCATCTTGTCAACACAGCCCACCTTCATCTTCTTCGTCTTTAGGCTAACGTCTCCGGAACATGCAGTAAGTAGACGCGTATCTACCGTAACCATTTTCTAATGTGGAAGATAAGTCATATTATCTAGCAGACAATATCCTCATAGTCAATGTTTCCGTTCCCCGCCTACTACCGGCTGAGGACGTTTTATCTCCGCTCATGGCATCGACTGACAACCTCAACCAGCTCATGCTAGCCTGGTTTCCCAACACACAACTGTCTAACCGAAAACCCTTGACAGAGGCTGATATCAGAGGCATTGCTGACGTCCTCCATCGGATTGGAAGCGAGTCGTGGAGTCGCATACCAAGAATCTACAGCGTGTTGAGGATCATAAACCAGCTCCCGCTGATAGATGTCTTTGTTACCCAAGGAATTTCCGATATTTGGTTTCCTTTCTCCCAAAAAAGTCTACCCGAGGCGTTTCAAAGCCTATCGGCACGGCTTGACTTCCTAGAGGCGCAGCAGGTCGTTCTCACCAAGTCACTGGATCTCGAACATGAGAATGGCAAGCACCGTCATTTCTCTAACGCGGCTGAAGTGCCGTTGGTGAAAACTGCTGAGCTTGGCAAAGGGGGCTATGGCTATGTTGATCGTGTGATCAGCACTATCAGCCACAGGGAATATGCTCGAAAGCTTATTCCTCGAGGGCGGACTTTTAAAAAAGACAAAGAAGTTTTGCGGGCGTTTGAGCGAGAGCTTTTAAACCTAAAAAGGCTCTCCCGGTCACATATTCATATTATCGAGTTTGTCGGCAGCTATACCGACCCCAGATACGTCGGGATTATTATGTCACCTGTGGCCGACTGTAATCTTAAAGAATTTCTAACCCAAGCACCCCTGCCAGACGAGCAACGATCTTTTCTTCGAACCTTCTTTGGCTGCCTCACATCCGCACTATATTTCCTTCACACCAACCGTATCCGCCACAAGGACATCAAACCTCAAAACGTGCTCGTTAAAGCTCACCAAGTCTTCTTGACCGACTTCGGCGTTTCACTAACGTAGTTGACCGGGAAGCGAGCCACCCCACGAAGCGAGCCACACAAGGAAATGCCAACCATTTTTAATTTCATAGCAAATTACACCAAAATCAAAAAGTCTTAGTATATTACATGATACCAAATCAATCCTTACCCTCTCGTAAAGCTAAAACTACCATATAAAATATTATATAAGATCTTTCTTCTGGTGTTAAGCCGTCGATTCGCAAGGCCTTTAGCGCCTACGGAGTACCTAGATCTACCACCAGACACCGTCTAGCTGGCCGTCTCCCACAATACAAAGCTTGCCTAGGTTTATTGCATTCTTTATAAGAATAGTAAATTATTAAATAGATCTATAAATATTAATCCTAAGGCTTTCCGTTAAAGGTTTATATACTTTTATAAATGGCTTATTCCCTTTTAAGAGAAGGCCGTATAGTAAGTAAATTTTAAGAGCAAAGATTTATTCAACGCCACGGTTTTAATAATATATTAAGTCATTAGCTCGACTACTAAAGAGCTTAAAATAACAATCTAGTAGTTATATATAATTAATTTAAGTTCTTTTATACTGTTGGTAACACAAGGTGATATCACGTAGCTACGGTTCGTAGATAGTATAATGATGTTCGATTGTTTTATTCTTCCTCCTGCTTAAGAAAGGGTGAGGAGCTTAAGGCTCCTCGCCACGCTAGTGCCGCGGCGACACGTGACGGCAACTTGCCTCGCGTGACGGCAACTTGCCTGTATTCCCAACATATACCGTTTATAAGCAATATTAAGTTAAGTATTTAATATTTATTTATAACTTTAATAAAAAAGAGGAAATACTAGGTCTTATAGTAATAGCTTAAGTATTTATATTAGGCAAGATATATAGGGAGAGATTAAAAAATTAAATAGTTATATATCTAGGCACTTATAAATTAGTACTTATAATTAATATAACTAACACTGTCGGTATCACCCGGGGGGGGTACTGCAATTGCAATATAAGGTAACTGGTTCTTAATTCATTCGTGTCTTTTTTTAGTCTACCCAAAGAGAAAGAAAGGGGTAATAAAGGTCGGGCTATCTATCGGGCCGTAGGTAGTCAGGTGACCTACGCTACGCATACAGCCCCTGCCGCATACGCTCTGCGCGTAACGTTATTTACAACCTCTACTTGTACAGACAAACACTAATGGCTTTTTATAGCCTACCTTTTTAATTTAGAAGGCCTAATACTGCTAAAAAGGATATTATTAAATTATTAAATAAAATGGTAGCTTTTGTAGATAAATATATGCTACTTCCCTTAGTGGGTAAACAAATAACTTTTTAGGCCTATATTATATTAAGCATTATAATAAATATATAAGACATTATATAGAAGATTTTTATAGTAAAATATAGTAATATCGCCTATTTTTGAATAGGTAATTATTTAAGCTACCTTACCTAGCAATTTGTTGAATATACGCTCGCGCATAAGATTGTCTTAGTAGCTCTATTACTATATTTAACTTATAAGCTTTAACCACTAAATATAGGTTATTTTGGGCCACTTTTTTACTACTATAGGAAGTAAGTAGATGACTTCTGCCAATATAGCCACTTAGGCGTTAATAAGGAGTATTTTTTAAAGCTTTACCCGAAGGCGTATATATAGGATTTACCTTTAATACAATATACAGCGCCTAGAAAGCTATAGACCTTCTACTATATAATCCTATAGCTATCTTAAAGACTTTTACCCGTATAGAGATATACCTAATCCTAATTATACTTACTAGGGTCTAGAACAGCTCTACTTAATATAGCGACATTAAGTTTTAGTGGAGTTCTTAGTATCTTTAGAGTACGTAAAGTAGTAGGTATATTTAATTCCTCTATATCCTAGCGTTTAGAAGGCTCTCTTATATATTTAGGTGCGATCTATAGCGTACAAATAAGTGGATTAATGGGTCGTTGATCTAGAAAGGGATGTCGCAGGAATATAGTAGTCGTCTATGTAATTAGTTGGCGCGCGGGTCTATATTACCAAAACGTAGATAAATTAATTCAAGCGATATTGCGATTGAAACAGTGGTATAAAAGCTTTGGTTTAGCCTATTTGGAATATATATAAGCTCGTTGTTGATTTTATTATAAATTGATCAAATATCACCTGGATGTGGCTCGCTTCGTGGGGTGGCTCGCTTCCCGGTCAACTACGTTAGACTGGACTGAACGCGGTCACAGCACCACATGCGGTCCGACGTTAACGACTCCACGGTACTGCTCCCCAGAGGTTGCTAATTATTCTCCACGGAACTCCTTATCAGATGTCTGGTCTCTAGGATGTGTATTCCTTGAGATCTGGAATGTGTTAAGGGGTCAAACTGTATCCGCTATTGTGGCTCACTTGGAGCAAAGGGGGTCGATGTCATCCTGTTATCACCTAAATCCCACTGCTGTTGCTTCATGGATTAAAACCATTCGCAATATTCCCGGAGCTACCACTGATAACGCACCCTCGGCGTGGATAACCGCAATGATGCAGAAAGAACAAGGCCAACGTTGGAACATCCACACTCTGGGAGAACAGATTCAAGAAATCAGCAATAACCCCAGCACCCCTTTCATGTTCACCGGCCTTTGTTGCATAGAAGACGAAGATACTGCCGAGAGTGTGCATTCATCAACCGTTCAGCCCGATTATGATGTCACCATCAACTCCAAGACTCAACCAGAAGCGGAGAGTCGACAGTCTTACCCACCTGGTCCATATTTAGAGGATGAAATAGACTCATTGGCAAGAGAACTTGGTCAATCATACCGGAGCCAACCCCAAGAAATCCCTCCGAACTCGACACAGGAACCCCCCGACCACTCAGCGTCGCCTACACCTACACGAAGAAAGGAAGCAACACCCGTACGATCCTCTACCCTTCGCACTCCAGAAACTGTCTTACCTAACGACTCGAGTCCTGGCACTCCAGAGACTATATTTCCCTCGGCCCAGCCTGCTCAACCGACTACCCCAAAGACTTGTTATGGTTCAGGGCCCCAAGGCGGCGTAGGTGAGCAGCGATATGCTGCTGAGGATGAGGTGCGGAGGCAAGCAGCAGACGCCCGACGACGGTTTGATGATGCACTACGACGAGCCGAGGAAACAGCTGGAAGGCATGCTCGCTACAGCGACGGGTATGGGTACGTCGATGAACGGCTGCGGAAGGTACTTGAGGCGGAAGCTAGCCTCAAGAGCTACATCGAACGTGTCAGAGCCTCAGCTGATGCAGACTCTCGGCCACAAGCCAGTCGCACAAGCTCACCTCGAAATCCTCGAGATTATTACGATCGTTCCCGACTGGAACGTCCGGAACCAGTTAGACGATCCTCTACGCGGCCGAGGGACCGAGAACCACAACCTGGTTCATCAGGTCGGAATAGCCATAGAGAAAGGAAACACTCGGTTCCCGAAATTATAGACTGGGATAGTGAAATAAGGATACCACCTTTCAAGCACTCAGCTTCCTCTCCAACTGAGATTAAAAAGGACCGAGAGCCACAACCTGGTTCATCGGGTCGGAATAGCCATAGAGAAAGGAAACACTCGGTTCCCGAAATTATAGAATGGGATAGTGAAATAAGGACACCATCTTTTAAGCACTTAGCTTCCTCTCCAACTGAGATTAAAAAGGACCGAGAGCCACAACCTGGTTCATCGGGTCGGAATAGCCATAGAGAAAGGAAACACTTGCTTCCCAAAATTGTGGAATGGGGTACCCCCTAGCGCGTTCACACTATGGAAGCTAAGTACGACTACCGCACCGAGACACAGTGATAGAACTGGATTGGATGCTATTTGGAGCTCCAGATGGAGCACCCTTTTCACTGGATTTGGATCGATTGATTTGATTGGTGGAGTGGCATGGATTGATTGAACCTGGTGGAGCTCCTGGAGCTCCACAGCTTATACCTCTTCGGGAGGAGGATTGAGCGTCTAGTAGTAGTGCGTAGTAAATAGCCAATCAGTAGTGCTCCTTATGGCAGAGTGTCTGAAAATTATAATCTCAGCCACCTAATATTTGACTCGTGTCCATCGTCTAGCCCTCACCGCTACTTGCATATATTGGCGCCCTCCTTGAAGCTCGTCCTCGCCGCCTACCTTTCTATAACCACCTCTTCCTTAGTGTTGTTCGCCATGCCCCAGGTGCAGCAGCGATATTATCCTCGCCCTGAAGTCGATCAATCCAAACGCCGTTGACGCTGCAAAGGATGTGGAGGAGTTCCGGCTGAACAGCAAGGTGTATATTCGGTGTGGAGCTTTGACGAAGCCAGTACTGCACACAAAGCAGCGTCCTTTGGTAGAGCAACTGGCTGGTCTAGAAGGCGACGATATCACTAGCGAGGTGGAGGAAGCCAGTGAGGATATCAATGAGGATTAAGGGCGTCAAATTAGTGAGATTCACACCAAGCTTCCTCAACAACAAAAGGTTGCCAAGACTTATATGTATATACTATTAATAGTATAGTCACATGCTGGGGCTCCTGGAGCTCCACCAGCTATTTGCTAGATGGAGTGGATTCGAGCCTTAATCCACTCCACTCCAATCCATTTCCATCACTGCCGAGACATCTCCAACGCCTGGCTTCCGCCGTGCGGACACTGCGCCAAATAGTTTAAATAGTGTCACCTACAACTATATAGTAAAAGGAAGCAACACCTATATGATCCCCTACCCTTCGCGCTTTAGAAACTGTCTTACCTAATAACTTAAGTCCTAGAGACAAGGTTATCTCAGTTGACTCAGACCCTCGGAGAGAAAATCCACCTACCTCCTGCAAACTCCTGAGCCAATTAGCGGCTGGCACCGCCACACCTCTGTAACCCCTGTAATTCCTACAAACTCCTAAGCCAATTAGCGACCGGCGCCGCAGCCTAACGTACGCCGCAGGCGTTAGCGATTGCGCTAGCTTTAGCAGCCAATTATAAAGCACCAAGGTGGATTCCTCTTTAAGGGTTTAAGAGATTATAGGCGCCTTTTATAAGGGCTGTATAGCCTTACTAGTAGATAACAGTTTAATTGCCTTTAATATTGTATATCGCCCCCTAATATAGCGCTACTTAGCTTACTAATACCTCTATTTAAAAGCTTATCTCTTACTCTATATATTACATCCATAATAGAGCCCGACCGTCCCCCTAATAGGCGTTTATTTAAACAGGACACTTAAAGTTCTTTATTTAGCTATTTTAGCCTATCTAGTCTTTCTAGCCCGCTAGAATACTTTATTAATATATTTAAGGATTCCTCTAATAGCAACGACTAGATGGATAATAATAGCTAACCTAATACTAGCAAGCCTAAACCTCCCTTATTAAACTGGAGTATAAAATAGTAGAGGCATATAAAGAAGTTATAAGCCGTGGTTAATACCCTAAAATAAAAGAGTTAGTGTAACCGACTACGGTACCCTGCCAAACCACCACTGTTTTACCTGCGTATTGCCTACGTATCGCCTACGTATCACTTGCGTATCACCCTGTTTTAGCCACGTATTAGTCTCCCCTTTGGTTTTATTGTATACCCCTTCCTCGTGTGTATATAGACACTTTCAGCTACATTTACAATCAAGTTGCTCATTCAATTCCACTACACTACACTGTTACAGTTAGACCTTTATATTATTCCTATTTATCTAAGTTAGAGTAGACAATGGAGATAATAGGGGGATTATAATTAGGCACTATTAGTATAGTCGCGTTAAAGACGACGGCGAGTATTATTAGATGCAGTTATAAAAAATCCGCAACTTAGCTATATTTAAGGGGCAGTTATATTAGTAGGGTCTTTTACTATAGAGCTAAACCGCCTTATCCAGAAGCTATACTTTAATATATTTAATAGGACGTCGAATATAAAGGACCTAGACTTTAAAGTCGCCTTCCGTACTATATAAGATATTGCCTTAATATAGTATATAACTTTACTACAGCTTCTTGGTAACTAGCGCGCCTATTATAACGGTGCTGGGGCACCGTCCCCTGAGCTGGCTTGGCGTAATATCTGGAGTCTGCCCGTAGCGTGTATATTACCCCCTAGAGCCTCCTTTCCTCTTCTTCTTCTCCTCAGCTTAGTATTCTTGTATGGTAGCAATCTACAAGCTTCGGTTCAGAAGCATTTGTACGAGCCCATCACACCTATAAAGCAAGTTATTAGGCAGGAGGTTAGAAGGCAAAAAATTAGAAAGTGGGAGATTATGTAAGCTTGCAGTGTGGGAGAATTAAGTGAACGACTTGATTGTAAAATGTAGCTCTAGAGTATCTATATATACACGAGGAAGGTATGGAAATAAATGAAAGGGGGGACTAATACGTAACTAAAACAGCGTGATACGTAAGTGATATGTAGGCGATACGCAGACAATACGTAGGCAATACATAGGTAAAACAGTGGTGGTTTGGCAGGGTACCGTAGTCGGTTACACACCCCCCCAGATTTGATGGTGTAGTTAAAGCTATAGAAAAAAAAATGAAGGTAAAACTATACCAAAATAGGAAATTTAGATACAATTTAGAAGTAGGGTAATGTTTAAAAATCTTTGTTAGATAATGCAGTAGCAATTTAATATCGAATATCCACTAAATTTAATTGCTTTATCTACGCCTCGTACCTTTAATGGGGTAGAATTTTGGTAAGGCCGTTAGCAGGTATCTTATCTATAGGGACCCATTGTATATTAATCTTTTTGTCTTGGACCTCTTGTCTAAGCTAGTGCTAATAGATGTTGATATATCAAAGCTTAGTATTAAGCTTTGGTATATCCTGTCTTAGGAGTTATATAGTCTGCATATTGTCGCATAGTAGGGTAAATTCGCGTTCTAAATTAAGACCGATTGCCTTAAAGAAATGTTGCTACTAGATAATCTTAATAGCAGCCATAGATAGGGAGAGAAGCTCCGCTTTAGTAGTTAAGTGAGTTACTAATTGCTATAGGGTTGCCTTCTAGTTAATTAGTCCTTTAAATAGCATAAATAGGTATCCTTAAGAGCTCCGTCTAGTGTCTTTATAGTCCATAAATGCTACATTAGATGCTTTGTAAAAGGTAACGTCTTCTCCCTTAGGGTTTCTAAAGTAGATGTATGCTTTAAATACTTCGCCAGAGTATTTAATAGCTGTAGATTTTGTTCTAAGGCAATAGGTAATGGCTTGGTTTAATATATTAAGGTGCTTTTAATTTGGATTGGTGAGGAATTTAGCCAGCTTGGAATGCGTCTTGGTAATATTAAGCCTTTTAAATATAGCGAGGTACGCAAGAGAACTAACCCGTTGCTGGTAGGCTAGTGTCCTTTAAGGGTTTGTTTGCTAGTCTAACGGAATTAGTTCTTTAGTAGAAAGTAGTAACTTAGGAAATCTTCCTAGTTAAATATTAAATTAATTGGCTATTTTTTAATATAGGAATCTTAGCAGAGCTAGAGCTTTCTACTTATACGATCTTGTTTAATTTAAATTTCTAGGAACTACTGTAGGTCTCCTAGTGCATGGATTTCGTATTAGTGTAGTAGTTTAGCTTTAAAATTTTCTAGTCTTTAAAGGTTCTTCTTGGTAAATAGAATGGTAATATTATCTATATAGAAGAAGATAATAAGTCGTCTATTAGTATAAAGACAGTTAGTACCTAAGATAGGCTTTAATCCAAATTTGGCTAGTATACTAGTAAGCTCTTTATACTAAAGTAGTGGTAAGACTTTTAATCCATATAGCGCCATAAATAGCTTTAGGATATATCCGTTTTAATTAAAGCCTTCTAGGTAGTAATAGTAGACTAGCTTATCTAGTCTTGTATTTATAAATGCGTTTATAGCGTTATACTATTAAATCTGTAACAGTGCTGGGGCACCGTCCCCTGTAGCTAGCTTGGCGCAATATCTGGGGTTCGCCTATACCGTGTATATTACCCCCTAGAGCCTCCTTTCCTCTTCTTCTTCTCCTTAGCTTAGTATTCTTATATAGTAGCAATCTACAAGCTTTAGTTTAGAAGTATTTGTACAAGCCTATTATATTATACTAAGCTTACCTAACCCCTGGGGACTTTGTCTGCAACGACGCGTTGACGCGTTATATTTAGACCTCCCTTTTCCCTCGCCTAGGAAGGCCTGGATAATATCCTACCCCGTTCTGTAGGTCCTTGAGGACTCGCGTTGAACACCCCTAGCTACGCGTTGTCGTCGCTAGAAGGTCTCCTATGGTTACGATTGAATGCCGACTTCGATGGCCAAGGACACGTGCCTAGGAAGGCTTTAGAATATCTTACCCCTCTAACCTTTTTAACGGATACGGAGTTGTATAAGGTGCAGAGACGACCCTGGTTAAGACTTAGCCTAGGGCTACGAGGAACGAAGTTAACTGAGACTTAGCTGTAACGCTGCGATAAATGACATTAATAGATACCCAGACTACGCTGCAGTAACCACCCTGATTAATACTAAGCTGTATAAAGAGAGATAAAATCAACTAGGAAGGACTTACTAGCACTATACTGCCACCCTAAACCCCTAAACCCGATTACTAACTGTGCTGATATGCCTATAGTCTAATTAACTAAACGATTGCGCTGATACGCCTATGATCTAAATGTGATTTAAATGCGGCTTAAATGTAATTTAAAAGCAAACCTGATAACCTGTCGCGCTAATATGCCTATAATATAACTCTCCGACTTGTCTATAAACGCCCTTATAGACACCTATTGAGTTTTTATTAACAACTACTGTATCTAATTAACCTAAGCATCACTATTAACTTAGATAGTCCCTTAATTTTACGGCCGAATATATCTATAAGTGTTGTAATCCTATGTATAGGAGTACTAGGGACACTAGGGGAGAATTTAAGCGATTTATAGCACTCTTAATTAGAAGAACAGATTAGGAGAATTATTTTAATTTATAGCACTCTCTAACAACTCTGTAGATGAGCCTATTTATTAATATAACCTCTTATAAACTACTAAGTTTCTCTTAATAGCTATTTATACAACCTTCTATAAACGAGACAGCCTACTATTATAAAAGTATGTCTTGCCAGTTATGATAAAAATCGAAATATTAATATATACCTCTTAATACGTACTCTCAATACCATTTGTTAACTACCCTTAAACTACCTACTACTTAACGGCAGTTCTCCTTAAACGATAATATACGAATCTACTCTCTAATAGCATCTTATTAAATCGAACGCTACATAACAGCTTACCCTTGTACAACTATGCTCGAATATTAAAGCGCACCCCTTCTTTAATACCTTTAACTCATTAATAAGAATTAAAATATTAATACGTACTTTCTTAATACCTCTTTTAATACCTCTCTAATAACGATTTAATATGCTAAGTTATAACGGCATTCCTATAAGTCTTTAATTGATACCTTCTTCGATTAAATATAAGTATTTGAATACGCCTATCGACTCTATAGCGTACCTTCGAGTATCCTAATAATACTTGAACTACCTACCGATCGACGGTAGACCTCGAGAAACCGACAGACGGATCGCGCCGTTACGCCTGCGATCCGAATGCGATTTAAACGCGACCTAAACACAATTTAAATGCGAACCCAACCAACCGTTATGCCGATATGCCTACAACACAAACTACGATTTTGACAACGACTATATAAGTTCATTAACAATTAACTGCCTCCCTTACTAATTTGATCGTCTTCTTCTCTACCTACGGTGATCCTTTTTAACTAACACTAAGCTACATAAAGCTTTAACAACGAAATTGATTTGGATGAACTGGATAACGATCGCGCCGTTACGTCTATAATCTAAATGCAATTCAAACGCGACTTAAATACAAGCCGATCAACTAATTGTACCGTTATGCCTGTAATCTAAATGCGATTTAAACGCGATTTAAATGCAAACCGATTAACTAATTATGCCGTTATACCTGCGATTAATTAACTAATAATAGCGCCGATACGCCTGCTATCTACCATTGGATACTAGCACCGTACTACTACTAAATAGACAAGAGCTCGTGCTAATATGCATGCGAGCTATATTTCTTTTTTTTTATAGCTTAGGGCGCGCCATAATAAAAGGGGGGATAGTAAAGCTAGGAGATACTAGAGTTCTAGAGAAGGAATGATAACCATAAAGGGCTCCTAGCAATATACACCTCTTGCAGCAGCAGGACGGCTACATGCCTTACGCCAACCTAACAACAACTATGCCACTACGCCTATAGTCTAACTAACTAACTAATCACGCCAATACGCCTGCAATTTAATAACTAATTGATAGATCGAGCTCCGAGAGTTTGACCTACTATCACCACCCGATACTTGTACTATACTGCTATTACGATAGACCTCCGCTGCTCTGCCTATAGCTGATTAACCCTTGCTGCTTTGCCCGCAGCTAATTAACAATTTGCTACTCTACCTGCAGCTAACTAACTTCTACTGCCCCGCTTGCAGTAACAACTATATATAAGGTAGAGCTTTGCCCCTTATACAACCCTGCCGCTTACACCATACTGCTACCCTAAATAGACAACGGCTATACTAATACGCCTACAGCCTAATTAACTAAATAATTGCGCCGATACGCCTATAATTAATTGACCAACGATAGCGCCAATACGCCTACTATCTACCATCTAATGCTGGTACCGTACTGCCACCCGACCTCTATAATATACCTTTTACAGTTAAACCAATACCTTGCTACCCTATTATAGCATTATAATTAACTTCTACTACTCTGCCTGCAGTACTATAACCAATATATACTGCTTCGCCTGTAGCTGAACAAACAGACCTTTGCTGCTCTGCCTATAGCTAATCTCAATTTAACTATCGCTGCTCTGCCTATAGCACTAAAACTAACTTTTACTGCCCTACTTATAGTAATAACGGTATATAAGGAGAGCTTTGCTCCTTAGAATATAACCCCACCACTAGCACTATACGGCTACCTAAATTAATAAGCTCCGCGCTAATATGCTTATAGAACTACAACCTATTAATAAGATTCCGTGACGATTTGCCTATAAAATACAACCCTATTACTAGCATTATACTACCACCCAAACGACCCTATCGCTGGTACTGTACTACTACTAGACCTCTACTGCCCGCCTGCAGCTAATTAACCTTTACTGCTCCACCTACAGCTAAATACAATACCTTACTATATTACTGTAGCCAACTGACCCTTGCTGCTCTGCCTATAGCTAATTAACTACTTGCTACTCTGCCTGCAGTCAACCGACTTCCACTACTTCGCCTACAGTATTCACTGTATACAAGGTAGAGCCTTACTCCCTAAAATACGACCTTGCCGCTAGTACCGTACTACTACCTAAACTAATAAATATTGTGCTAATATGCCTGCGACCCAAATGCGATTTAAATATAACTTAATAGCAATTTAAATGCGAACCTAACTAACCGATTATGCTAATACGCCTATAATCTGCTAATAAGATTCCGTGCCAACCTGTCTACGGAATATAACCCGCCGCTAGCACTGAACTGCTACTAAACGGACAAGATCTCGTGCCAATATGTATGCGAGCTATAACTCCCTAACCCTCCCACCCTTATTAAAACTTTTTCACCTGCCTTTTTATAAGAGGGGGAGTAGGGGGGCTTTTTTTATAGCTTAGGGCGCGCCATAATAAAAGGGGGAATAGAGAGCTAGGAGGTACCGGAGTTCTAGAGGAGGAACGACCAACAGAGGGCTCCTAGCGATATACCTCTCGCAGCAGCAGGAGCTGCAGAACGGCTGCCTACCCTACGTCAACTAGGTATAGCAATATACCTCTCGCAGCTGCAGGAGCTGCAGGACTGCTGCAAGTCCTATATTAACCAGCATCGCGATTAAGCGCCAGATGCTAGATTTTCTTTTCTTTCTCTTCTTTCTCTTCTATAAGGGGATAAAGCCTAAGGGCAGGCTTTTTTGGAAGGCGGGGGTGATGTAACGGCGCTAGGGCACCGTCCCCTGTAGCTAGCTTGGCGCAATATCTAGAGTTCGCCTATACCGTATATATTACCCCCTAGAGCCTCCTTTCCTCTTCTTCTTCTCCTCAGCTTAGTATTCTTGTATGGTAGCAATCTACAAGCTTCGGTTCAGAAGCATTTATATAAGCCCGTTACAAAATCTCTAAATTAAATGCGGCTGCTATAGCTATAAGGGCATAGAATATTTAAGTAGCTAGGGTTGCTATATAGGTCTCTTTCTTAGTAATCTACAGGTCTCCGCGGACGTATAGTTAAGCTTTTAGCTTTTATAGGTAGCCATCGCTATTAAACTTGTATTTAAAGACCCATTTTAGCGGAAAGATCTGGTCGTTAGTTGCTTCTTCCTTTAGAATAGTCTTAAATGTCCCTTGGCGTTTTAGGTTGTTATATTCTTTTTCTATTACCTTTTAAAAGCCAGTAGTTAAAGGGTGCTTTTTTAGCTCTTTTAGATTCTTTGGTTTTGGTAGAAGATTGTCTTAATATAGGGAGGATCTAGTTCGGTTAATGTCCTTTACTAGTCCTATAGTAAAGCTAATATAGTAACTAAATAGGGTAGGTATATTAGCTAGTGCTGCTGCGTATACTTAATATTAAATTTATTTAGAACCTTCTAGTAGGATAAGGTTGGTAAAAGGATTGGCTAAGACCTTATTAGCTTATAGAGCTATATTTAACGGTTCTAGTAAATTGCTTAGCTAGGTAGGACCTATTTTAATTATATTCAAGATATCGTCTTAAGGTCCTCCTAGTGTGGTATTTGTTTCTGGCAGATCTAGAGATACTATTCTGCTAGGTGTTAGCGACTCAGTCAATCAAGGCATAAGCACAGCAAGAGGGACGCATGCAAGCCTATACGATTGGATTGTCTATAAACGAGGATCCAAAGCTAGAGAAAGGAGAAGAGAAGAAGAGTAGCGCCGCTCGAGGTTTTATACGATCGTCTAGCCACGTAACTGCGACTATCCGCCACAATCCACTGTTTTCCACCAGCGCCGTAATATTACCCCCCCCTTCCAAAAAAGCCTGCCCTTAGGCTTTGTATGTCCGTAGGGTGTTCTTATCTGTATACTCAACAGGTAGCTTATCTTCTTCACTATACCAGCACTCTATCCACTCGTCTAGGTACTTTAGGGGTCCTAGCTCGTTAGGGTATTGGTTATAAAACCCTTTAAGCTTCTGGGGGCAACCTATAAAGTTCTAGGCGGGGTACCAGGTTAAGTCTAAATTATAACCTTTCTATTAAATATAGTATTTTAGCGTTCCTTATACTAGTTTACAGGCCAGTATTTCATTAACTTCCCATTTATTGTCGCTATTAACTTAAATTGGTAGTAGAGGCACATTCTTTTATCCAAGTAGTGGATTATTTGCGGCTTTCTATAGCTTATCTAGTAAGAAAACAGGGTGGACTTTAATTAAGTCTGGGAGTTTAACCTTATATAAGTTGCCTTCTTTATTAAGGATCTTATACAGTTCTACTATCTTATAGTCTAGCTTATAGCTAGGCCGTTCTATTTTCTAGTTCTTTATTATAACCCAGACCTTATTACCTACGGTAAAGTTAGGCTCGCGCCTGTGCTTATTTGCCTACTATTCTATTAATTTCTAGGCCTTCTCTAGGTTTTTATAGGCTACCGCCTATACTTCTTCTAAGCGTCTAGCATACTGCTATGCTTCCTTATAAGATAGTTTTTCGCGCACGGTCTATAGTCCTTCTGGTCTCTCCTAGTTAAAGCTTATATAGGGTAAGTATCCTATTTCTAGCTAAATAGGTGCAAACCCCATAGAGTTATAGGGTAGGGTTGCTTAGGCGTAGTTTATTATAGGTAGTAGTTCGCCTTAGTTGTCCTAAAAGTAGTTAATAAAGGGCCGAAGTCTTTAGTCTAAGTATTAATTTATAATCTCCGTCTAACTGTCTGTCTAGGGGTGGTATACTATAGAGAGCTTTAGCCTGATACCTAGAATCCAGGTAAACTTGTTCTAGAAGCTTAATATAAACTGCGGCCTATAGTTGGATATAATAGTATCTAGTAGTCTATAAATTCGGTAGATATAATAGATATATAGTTAGGCCGCCTCTTTAGCATTAATATTCTTATAATAGGGGATTAAGAACAGGCGCTTACTAAAGTGGTTAACTAGAATTATAACTATATTATATCCGTCGCGGTCCGTAGGTAGCTTGTGGAAGTTTATAGAGATATACTGCTAGGAGCGTTCTAGTATTAGGAGTGGCTTTAATAGCTCTAAGGTCTTATCTTATGGAATTATAGACCTATAGTAGTTGTTGCAGTTCTGTATATAGCAGTTAATATCTATAACCATTTTGGGCTAGTAGTAGCGGTCGCCAATAATTCTGCGGGTCTTATTTTTTCTAGGGTGGGCCGTAGAGACCTAAGTATATACTTCAGTAATGAGCTAAGTCTGTAAATTCTATTCCTTTGCCACCACTAGCCGTTTTTAGTGCTTAAGCAGTCCGTTTTAAAGGGACTATAGGCTAGTAGCATTCTTTACCTTTTCGCGGTACTCCTATAACGAAGGGGCCATATAATTTACTTATAGTAGCTTATTAATAAGGTTAAGTTCCGTAGTATTAATAGGGCACATCTTGGCCTTTATAGGGTCCATATTTAGTTCTGCCTATATTTAGGGGTTAAGGTGCTCTAGTTATAGCAGCATCTAGGTCTATAATATAATCTTTACAGCTATCTGGTTATCTTAGTCTTGTTTACACCTTATAAGGGCATCTACACAGTTGGTTGCGCCTAGCCTATATATAATTAGGAAGTTAAACTGGGATAGGATGTCCACCTAGCGTGCCTACCGGGCCATAAGGGCTTTAGTTATTATAAAGTATTCCAAGGCCTTATAATCTGAAACTACCTAAATGGGTTTAGGGGTCCCCTCTAGCTATACACACTAGTGCTAAAGGCTAGAAATAATAGCCAGCATCTCTTTATCATAGATATAGTAGTTTAGCTCAGTATCTATTATAGTCTTTAAATAGTATATAATAGGGTGCTATTCTCTATCTGGCTGTTTCTGGGAATAGATAGCAGCTATTACACTATCTAAAGCATCCGTTTCTAATATTAAGGGCCGTTCTAGGTGGAAATGGGCTAGTAATAGAGCAAAGACTAGCCGCTTTTTAAGTTCGTCAAAGGCCTTTTTATATATAGCATTAAAATAAAAAGGTTGGTTCTTTCTAGTAAGGCGGTTAAGGGGCCAAGCAATCCTGCCATAGTCTTTAATAAAGTATTAGTAGAAGTTACAGAAACCTAAGAATAACTATACCCCCTTTACAGTCCTTAGGAGTTCCCATTAATTAATTACGGCCGTTTTTTCCAGATCTGCCTTAATTCCGTTTATACTAATAATAAACCCTAGGTACTTAGTGCGCTTAATACTAAATTCTAACTTCCTAATATTGGCCTGGAGACCAACTTCGCGGAGCCATTATAGGACTTTATAGATATGCTCCTTATATTCCAGTTCATTCTTAGAGTAAATCATAATATTATCTAGGTAGGCTATGTAGAAGTTATTAAGGTAGTTAAAGAGTACGTTATTTATATACCGTTGGTATATAGCTGGTCCATTAGTTAGTCTAAAAGGTAGTACTTTGCATTTATATAATCCATAGCGGGTCCAAAATATAGTAAGATCTTTAGATTTAGGGCCTATTCTAATCCAGTAAAAGGCCTAGCGGATATTAAGCTTTATAAAGATCTTAGCCTTACTTATATAGGCTAGTATTTCTTTAAGTAAGGGTAGCGGATATTGGTCTTTGTAGGTTATATAATTTAGTTTATAGTAGTTAATACAGAAACGGAGTCCATTATTGGCTTTTTTATAAAGAGGATAAGTAAGGTAAAGGGGACTTGGCTAGGCTTAATAAAGCCCTTATTAAGGTTGTTAATAAGGTACTACTTAGTAGCCTATAGCTCGTTGGTAGATTGCTAGCGGAGGGGGCTATAGCTAAGGGTGTTTTCTTTATCTGGCTTAATTTTAATCTTATAGTTATATAGTTGGTGCAGCGGGAGCATATTAGATACTGCCTTAGAGAATATGTCCTTAAATTTCTAGTATTAGCGGAGTAGTTTCTGTTCTACCAGCTCCTTATCTATAAGCTTACTTTTCCTACTAAGCTAGTTATAAGCTAGGGCTTCCTTATCTTCAATTATCTGGTTAATTTTATATAAGCTAGTAGTAAAGGCAATAGTGTTAGGCTGTTTTAAGTTTTAGTAGAACCCTATAGCGCTAATATAGTAGATATTAACTAGTAGGAGTGTGACGGTGCTGGGGCACCGTCCCCTGTAGCTGTCTTGGCGCAATATCCGGAGTCCGCCCGTACCATGTATATTACCCCCTAGAGCCTCCTTTCCTCTTCTTCTTCTCCTCAGCTTAGTATTCTTGTATGGTAGCAATCTACAAGCTTCGGTTCAGAAGCATTTGTACGAGCCCGTCACAAGGAGGTTTATAGGTTTCTTTACAAATGTTCTATGGACTATATTTTATAGTTAAGGGTTTATAACCCTCCTTAGTTCCTATTCTATCTTCTATAAGTTATCTTTCCAGTTTATATATTTAGTACAGCGTCTAATATTCCTTGCTATTCTTTATAGCTATATAGGGCTTAAGCCAGCTAGCTTATTACTAACTTCCTAGGTTTTTAGTGCTAGTAGTACAATATTAGTAGTCTAGGGGCGGTGTAGTATACGGACCCATTACAGATTAAGCTATATATCTTTCTTAAAGGCCTAGTCCCTATATATAGCATTAGCCTAATAAATAGTGTCTATTTATAGCCGTATTGTCACAGCGACTCAGTCAATCGAGGCATAAGCGCCGTATAGAACGTATGCAAGCCTGTACAATTGGAATGTCTATGGACTCGGATATCAAGATGAGGAGCAGAAGAAGGTCGTGGAAAGAACACGTCTATATATATGGAGCCAAGACGTAAGCGAACCCCCTGACTAGGCCCTATCCAGGTTACGCACATCAGTGCCGTAACATCACCCCCCCTTTCAAAAAAGCTTGCCCTTAAGCTTTATCCTTAGGTGCTTGTCTAACATCCTTATACAGTTATAGTACTGCAGGCAGAGCAGTCGAAGTCAGCTGGAATGCTGCAGGCAGAGCAGCGAGGGTCTGTTGGCTGTGCTGTAGGCGAAGCAGCGGAGGTCGAATTAAGGTTAGCTGCAGGTAGAGCAGCAATTGTCAAACCGGGATAGCTGCAGGTAGCAGCAGGTGTCGGTTGTAATACTGCGGGCAGGAGCAGTAGAAGTCGATTGGCTACAGTATCGTAGCAAGGTATTGGTCCAGCTGCGGGCAGAGCAGCAAGTGGTCGATAGATAGCAGGCATAGCGGCGCTATCGTTATCTGGTTGGTGGCAGTACGGTGCCAGCAAAAATCAGTGGATCGCAGGCGTATCGGCACGATCGTATGGTCGGCGGGACTGTAGGCGAATCGGCACAGTTGTTGTCTAGGTGACGTCCTAGTAATTTCGTTCCTCAAAGCTCGTACAACTTAGTATCAGTCGGGGTCGTTTATCGCAGCCAGTGTATAGCACTAGTCTCAGTATCAACCGATTTCGTTCCTCGCAGCATACGTAGCTTAGTATCCATCAAAAAGGATCGTCAGGTCGTAGCAGTACGGTGCAAGCGTCCGATAGAGAACGTACGGTCGTCGGTCATTCGATCGGTCGGTAGGTAGACGTACGCGTTTGGTTGACAGATATACGCGTTGCCCGGTCGGTCGACGAGTTCGTACGGTCGGAAAGGGTTACCGCTCGGCACGTGCTTCCCCATAGCATAGGCGGCCGTTTGGTAGAGAGAATCGAATAGAAGAAGGAGAAATAAAAACAAAAAACTCATGAGGGTGCCTGCGTCGGTGTAGGGAGTAAGCTTCTCGCAACCTAGCCACTATAGGACTTCGCACGATTCTGGTCCTTGCTTTGTTATAGAAGTATGTATCTCCTTCCTTGCCTGCTAGTATATAGGGCTCCGTTACCCATCAACCACCCTAGGCCATAGGGCTTTCCTGACCTGGGATATAACAGCCTGCGATCGACCGAGGGATCTTGATATAATGTCACAGCGACTCAGTCAATCAAGGCATAAGCGCCGTATAGAACGTATGCAAGCCTATACAATTGGAATGTCTATGGACTTGGATATCAAGATGAGGAGCAGAAGAAGGTCGTGGAAAGAACATGTCTATATATATGGAGCCAAGACGTAAGCGAACCCCCTGACTAGGCCCTATCCAGGTTACGCACATTAGTGCCGTAACACGTATAAGGTTTTTTATTATAATACTAATTTCCTTTATAAAAAAAGGTGTTAGGGGTAGGGTTTTGGGCCAGATAAGCCATCTACTCTATATATTAAGCTATAAGCCTAAATAGGCTAGCTATTTTCTTTTTAAGATTATATTGTGGCTTCCTAGGTCCGTAATAAAAAAGGGGATATTATACTACCTTCGTCTATTTACACGGAGGTAAATCTATAAGATAGTTATAATGGGTAGTTCTATCTATCCGTTATACCCGCGAATAGGAATTAGTTTGGGTAGTTCTTTAAGGGGCATATTTAAAAAGTTAGCCAGCTTTATAGTATACTATATATCTATTAAGGTAAAGGTATTTGTTTTAGAGTTAGTCAAAGTAGAGGTTAAAACTTAATATCTATTACAGAATAAAGTATAAGGGATAGTATAGCTTCTTCTACTAACTAGCTAACCTAGATTAATATATAATATATTAATCCCTTTTAACCCTAAAGAGAAGTCTTCCTCTAGGGTTCCTCTTTTTCTAACTTTATACTATCCTCCTAGATTAACAGAACCTTACCTACTTTTACATTTATTAGGCAATCCTTTATAATATAGCCCTTCTAGCTATAAGAGAAGTAAGCTCCCTAATCACTAAGGGCCTATATATAGGGGTTGCTGTATATAGGCCAAGTATTCGCTAGACTTATGGCAGAACTAGCTATATAGCTAGCTACTAAACTAGCGGCGGGCTATACGGCCAGTACTATAGGGGTTATAGATCTTACTAAGGCGCTATAGCCCGTTCTTATAGTACTTATATTTTAGTTAGCAGAGCTTCTAGTCTTATACCGCTTAGTATATACCTTAATTTAATAAAGGCCCTAGTTAATAGCTAGGCATTAGTCTATAAGTTCCTTAAGCGTCTATATAGTAGTATAAACTAGCAGTATAGCGTCATCGGGAAAATATTCGCAGGATGAGATTCAAGTAGACTTTGATTTTCGCGTTTCGCGTAATTGACATGCAATTTGACCAACTCGACACGCAATTGACCAACTTGACACGCAATTCGACCAACTTGACATGCAATTAACCAACTTGACAACTTTAAAAGCTAACTATATATTTCTTAACACGCAATTAACCTACTTAGCAACTTTAAAAGTTAAATAATACGCAGTTAACCTACTTAACAACTTTAAAAGCTAACTGTATGTTCCTTAACACGCAGTTAACCTACTTAGCAACTTTAAAAGGTAACTATATATTTCTTGACATGCAATTAAGGTAAAGTTATAT
>Ga0307507_10002052_pt1 | contig 43654 bp, 25 predicted proteins | sample 7_EM_MG_FD_207223 | JGI IMG/M metagenome (GOLD analysis project Ga0307507, IMG submission 207223) | Populus trichocarpa ectomycorrhiza microbial communities from riparian zone in the Pacific Northwest, United States - 7_EM | ecosystem: Host-associated > Plants > Roots > Unclassified | place... | reverse complement strand
ATATCTATAATAAAGAAATGCTGGCTATTATCTCTAGCTTTTAGCACTAGTATATATAGCTAGAGGGGACCCCTAAGCCTATTAAGGTAGTTTCAGATTATAAGGCCCTAGAATACTTTATAATAACTAAGGCCCTTACAGCCCGGCAGGTACGCTAGGTGGATATCCTATCTTAGTTTAACTTCTTAATTATATATAAACCAGGCGCTATAAACCGTACGGATGCTCTTATAAGGCGTAAATAAGACCTAGGTAACTAGATGGCTATGAAGATCTTATTATAGACCTAGACACTACTATAACTAGAGCACCTTAACCCCTAAATACAGGCAGAACTAAGTATAGACTTTTTAGGCGCTAAGATGTATCCTATTAACCCTTTAGGACTTGACTTAATTAATAAATTACTATAGACAAACCGTACGGCCCCTTCTCTATAGGAGTACTGTAAAAAGGCAAAAAATGTTACTAACCTATAGTCCCTTAAAAATGGATTACTTAAGCATTAGAAACGGCTAGTAGTAATAGAGGAATAGAACTTATAGACTTAACTTATTACTAAAGTATATACCTAGGTCTCTACAGCCTACTCTAGAAAAAATAAGACCTATAGGATTATTGGCGACCGCTACTACTAGCCTAGAATGGTTATGGATATTAACCGCTATATACGGAACTATAATAACTGCTATAGGTTTATAATTCCGCGAGATAAGACCTTAGGGCTATTAAAACTACTCCTAATACTAGAACGCCCCTAGTAGTATATCTTTATAGACTTTTACAAGCTACCTATAGACCGTAATAGATATAATATAGTTATAATTCTAGTTAACCGCTTTAGTAAGTGCCTATTCTTAATCCCCTGTTATAAGAATATTAATGCTAAAGAGGTGGCCTAACTATATATCCATTATGTCTACTAAATTTATGGACTACTAGATACTATTATATCTAATTAAGGGCTATAGTTTATATTGGCCTTCTAAAATAAGTTTACCTAGATCCTAGGTATTAGGTTAAAGCTTTTTATAATATACTACCCCTAGATAGACGGTTAGATGGAGATTATAAATTAATACTTAAACTAGAGACTCTGGCCCTTTATTAACTACTTTTAGGATAACTAGGGCAAACTACTACCCCTAATAGACTACGCCCAGGCGACCCTACCCTATAACTCTACAGGATTTGCACCTATTTAGCTAGAAATAGGATATTTACCCTATACTAGCTTTAACTAGAATAGACTAGAAGGCCCACAGACTATATATAAAAAACTATCTTATAAGAAAGCCTAGCAATACGCTAAATACTTAGAAGAAGCCTAGGCGGTAGCCTATACAAATCTAGAAAAGGCCTAGAGATTAATAGAATAGTAGGCAAATAAGCATAGGCGCGAGCCTAACTTTACTATAGGTAATAAGGTCTGGGTTATAACAAAGAACTAGAAAACGGAATGGCCTAGCTATAAGCTAGACTATAAAATAGTAGGACTATATAAAATCCTTAATAAAGAAGGCAATTTATATAAGGTTAAGCTTCTAGACTTAATTAAAGTCTACCCTGTTTTCTTACTAGATAAGCTATAGAAAGCTATAAATAACCTACTACCTAGATAAAAGAATGAGCTCCCACTACTAATTTAAGTTAATGGCGACAATAAATAGGAAGTTAATGAAATACTAGCCTATAAACTAGTATAAGGAACGCTAAAATACTATATTTAATAGAAAGGTTATAACCTAGATCTAACCTAGTACCCTATCTAGAACTTTATAGGTTGCCCCTAAAAGCTTAAAGAATTCTATAACTAATACCCTAATAAGCTAGGACCCCTAAAGTATCTAGACAAGTGGATGGAGTGCTAGTATAGCAAAGATAATAAGCTACCTATTAAGCATAAAGATAAGAATACCCTATGGATATGATACGGACATACAAAGCCTAAGGGCAGGCTTTTTTGGAGGGGGGGGTAATATTACGGCGCTGGTGGAAAATGGTGGATTGTGGCAGACAATCGCAGACATTTTCTTACTGTTTTAGACAGTCGCAGTCCACGTAACCAGACGACCGTATAAAACCTTAAGTGGCGCTACCCTTCCTTTCCTTTCCTTTCCTTTCTCTAGCTTTGGATTCTCGTTTATAGACTACCAATTGTACAGGCTTGCGCGTCCCTCTTGCCGTGCTCGTGCCTTAATTGACTGAGTCGCTAACACTATTAGAAGGAGCTTAAGCATCTATATAATTACCTAGAGGCCTTTTATAAGCTATATATTAGCAACTTAGTTAATCAAGGCACGAGCACGGCAAGAGGGACGCACAAGCCTGTATAATTAGTAGTCTATAAACGAGGATCCAAAGCTAGAGAAAGGAAGAAGAAGAATAGCAGCGCCGCTTAATATTTTATGCGGTCCTTAAGTCACGTAACTCGCGTCTACCATAATCTACGTCTGCCAAGATCTACCGTTTTCTACCAGCACCGTAATATTACCCCCCCCTCCGAAAAAGCCTGCCCTTAGGCTTTGTATGTCCATATTATGTCCATAGGGTATTCTTGTCTTTATACTTAATAGGCAGCCTATTATCTTCGCTATACTAGCACTCTATCTACTCATTAAGGTACTTTAGGGGTCCGGGTTTGTTAGGGTATTAATTATAGAATTCTTTAAGTCTTTAAAGGTAGCCTATAAAGTTCTAGGCGAGGTACTAGGTTAAGTCTAGATTATAGCCTTTCTATTAGATATGGTATCGTAGCGTTCCTTATACTAGTTTATAGGCTAGTATTTTATTAACTTCCTATTTATTGTTGCCATTAACTTAAATTAGTAGGGGAGGCTTATTCTTTTATTTAGGTAGTGGGTTATTTACAGCCTTCCATAGCTTATCCGGCGAAAAGATAGGATAGACTTTAATTAAGTCTAAGAGCTTAACCTTATATAAGTTGCCTTCTTTATTAAGGATCTTATATAGTCCTGCTATTTTATAGTCTAGCTTACGGCTAGGCCGTTCTATCTTCTAGTTCTTTATTATAACCTAGACCCTATTATCTATAGTAAAGTTAGGCTTACGCCTGTGCTTATTTGCCTACTGTTTTATTAATCTCTAGGCCTTTTTTAGATTTATATAGGCTACTATTTAAGCTTCTTTTAAGCGTTAGTATATTACTAGGCTTCCTTATAAGATAGTTTTTTGTGTACGGTCTATGGCCCCTCCGGTCTTTCCTAGTTAAAGCTTATATAGGGTAAGTATCCTATTTTTAGCTAAATAGGTGCAAATCCCGTAGAGTTATAGGGAAGGGTTGCTTGGGCATAGTCTATTAGGGGTAGTAGTTTGCCCTAGTTATCCTAGAAGTAGTTAATAAAGGGCTAAAGCCTCTAGTCTAAGTATTAATTTATAATCTCTATCTAACCGTCTATCTGGGGGTGGTATGCTATAAAAAGCTTTAGCTTAATGCTAAGGATCTAAGTAAACTTATTCTAGAAGGCTAATATAAACTACGGCCTGTAATTGGATATAATAATATCTAGTAGTCCGTAAATTTGGTAGATATAATAGATATATAGTTAGGCTACCTCCTTAGTATTAATATCTTTATAATAGGGGATTAAGAACAGGCGCTTACTAAAGCGGTTAACTAGGATTATTACTATATTATATCCGTTACGGTCTGTAGGCAGCTCGTAAAAGTTTATAGAGATATACTACTAGGGGCGTTCTAGTATTAGAAGTGGCTTTAATAGTCCTAGGGTTTTATCCCGTAGAATTATAGACCTACGGCAGTTGTTATAGTTCTATATATAGTGGTTAATATCTATAACCATTTTAGGCTAGTAGTAACGGTTACTAATAATCTTATAGGTCTTATTCTTTCTAGGGTAGGCCGTAGAGACCTAGGTATATGCTTTGGCAATAAGCTAGGTCTATAAATTCTATTTCTTTACTACTACTAGCTATTCCTAGTGCTTAAGTAGTCCATTTTTAAGGGACTATAGGCTAGTAGCATCCTTTATCTTTTCGCGGTACTCCTATAGAGAAGGGGCCGTACGGTTTGCCTACAGTAGTTTATTAATAAGGTTAAGTTCTATAGAGTTAATAGGATATATCTTAGCATCTAAAGGGTCCGTATTTAGCTCTGCCTATATCTAGGGGTTAAGGTGCTCTAGTTATAATAGTGTCTAGGTCTATAATAAGATCTTTACAGCCACCTAGTTACCTAGGTCCTATTTACGCCTTATAAGAGTATCCGTACAGCTCGTAGCGCCTAGTCTATATATAATTAAGAAGTTAAACTAAGACAGAATATCTGCCTAGCGTGCCTACCGGGCCATAAGGGCCTTAGTTATTATAAAGTATTTTAGGGCTTTGTGATCCAAAACTACCTTAATAGGCTTAGGGGTCCCCTCTAGCTATACACACCATTACTAAAAGCTAGAGATAATAGCCAGCATTTCTTTATTATGGATGTGGTAGTTTAGCTTAGCATCTATTATAGTCTTCAAATAGTATACAATAGGGTGCTATTCTCCATTCAGTTGCTTCTAGGAGAAAACGCCGGCTATCGCGCTATTTAAGGCATTAGTTTCTAGTATTAAGGGCCGTTCTAGGTTAAAGTGGGCAAATAGGGGAGCTAATACCAGCCGTTTTTTAAGCTTATTAAAGGCCTGCATATATATGGCGTTAAAGTGGAATAGCTGGTCTTTCCTAGTAAGGTGGTTAAGAGGCCAGGCAATTCTGCTATAGTTCTTAATAAAGCGTTAGTAGAAGTTATAGAAACCTAAAAATAATTACACCCCTTTTATAGTCTATGGGGGTGTCTACTAGTTAATTACGGCCGTTTTCTTTAGGTTGGCCTTAATTCCGTCTATATTAATAATAAAACCTAGGTACTTTATACGCTTAATACTAAATTCCGATTTCCTAATATCGGCCTAGAGACTAGCCTTATGGAGCCGTTATAGGACTTTATAGACATGCTCCTTGTATTCTAACTCATTCTTAGAGTAGATTATAATATTATCCAGGTAGGCCGTATAGAAGTTGTTGTAACAGTGCAAGTGTGGGAGAATTGAATGAGCGACTTAATTGTAAATCTATGGAAATCAGGTGGTATATATACATGAAAGGTGTAGACAATAAAGGGGAAATTGACTGAGTCGGTGACCGAGTCAGTGACCGAGTTGGTGAGCGTGTCGGTGACCGAGTCAATATGCAGGCGAGTTAGTGGTGGTTTGGCAGGGTACTATAGTCGGTTACAGTTGTTAAGGTAGTTAAAGAGTATATTGTTTATATATCGCTGGTATGTAGCTAGTCCGTTAGTTAGTCCAAAAGGAAGTACTTTATATTTATATGTTCCGTAATAGGTCTAAAATATAGTAAGATCTTTTAATCTAGGGTCTATTTTAATCCGGTAAAAGGCCTAATGGATATTGAGCTTAGTAAAGATCTTAGCTCTACTTATTTAGGTTAGAGTCTTATTAAGTAAGGGCAGTAGGTAGCGGTCCTTGTGGGTTATATTATTTAGTTTATAGTAGTTAATGCAGAAATAAAGTCCTCCATTTAGCTTTTTAGTAAAGAGAATAGGCGAGTTAAAAGGGGCTTAACTAGGTTTAATAAAGCCCTTATTTAGGTTATTAATAAGGTACTACTTTGTAGCCTATAATTCGGCAGTAGACTACTAATAAAGGGGGCTATAGCTAAGTGTGTCTTCCTTATCTAGCTTAATCTTAATCTTGTAGTTATATGGTTAGTAAGGCGGGAGTATATCTAATACTACCTTAGAGAATACGTCCTTAAATTTCTAGTGTTAATGGGGTAGTTTCTATTCTACTAGCTCCTTATCTATAAGCTTGCCTTCCTATTTACTAAGCTTATTTTCCTTTTCCTTAATTATTTAATTAATTTTATATAAGCTGGTAGTAAAGGTAATAGTATTAGGTTAAACTAAGTTCTAGTAGAATCCTACGGCGCTAATATAGTAAATATTAACTGGTGGGAGGTCTATAGGTTTCTTTATAGACTATTATTGGGCCGTATTTTGCGGCCTAGGGTTTATAATCTTTCTTAGCTCCTATTCTATCTTCTGTAAGTTATTCCTCTAGTCTATACGTTTAGTATAGCGTCTAATACTCCTTATTATTCTTTATGGCTGTATAGGGCCTAAGTTCCCTATGGGGAGCTCCGCTAGCTTTTTACTAACTTTTTTAATCTTTAGTGCGGGTGGCATAATATAGGTAGTTTAGGGGCGGCGTAGTATATAGATCCGTTATGGGTCAAGCTGTACGTTCTTTTTAAAAGCCTAGTCTCTATATATAGCATCGGCCTAGTAAATGGTGTCTATCTATAGCCGTATAAGGTTTTTTATTATAATGCTAATTTCCTTTATAAAAGAGGGTATTAGGGGTAGGGTTTTAGGCCAGATAAGCTATCTACTCCGTACGTTAAGCTGTAAGCCTAGATAGGCTAGCCATTTTCTTTTTAAAATTATATTGTGGCTTCCTAGGTCCGTAATAAGAAAGGGGATATTATACTACCTTTATTTGTCTATATAGAGGTAAATCCGTAAGATAGTTATAATAGGTAGTTCTATTTATCCGTTATACCCGTAAATAGGAATTAGTTTAGGTAGTTCTTTAAGGGATATATTTAAAAAGTTAGCCAGCCTTATAGTATACTAGGTATCTATTAAGGTAGAGGTATTTACTCTAGAGTTAGCTAAAGCAGAGGTTAAAACTTAATATCTATTACGGAATAAGGTATAAGGGATAGTACAGCTTCTTTTACTAACTAGTTAACCTAGATTAATATATAATATATTAATCCCTTTTAACCCTAGAGAGGAGTCTTCCTTTAGGGTTCCTCTTTTTCTAACTTTATACTATTCTCCTAAATTAACAGAACTTTACCTGTTTTTGCCTTTGTCTGGCAATTCTTTATAAAGTGGTCTTTCTAGCTATATAAGAAGCAAGCTCCTTAATTGCTAAGGGCCTATTTATAGGGGTTGTTATATATAGGCTAAGTATATGCCGGACCTGTAGCAGGACTAGCTATATAGCTAGCTGCTAAATTAACGGCGGGCTATACAGCTAGTGCCATAGGAGTTATAAATTATGCTAGGGTATTATAGGCCATTTGTAAAGTGCTTATAGTCTAGTTTAGAGAGTTTCTAGCTTTATACCGCTTAAATCGTGCCTTAATTTAATAAAGGCCTTAGTTAATAGCTAGGTAGTAGTTTATAAGTACCTTTAGCGTCTATACAGTAGTAAAAACTGGTAGTACGGCGCGCTATAGGTCTAGGGTAAGCTTGTTAAAGAGGTCTAGCATTAGGTCTTTATAGGGAATTTAGGCTTAGCTAGCTAGGTGCAAAAAGCGGGTCTAAAAGGCTAAAAAGGTCTCCGTCGTCTTTATATTAAGAGCTTTATAATTAAGGCGGGCGTTTTATATCTTAAAGGGGTCCTTATAAATAGAAGATAGGTAGTTAACTATCTCTTCTTTAGAGAGGAAGGGGTCTGCCAAGTCCTAGGCGTATCGCAGACGTAGATGCGTCTATGTGTCCCCGCTAGTATGGCCGAAGACGTAGGCTATTTTAGCTTAGGTAGTAGGGAAGTAGTCTATATTAACTTTAAGCTTGTCTTATAGTTAAAGCTTTTAATTATTAAATATAGGGTTAGTTCTGTCTATAAGCAATAGGGGGTCCACAACCTTCGCGGACTACAATAATGCTAATACTATACGTTAGGCTAGGGTATTAAGGACTATAGCAAGTCTCTAGGTGTTTAATAACTCCTTATTAGGTATAGGGGTGTCTCTAGTTTTAAGCAGCTCTTAAAGCTATTTAATTTTAGTATTAGCTGCTATAAGCTCTTTTTAGGGGGTTAAAATAGCGACTATTTTACTATTGGAGGTATTTATGGGTCCTATAGCGGCTTTGCTAGCTACTATATTTCTTGGCATAGTGGTAGGGGTATTAGGTAATTTCCGGTATTTGTTTATTTTCTAGGGGTTCTAGTCTATGCGTGTCCTATTTTTAGGTTTCACGTTCTATTTGTATTCTTTTAGTTCTTAGGGGTCTGTCCTATCCTTATGGTCCTAGTAATATCCTTAGGGTCCTATTCTATATCCTTTATAGATATATTTAAGTTCCTTCTTAGGAAGAAAGAGTAGTTAAGCTTTAGATAATATTAGCGACTTAGTTAATTAAGGCACGAGCACGGCAAGAGGGATGCGCAAGCCTGTATAATTAGTAGTCTATAAACGAGGATCCAAAGCTAGAGAAAGGAAGGAGAAGAATAGCAGCGCCGCTCGATATTTTATGCGGTCCTTGAGTCACGTGACTCGCGTCTACCATAATCCACGTCTGCCAAGATCCACCGTTTTCCACCAGCGCCGTAACACTACGGTTATAGTAGAAGGTAAGAATATGGGCCTTATAGATTACTTCCAGACTCTTAATTAGCTTTTATTAGAGCTTAAAAAGACTTAGTAAAAGTTTACTAAGCTTGCCACTAAAAAACGTCGTACCGCAGAGCTATATAACTATAAATATTTGGCTGCCTACGCAGAGGCTGCATGGCGGAAGTGTAAGAAGTATTACCTTAAGGCAGATAATACCAGCGCTTACTACACAGTAATTGTTCTTAATCTAACGCTAAAGATATAGTAGTTTTATAACTAGTAGGTAGAGCATAAAGATAAGGAGCCTTGGATTTTAAAAGCTAAGAGTTTTATATAAGAGCTTTGGCTTAAATATAAAGGTAAGATATATACCGCTTCCTTAGTAACTACGCCAAATTCTATATAGCCGCGGCTAAAGCTAAAGACTTATACCTCTACTCGTAATTATAAGCGCCTTAAAACAGTACACCCTAACGACAACGCTGACGTACCAGCTACTACCGTTAATCGCCTATAGGAATATTTGGAAACAAATTACCTTCACACAGACGACTCTGGCAACTTTAACGTTATATAATACTGGCTGGATCGCTATAAGAGCTAACCTAATCTTACTTAGTTCGCTCTTAATATTCTTGCAGTGCCGCCTATATTAGATAAGTGCGAGCGACTCTTTAGTAGCTGCAAGATCCTTCTGGAAGACCGTCGCTCTCACCTATAAATAGATATTATTAAGGCAAATGAGTGTCTTCGCTACTGGTATAGCCCTCCAGTTAAGGGCTTGTTTAATAATATGGAGGTAGGAGTTATAGAGGGAGAGCCTGTACTACCATTAATATCACTAAAGGAGGCCTTAAAGGCACGAGTTGCTGCGTATAAGAAAGCTATAGAGGATGCTGTAAAGGCAGCAGTAGTAGCGGAGGATGCTACAAAGGCAGTAGCAGCAGAGGAGGATACTCTGGCGGAGCCAAGTAAGCCAATTAAGCTAGATTCGGATGATGAGAATAATAGCAACGACGACGCGTACGCTGCCTTTAAGGATATTAAGGATATTAAGGCGATTAAGGTAGAATATAAGGGAGATTCTGTATTATTAGACTAAGCAATCTGGGCTCTATTTAATAAGCTTAATTAAATCTTCCTCTCTTACCCAAATACCCACCCGTTGCCAAGACTTACTATTTATAGTATATATTTGATCTGGAGCTGCATTGGAGTCCTGGAGCTCCACCAACTTTTAGTATATGGAGTGGATTTGGGGGTCAAATCCACTCCACTCCAATCCAACAAGATCACTGCGACTAACTAATGCTCAGGTGGCATATCGAACTTCTTCTCCCAATTAATTGTCGGTTTCGGCTACACTGCCGAGCAATCACTGCTCTATGGGGCCCCCGGCGGCGTCGTAGAGATTGCCTCACTCATCGTCTGCGGCTTCTTAGGTGACCGTTATGGCCATCGCATCCTGATATCATGTTCTGGTCTCTGTCTTGCTATCTTTGGCATGATCCTGATCGTTGCATTGCCTTTAGATAATAACAAAGGGCGACTAGCAGGATATTATTTTCTACAGGCAGACGCAACCCCATTTGTCGCACTGTTGAGTTTAATTAGTAGCAATGTTGCTGGATATACGAAGAAGACAACGGTTGCAGCTATGTATTTGATCGGTAAGCCCCACCTTCGTAATTCCACTCTAATATATTTGTTAGCTAACCGCACGGAGGGTATTGTACTGGTAATATAATTGGTAGACATGCCCAAATGATATTTATGGAATTGAAAATTGCTTATAATTATTTCAGGCCCACAAACCTTCAGGGCAAAAGACGCTGTGAGTTTAACGTATTCACCATATTCAACTGCGAAGCTGACTGCCATTCTCCCTCTAGCCTCGCTACGTGCCTGCTGAAATAACCATCATCGTATGCTGGGGAGTGTGCCTACTTGACCTCTTATTCATCTATTCGTATTGCGTATGGCAGAACGAGAAGAAGGCTAAGATACGGGCCGAGCCGGACTATGTGAAGTTAGAAAATCAAGAGTACGTGTGTTTCTAATGTTAAAATAGCTCGGTACTAATAGGTGCGTAGGTGGTTAGACCTTACGGATAAGGAGAATCCAGAATTTATATACACTTTGTAATGAATCGTTCTGCCGCAGGTTGTTAATATGGATTAAGATGTTTGGTCCAATATTGCCCTAAGCCGGATATGATTGATATTATCTCTATATCATATTGCGCACAACTCGATGAACCAGTACTGCAAACTCTTTAAACGAGGGTCTCATAAATACACTCATAATGTGATCCGAATTGCGCCGAATGTAGCCACCAAAGGCATTGTTGTGACTGATATGTAGTGCTCCACACGCCTAACGTAGGTGATGGGGTTATGAAGGTGTCCCTAGTTATGACCGATTTGAAAATCAAAATTCGCCAAAATGCTAATTTGGTAGTAAATAATTAGCAAAAGCCATTATAAGTCATCGCATTATTGGTAAGAAGTCTTAAAGCCATAAATATATATAATAGAGTCTATATAAAGTCGATATTTGGTGTTTTAGAGTTCAATTAACCACCGAGTTGGGCCCCAGACATCGCCAATTAACTCAGGCTCCTCATCTAAGGACTCGTCGTCGCTTAAATTGCTCATATCATTATCCTCCTGCCCTTCCTGCGAGTCCTCTAGTAAAGCAGCTTCTTCTACCGCCTTCTTAGCGGCCTCCTAAAGTTGCTTAATAAGAGCTGTAGCCGTAGCGGCGGCAGTAGAGGACTCTTCCGCCCGCTTCTGGAGCTTATCCATAGTTAATTGTTTCAACGTTGTATACTAGATTACTATACTAGCCGCTAATTAAGCTTCTTTGGTATGCTTTTTGCGAGCTATATTAGCGGCAGTAAGGGAGTCCTTCTGCGCTTTCTTGGCTACCTTTCCTGCCTCTACTATATCTCTACGGTGAACCTTAGCTAGCTTCTTTATATTAGCAACTCTTTTCTAGGCTGCCTTTTAGACCTTAACTTGCTCCTTAGCAAGCTCTACTACCACCTAATAATCTTTCTTAAGCTGTTTCCTAGTAAGCGTGGCTTGCTCTTTAGCCTTTTAAGCAGCCTCTTTAGTGGTAATAAGCTTCTTTATTGCTTTTAAAGTAAGAACTAATTTAGTAGAGAGTATATTCTGTTTATGCTTCTTCTTAGCCTTCCTCTCCTTAGTATATTACCAAAGATTATTGTTTTTAACTTGTATAAGCTTAAGGCCTTCCTCCAAGGACTATAAGTGTTGTATTAACTTTAAGACGACTGCCTCCGTTACCTCTAGCGTAGTTTCTAGATAAAGGATTGTATACGTGTACTAAGCTTAAGCGTGCTCGCTATCTGGCAGGGGAGGATGCATAGGGGAGGATAGGATCGTTACCTCTACGTGGCGAGGTGGAGGCGTAGATGGCTTAATAGATGTAGGCTGTCCGGAGCAGCGCGTGAGGACTTAATTTGGGTTGAAGGGAAGGAGGCCTACTGCCTTAAAGGCGCTCCTAATTAACTCTCTAGTATATACCTGCGGCCGAATCTCGCCTAGTATCCGTAGAAAATAGTCTCTATTAATACCAGTAATGCCGCGCGCTGTATATTTATTAACTTTTAATAAATAGAGTTGTTTAAGAACTGAAAAGATAACTAGATTTAAGGGCTAAAGAAGGTGCGTTAAATACAGCGGTAGGCAAATTGGTATAATCTTCTTTAACTAGCAAAACTTAACGAACTTAATATTAACGTGGCTACTATGGCCATCCATAATTAATAGTTAATAGCCGTTATATTAATTTCTATCTTCTATTATCCTCTCCCATACCTTAGTTTGTTAGGTATGGCGCTTAAAGTGCTCTAGCTACCATACCCTAAGCTCTTAATTTAACCATCCATTTTTACTTATTGTAATTATATACTTACCTATAGCTTCCTCTGCTTCTTGCTATAGCGATTCTATATATTAGCGTCCTTTAAAGATAATAAACGGTGGAATTATCTCCCCTTGTATACTGATTAAATTAATCTATAAAACCTACTCCCTAGAGCCGTTAATTATCTTAAAGTTAATAACATTGCCTCTTAATATAACCACTTTAGCGCTATATGTAAAGCCTATAGCATAGCCAGTCTTATCCATATTCTATACATTAGCGCTATTAATATTATACTAAGTCTTTGCATTTAAGTAGTTGGTAAAAAACCTCTTAACTTAAGTAGGATTGTTGCCGGTAATAGCGCGCTCTAAGGAGATTAATTATATATAGCAATTACAAAGCTCCTCCTGCTGTTTTAAGAAGCTGTATATCTATTTTATACTAAGTGGTGTAACTTGGGTATAAGGAAGGTTAGAGGATTCGCGCTAGAGAATAAGTGTCGTAATTGTCCGAACTGTGTAATATTAATATAGAAACCTAGCTTTAGCAAGATAAATATAATGTTAAACAATAGCTGCCTCGCTAGCTGGAGTAATATAATATTAATTAACGTGCGTAACTTAGGAAGACTGAAATTTGCCTTAGAGCTGCCGGTGGAAAGTAACTGGACTAATATTATGGGCTTTCGCATAAGCTTTGGGGCTTCTATAGAGACTTGCTGTTCGCTAGGTTGTTAAAGCTGCTTATAGACAATCTTCTGCATCTAGAGCATGTGGCCAATGAGGCATGGCTTTGGTAATATGGAGTTCTGTGCAAGGAAGTAAGGGGAAAAGTTGATGTGTTGATGTTCAAAGCGGCAGTATATTTATTTAGGCAATAAACTAGCCTAAATTAGAAGGCGGTAATGTAGATCGGTCATAACCAGGGATACCTTCATAACCCCATCACATACGTTATGCAATGCCCCTGCCCAGTCCCGAATCCGATCCAGAAATCATGCCTTCTTAGAAGCCCCGAATCGGGTTTCCACTATCTACCGGAAACCTGCCCATATGCCGTGTACTGAAGCAGAACGAGAAAACGCTGCGTTCCGAAAACCGTGGTATCATAGAATCCACTTAACTCAATGGAAGACAAAGTGACATCTAGCCCAATCTAAAGCCGAGAAATTTTTCAAATAAGTGATTTCCCTAAATCTTACAGACCAAGGAGCCGGAGGGATAGGTCACCAATTTTATCGACGGGCATCTTCAGGTATACCATTCGTAGACGGTTCCTCCGTCACACGGCGCTGCGCCGTGTTAGTTCTTTTCGACCGCGGTCGAACATTCTCCGTCTTTTCCGCAGTGGCCCCCCCATTCTGTTCAGTGTCAGTGCCACTCTGTTCAGTGTCAGTACTAGTGCCATTTTGTTCGGCGTCTGTCATAACTCGCGCGGCTAGCTGATTCGCCTGCTGTTGGAGATTTGACATCTCTCTTTCGGGTTGTGAAAGATATGATTCGAGAAGAGCTTTTAGTGTCTGAGCGCTGGAAAAGAGTGAGCACTCATCATCTTTAAGTAAATGGCTGGAGGCGATCTTGATTTACCGGACTGGCTTCGCTAGATAATTGTTCATACCAGCTTCCAGACACCTTTCTCGATCTCCCTGGATGGCTGATGCTGTCATGGCAATAACAAGAACGTTACGAACAGCCGGGTCATTGTGCCTCCTAATCTCGCGTGTGGCGTCGTAACCGTCCAGGATAGGCATTTGAACGTCCATAAGGACCTGGATAGTAATTAGTTCAAACTTTCTCTCGATGATGGTGGTTCGAAAACAAAATTAAATGTAGTCTTGGTGCATAAACATGCTTGACCCAAAAGTGGAGCGCTTACTAAATGAAAAGGACGTCCTTCTTGGCTCGCTCTTTCCAGTGCCTCAATAGTCTTGCGGCCGTCGACACATGCCTCGCATTTGAACCCAAGCTTTCGGACAAAAGAAATTGCTATTCGCTGATTGATTAGGTTGTCTTCAGCAATGCATATGCGAAGCTCTTCCCTGGGTATCTTAGAAAGATCAACGCAGGAGCCGGAGGACTCTTCGTGGCCATTGTTTTCCTGAGGTGAGAATTTTGCCATGGGATCCGGGTCTCTTGTTGTCCACTCCTTTCGCATAGCCTCAGCTTTCGGGACCTTTTGGAACCTTAGAGAGAATGAAACAGTAGTTCCAACTCCAGGCGTGCTCTCGAGCCAGATTTTCCCTTTCATAACATTCTCAATTATCGCTTTGCATATGCTTAGCCCTAGACCAGTGCCACCATAGCTCCTTGAACTCGAACTTTCTATTTGACTGAATGGCAGGAAAAGTTTCTTCTTTTGCTCGTCTGATATGCCAATTCCGGTGTCAGCTACGCTGCAAATAATGTCAATTGTGTCTTTATCCTCGTGTTCCATGGAGGCCCTGACGGTCACTGATCCTTTTGGTGTAAATTTGTAGCTATTAGAGAGCAGGTTCATCAATATCTGGTGAAGCCGTACTGGGTCTCCCATGACGAATAGATCTGGGTCTAGATCTAGTTGCTCTATAGTTTTTAGGCCTCGCTCATGGTTCGTATAGGATAATGCTCTCACAACTTCGGTGATAGTTTCGGTCAAGCTTAAGGGCATCGAGATCATGTTCATCTTGCCCGCTTCTAGCTTGCTGTAATCTAATAAGTCGTTGATGATAGAGAGTAATGTATCGGCGCAAACACGAATGCTGTCAGCATAGCCTGCTTGTTCTATATTAAGAGTACTTGCTTTCAGAAGCTCACTCATGCCAATGACACCGTTTAGAGGTGTTCGTAATTCATGGGAAACGTTCGCCAAAAAAAGTGATTTCGCCTTGGCAGCTTCCTCTTTCAGTTTCATGTTGCGAATGGCGATTGCTTCAGCTTGTTTGGCTTTGATTTCTGCTTCGCGTGCCTGAGCTAATGAACGCTTCTGCATCTCAAGCATGGCCACATTACTTGCGCTTACTCTTTCAACCCGCTTGAAGAGCAAAGCATTCGCGAGGGATATCGCAATTTGATTCACTAGAAGGCGAAGAACGTTGGTGTTTCTTTCTGTGAAGCTGTTCGGAGGTCCCTCGACATATATCGAACCCAACATGACGTCGTCTCCATGGAGGATTGGAATGGCTATTACGGCTTTTCCATCAGGATTCCGCTTAAGATACGACTCTGAGACGCTGGAAAATCTGTCATCTTCGAGAAGATTCTGTACGAAGACTGTTTCTCTGAAGCGCAGCACGTATAATGTGACTTGTCTACCCACTTGATCATCTACGGTCTCTAAAGGTTGGCCTCCAGGATATGCTGTTACGCCATCAGGAGTACCAACGGCTGCGATGCTCCAACCGATTTGTTCATCTTCAACCACGATAGCGCTAAGGTCTGCTCCTGTTGATTCTAGGATGATCTCCGTCATTTTGGCTAAAAGGCGGTCGACTTGGAGCTCAGAGGACAAGACTTGGCTGGATTCCAATATACTGGCTAAATCAATCATGTCAAGGCCGACCGCCGAAAATCCTCCCTGGAGATCGTGCTGCGTTTCTGCTTGCTTTCCGGGGCCTGAGGTTAAGTTTGGTACAAGCCACGCTTGAGTCCTGTCAACAGAAGTCTCGGCGCCCAGAAGGCGTGCTTCCTGATCATCGTTTTGCTCTAGCTTGAAGGAAGTGTTACCTGTATCAATAATGGTCGTTTGGCAAGCGGCATCCATCGTCACTAAAGTGGAAGTACCCCGAAGTAGCCATTCATATTTCTCAGTTATTTGCTGAGATTTTCCAAAAGCGCTAATACGCCGATAGGTTGATATGGAATCTTTAAGCATATGACGAGCAGGTCTACACGCCCCTTGACGAATCAAATATTCCGCGTAGAGTTCGTAGGCTAGGGCTTCGTCAAGCATGAAACCGTGGATTTCGGCGTGATCAAGAGCTGTCTCATAGTTTCTCATCGCTCCCGAGTGATCTCCATTGAGACTAGAGAGTTCGGCATTGAGAAGAGAAACCCAAATGCTGTAGTTGATATCGGTGATAGTGCAACAAGCTCGGATTTTATCAATAGAAGACGATACACTGCTTAGGAGCTTGTCTTTTTCGGTAGTAGTAGCGTTTTCTCGTATAGAGGCCATGTATGCAAGTGAGAGGTAGAAAAGGTTGGAATAGTAGAGGCGCATGCACCATATACTGTCCATCATAGGAAGAAGTTTCTCGCCTGTCGCAATTGCTTCACGGATGAAGCCATACCGAAATAGTATTATGAGCTGATAGCTCAGGTATATCGTTCTAGGTCGTTTTGGGTTGGAAGCTCTGGTATCAAGGTCCGTTAAGTAGGTCGATGACTGGTGTACCTCGTCGGAGAGAACATCTGCTGCAGAATGGGCGAAGGTTTTCCCTTGCAATGCGCGAGAGTATTGTCGGACACTAACTAGGAATACACCTCCTCTGAGGTCCTCGTGCCAATTCTTAAACTCCATGGGAGCTTCCTCGATCCATGCCTCCAATTCTGCGAGGTCGTAAGAGGACCAGAGTCTGAACGCAGCCACAACTCCCAGGTTGAGTAATGAGAGAATACGATCACCTGCTTGGACACTTGATTCCATAGCACGATGTAGAATAGGAATCTGGCGATGATTAGTTATGTATTCCGTAATGCTCTTCCTTATTTACTTACCTGATCTCGCATATGAGTTTGTAGATGACCAATGAACAAGGCGTGAAGCGTTTGTCCACGGCCAACGGTATACGCGTCATCCCGGAACCTTTCCATAAGTTGTTTTGCAGTATCACCGATCTCGACCCCCAGTTCCGTCATACTGAAACGGCCTGCACAGATTGAAGCTAAATGTACGTAGCCTAGACCAATTTGCGGAAAAGTGCCCCTGTGCAAATGTATGTCTATCATTTTGAGCGTTATTTGGTAGAAAAGAAGGGAATTACTCCAGAATGCAGCGCTAAGTAATTCCACAAGCACAGCACCCATTGTCATCAGAGCACGATCTTCCGTAGGAGCTAATCTCAAGATTAACTCTTCCCGATTGACATTTTGTAGGAGAGAACAAATCCCCTGGAACTCTGCGTCACATTCTTCCCAAGTTGTCTCTGGAATCTGGACCCCTAGGTCGGCCAAACATTGCTTCAAAGCTTCGAAGGCAGCGAAGCTGTCGCCTCTTACAGCAAAGACACGAGACTGAATGATCCAAGATGGGGCCTTATCAACAGCATCTTTCGCCTTGCTGAAAGTAGTCTGGAGCAGGCCCAAGGCGGACTCGTAAATGCCTTGATACCAGTAGCACTCTGCTGACCGTGTGAATAAAGTAAGGGTCTCTTGGTAATAAACGTCAGCCATCGCCTCATCCCAAGGGTCGTCTTGTAGAAGATTCAGGCAATGAGAGTAATAGTACAGCCCGGTTGATCGTGCTCCTGATTCACAAGCGTTCTCTGCAGCTTGATAGAGTACGTCGCGGTAAGGGGCACGATCCTGCACTCTTGCCTTTATTAAGTTTACCGCTAAGCAGATGTGCCGGCTTCTGGTGTAGAGCGCCTTGGAACTGATCGTCGTACTCTCCTGATAATCATTTTCTATCATCGCCTTGGCAATAGAAAAATGCATCTCGGTCTTGTTATAACATTCATTTAGAGAAGCTAGTTGCAAGAAGATCACAGTTAGCAAATGTCATCACCGAGGAGAGGGATGTCTTACTTGCTGCTTGCATGTAACGATCGTGTGCGAATCGGAACTGATCCTCATCATCACCGGACATTAGAATGTACGCAGACATGGCGCCTTGTAATCCGCACACTGGGTCTTGTCCATCAAGTAATATTGGTAATCCAGCTTTGGCAAGAAAGGCTGTTAGCTTCTGTAATGTAAAGTAAATCAACTGGCGTTAACGGTGGTGTGCACATACACGCGTTGGGAGGTGAATTCTCTCCACGCAGCAATTTTTTAACTAGACTAAAAGAGAATGTATTGCCAATTAGTGATGCCCACGCTAGCAAAGACCTGGTGGTAGATGGCAACTCCTGGAGCCGTTTCGCTACAAAATCGTTGTTGATTTGGGATCCATAAGTTTGAGACTCAAACTCGGTAAAAATCTTGTCCAGGTCATATTCCCAAACAGAATTCTTCCAGGAATAATAAATGCAGCTTTTGCGATAACACGTGTCTAGCATCTCTCTAATGAAGAAAGGGTTACCCAAAGTCTGTCATTGTTAGGAAAACTATTCTTGAAAATATTCTTTGTGCATTAATTTACCTTCTCCTGGATGACAGCCGTAAGAGGCAGCACATATTCCCGATCCCTGTGTAAGGTTTCTGAGACATACTCAGCCGTCTCGTCCTCGTCGAATGGCTTCATATGTATCCTGTAGTCGGCGGTCAGTCTGTCAGAAGATAAAACTCGTGTATGGAGATCATGCTTACCTCGTTGCGGAGGATAGTAGCGACCGGATATCCTTTGGCAAGCTTTCCTCTTCGCGGTAAGATAGTATGAATACAATAGGGATCCTGCCAGCTACGATGTTTCCAATGAGCTCGAGGCTCTCTGGGTCCTATGGCATGCTGCCGTTAGTTTTATGAATATAACTGCATGGCCCATGAACTTACAGCAAATTGGAGATCGTCAACGCAGAAACATATAAATTTGCACACAGCGAAGAGCCGCAAAACTTCGATGAAAGTGTTTACAAATCTCGAAGACTTGGTAGACCCTCCCGATCGCAACCAATCTGCCGCGGTATTGCCAGAACTCCCGCAGTGTACAGCTGGGGACGTTTCTTTACGGGGGCCTTTGATTATTTGCATATCTCGTTGTTGCGGTGTCTGTGGCATGCTACCAGAGCTGAGTAACCATTCTGGCAGATCCAGATAGCCGTGAAGTAAATGCCATACTAGTCAGAATCAGCTTCCGAGTTAACCCACAAATACATAGAATGAACACGTCTCAAAGATGCAGATAGATTTTTTTTTAAAAAGAGGAACATAGCTATCATGTATATAATTGAGCAGTTTAACGGTTTTAAAAGAAGGGTGGCTTACCTGGCCTAACATATGCGCGAATGTTGTTATGGAATTCGGTAGAAACATCGCTCTCAGAGAATATTTGCCGGAAAAGAGACGACATCAGTCTTAGGATGGGATCAAAAGGAGCCTTCTTTGCCTGGTCAAATTTTGCTGAGGCGAAATAACCGTGAGATCGGGCTGTTATTTGAATACCTTGCACTAGGCAGGATTTGCCTAGGCCTGCTGCTCCAGAAATTGCAATGACCTCGCAACGGTTTTTGCGTTTCATTTTTTGCGCGTTTCTTAGAAGCGAGCCTGATCCATCGGCACTATGTTGACTTGAGCGTTGCATGGACATGGAACCATCCATGCTGCTGTGGGATGGTCTGCTTTCTGCTGAAAATCTCGCACCTATTGGCGGTCTTGGCTCAGAAGACTCATCTCCAACAGAAGCTTCGGACTGTATCATGCTATCTTGCAATTTTTGATGAATCGATCTTGCAGCCTCCATAAAGATCGGCCCACTTCCACTACCCACTCTGCTTTCCGATCCTTTAGAACTGGTGCTATCCGAAACCATGTCATCAATTTGATTAGTTTCCATTCGCGGGTCCGAATATGAAGAGCTGGAACTGAGGCTTAAGCTTTTGCTGAGATGATTGGGTAGCTGTTGGCGTTTGGAAACACCTTCAATAACATCAACTATTATCTGTCGTTCTTTTTCACACCCAATCTGTCGCAGGGGCAAGTTAAAAAAGCAGGAAACATCTCTGGTGCCAATTTGGAACGTTTTTAGACTATCACCGTCACCTTCGCTTAGGAAGTGCTGAATCTGAACAAGGTCATATTTTAGACCTGATGTGGAGTTGTACCGTTCATCAATGTTTTTCTGCGTCATCTTCTGAATAACGGCAGAAAGCACATCAGGTACATCCACGCGCTTTGATGATATAGGAGGTATTCTTCGTGAGAGGACGTTTTGCATAATGTCAAGTGGTGTGCTGCCCTCAAAAGCGGGCTCTCCAGTAAGCTATGCGTACTTACGTTAGAAAAAATGTATCCAATTATAGAGTTACGCTACTTTACCATATTCCAAAAAAGTATACCCAAACTATAAATGTCAGTACGGCTATCGGGTTCGGCAGGTAAACGCCCTGTCTGTTCGGGCGCGATAAATTGCAGCTGGCCAAGTTAGTATGCGGCAAGTTCTGCAAGCTGTGATAGACACATACTTTATGCTCCACTCCTACTTCGCGGCTCAGAGAAGACCATCCAGCGCTTGTTAATCCGTTTTCAAAAGATCTTGCCCCTGATCCAAAATTTATCATCTTGACAACACCAGCCTCTTTATTGAAGTGAAAAGCGTCTTCCCGCAACTCTCCATGGACAATGCGGTTGCCATGGTGAAGAATTTCGCAACATTCCGTCGCACCTATAGCGAAAGTCAAGAATAGGATAAGCGGAATCTTTGTATTTTGCTTGGACCCTAAAGCGCTGATATCCCAACTATCTCGATGAGCGATCCCCTTATATGTATTTGGCCCAAACTCAATAAGCTCTCTCAAATAATTGGGACCTGGTGCTTCAAATATAGAACACACCAAATTTTCGGTGCTGCCGGGCTTTGGTGGAAGGCGGAGGAACTCGATGGGCCGGACAAAGTGTTTACAATTGGGGTCACTCTTGCCGATGACGATTTTAGATAGCTGGAATTCCCGCTCTAGGCGCAAGGCGTGACTCGAGACGCGGGCAATAACTTGTCTTCTTTGCGGTATATCAAGTACTGTAGAGCTAGAGCTGGCATTACTACTCGAAGATTTGTGAGCCTTGAGTTGTGGCCTTCCTTCTGGGGAATGTGAGACCGAATTCTGCGGTGTAGCCCCTCCGCGGTATTGCGTGCCGTCGCTGAAGATAGTTTCGAAGCCGAAGAAATGCCAATTGTCATATGACTAGGAGGATGGGTAAGTACGGGGTTTTTCGCGTAAAAAAAGAGGTATTATTTACAGAATGGAAGGGTTCTCTGTCCGTGTCCCAACTGTAGCCAGGAAGCTCCAGAAGTCGCGAAAGGATTTGGGCAAACTTCAATCCACGCTCCTCGTCCATCTGGTTTGAAGCCATAATATGAGTATCGTCCGGGTTCGCGCGTGGATCAGGTCATAGCTTCTCGGTGCGGCCAGCGGGCGCAGGACACGAAGGCGCAATCGCGAGTTTATACCCACTGGATGCTCGCAAGTTGCATCGTCAGGGTTGCTAGTAGAGGTAGAGGAGCCCAGGTAGGGACAATAGGGTTGAAAGAGTCTTTCCTTGGATGAGGCGTTCCCTGCGCGGGATGACGCTGGCGGCGAATGCCTGTGCTTACCAAGGAATCTTAACCGATGTTGCCTCTCCGCGACGATGCTTGCGAACTTGAAGGCGACCAAGTATTCTGCAGAAATCCTAGCGGATTGTTCATCGAGATTTGCGGTACGAGATTGCAGCAAGTCCAGGCGAATTTAACTGGAGCCGTCCACAGAATTGTCACCCAAAGAGTTCAGTGCTGCTACCGTAACTGGTTTCTGCCCTCCGCCGCTAATTGGGCAGATGTTTGGTCGGCGACATTCTGCGAAGTAAAAACCGATGTATCACATCACCCATCGAATTCGTTGTGTTTGTGTGGAATCCGCCTTTTTTTAATTTCCATACAGCAATCAACCTACGCATTCAATCCTGTGCTCAGGATCAATGACATGATGCTGGAGTAAGCTTTTGGAATGTTTCGCTTGGCTGCCTATGAACGACGACGACGCCGCCTGCAACTCGTTCACGCCCCGCTGGCAGCGCCCAACCCACGAGAGACCTCGTTACTGTTCCCTTCTTGGACCATCACCCCCGGATGAGACGTGGCCAATCGCCTAAGCTGGAGAGACCGTCTGGTTTTATCTGATGGTCAATGTAGCACCATGGAATCTCCAACCGACGAACATGGCTTCACAGGGGATCCTCCAAAGCCGCGAGCTCTTCCTGATGACTTGCCCAGATCTCTCGATGACCGCAGAAATGTACCTATGATTGGAGAGGAGACGGAGATGTATGACGCCTGGCAAGGTGAGAGCAGCGCCAGAGTTTCCGATTCTCTCGTTGACACACTATCTAGGACAGTCGCAATTCCTCACAACGCCTATTCCAGCTCGCCCACTAAGCTTTAATCTATCCCTTGACGACCCAAGCTATGGAAACGACCACGCTATTCAAAGGTTAGATGACAGTGACAGCCGGCTTGTCCAGATGCTCGCAACACAGGCTCGCTTGAAAAGTGACAATCCGGCTGAGGGAGACGAGGATAAGGTGGTTGCAGATGAGAAGCTGTCAGATGAAGAAAAGAGGGAAGCTCTGCAAGGTTTACTCAATCTAGCGGCATCAAATGGGGATGTGGAGAGGGTTCAGCGGCTAGTCAGTGGAAGCGCGAAGGAATACATCGATGTGAATGCCCACGACGCCGACGGAACGCCTCCTTTGATATATGCTAGCTGTTTTGGCCATGAAGACGTTGTTGCCGCACTTATTGTTGCGGGTGTCGATGTTGACAAGCAAGACAGGAATCAATGGAGCTCCCTCATGTGGGCCATGACGAATCGGCACAAGAGCATCGCGAAGCTTTTGCTTGACCACGGTGCTTCGCCAGAGGTTAAGTCATCTTCGGGAAGGACAGCATTCGATTTTGTCGAACCGAACAGTGAAATCTCGGAGTATCTTCACGAACGCGGTTATACGATCGGTAACGCCGGGGTGACTGATGACTTTTACAATTCCGGATTCTCACAAGACCGTTTCGAAGAGGAGATGGCAGAGAATGAAATGAAGCGACGAATGATGATGGAAAGTGCCATAAATTTAGAGGTGGATCTGGGAAATTTAGGTCTGGATGAACAGCCAGAGGTAAAAGGCTCTTCAATGACCTTTTAATAACCGCCTACTGACCTTCATAGTCACCAGAAGAGCTTGAAGAAGGACAGGAGTTCGTATGGGACCGATGCCTGAACGATCAAATGTTTGTATTTCAAGAGAATGAACTAGACCGTATCCTGGACATAATCATCACAAATATGACGCCACAGAGATCTCCATCGCAAAAACCTGTACCAGCTAATATCCTGTTCCTAAGCGCTCGCTATGCCTTTTACCATTCTAGTCGCGAACTCTTAGAGACACTACTCGTTACAGCGATGGACAAGATTAATGATGTTGTGGAATCACATCAATGGGACATGACCATCTTGGCTTTCTGGATGTCGAATGCGACGCTCCTACTCCACTATCTTAAGAAGGATGCAGGCCTTGTCCAAGCAACTACAGAATTCCAATTGCAAATGGCCGAGCTTATAAATGAGATTTTCATTTTAATAATTAGAGACGCCGAGCGCAGAATGGACAAAGTTTTGGATGCTGCCATGCTGGATCATGAAACGATACCTGGTTTTGAAGACGTCCATTTTCAACACGAATGGAAGATATTTCGCGCTAAAACAAAAGCTAAGCCGCCTGAACCCTTGGAGAAGCGTTTTCGACCGCCGTCACCCAAGCGGAGAGCTCAAATATCACCTCGAAACATCAACTCACTTCTTTCTTCAACTTTATTTGTGCTCGACCTCTACGATATTCATTCTGTAATCACGTCGCAAATCCTATCGCAGTTGATTTACTGGCTAGCGGCTGAACTGTTTAATCGCGTAATGTCCAATAGGAAGTACCTTGCCAGGACAAAAGCAATGCAGATTCGGATGAACGTTTCAACCCTGGAAGATTGGGCCCGTTCGAATAATCGTCAACCAGAACACTACGAGAATGGATCTATGACATCTACAGGAGAGACGACAGTAGAGTCTGCTCGACGTCATCTCGAACCTTTGGTACAACTACTCCAATGGCTCCAATGCTTCTCCTCTCTTGGTGAGGATCTAGAATCCTTAGTGGGCACGCTACAGCAACTACCACGGCTCTCGCCCCAACAGCTGCTTCATGCGGTGAAGTATTATCGACCCGAGGTGGGGGAGAAGAGTCTTCCCAAAAGTGCGATGAAATACTTGGCCAATGTACAGAAAGCGGCTGCAGAGCGCAAGGGTAGGCCGCGAAATGCCGCACCATCAAATCCCGCGCAGAAGGCACCTGACGCCACACCATTGACACCAGTAAGGCCAGGACAGCAACCAGCCATGTCACCATCGCCCGTGCCTTCAAAACAGGAGGATCCCGGCAGTGACGATGAGGATACCCCCGAGCACCTCCTGCTCGACCCATCATTAATGTTACCCTTTTCTTTGCCCACATCAACGGATATGTTGGTGAGCTACGGGGCGGGCTTTGGAGGATTGAACAAGGAGCGTGAAAGAAAATACCTGCCTACCGTACCGCAGGAGTTCTTAGCGAAGCTAGATCTCAGTGGAAACAAAAACGGTGGAGGAATATATGAAAATACGCGGTGGGATGATGAAGTGTTCAATTGATGCATTTATGACGGTTTACACGGATAGCATGAAGGGTACGATAGACGATGGCATGCGTGGCGTGGTTTTCAGACTGTCAGTACCATCTGTATTGATTAGACGGGGGACATTTCATTATGTCATATTTTCGGATTTCTCCTACATTTTCTCTCTTATTACACCCTTCATTGCGATGTCGGCGTCGGAGAGCCCCGCAAGCCCGCCTTAGCCCTAGGGTAAGCGCCGGCATCTTTTATCAGCTCTTGTCCTTCAGTGTCGCATGCGCTACCCAAAATATCTCTCTTCAAAAGGTTCAAAGGATCCAAAAGCCAATTGCATAACCACATATCCAGTCACGCCAGTACTAAAATCTGCCACCATGGTAATTCAATCTATTGGCCCTGAGACCTTGAAATATATCGCGACGTCGAAGGTACGCTCCATAGCAGCCGACAAAATTGAGGCCACCTTTAGATCGCGCTGCATAGGTACGCACGACACACGGCATTCCAGCGATACCTACACTAACACTGTCTGTGCACTTCAGACCTCATATCAAAGCCTCTTGGGACACAGATCCTCTCGTTTTCTGACGAGTGGTTTGCCGCGGCCGAGAATTTGATGACCCCTACTCCACCTGTCCGAAAGCCTGGAGTCTTCGTTCACTCCGGTGCTTGGTACGACGGTTGGGAGACACGTCGCCATAACCCTGAGCCGTTCGATTGGGTTGTAATACGCTTGGGAGTAGCTAGTGGCAAAGTAGAGGGTGTCGAGATTGACACAACCTTCTTCAATGGCAACCACGCTCCTGAAGTCGCAGTCGAGGGTTGCTTCGGCAGCAATGATGAGGAAATCAAACACCCATCGTTCAAAGGCTGGGAAACGATACTGGAGAAGCAGGACTGCGGACCGAGTCAGAGACATGCATGGGCGCTGGAAAAGATTACGGATAAGGCATACACACATGTGAGGCTTTTGATGTTTCCCGATGGTGGAATCGCTAGATTTCGACTTTATGGTGTTGCAGTTCCGGTCTTCCCTCAAAGCATTGACGATGTTTTCGATCTCGCTGCCGCAGTCAACGGTGGTGTAGCTGTCAGTTGCTCGGATCAGCATTTCGGTACCAAAGATAATATACTCTTACCAGGCCGCGGGAAGGACATGGGCGACGGTTGGGAGACGAAAAGAACAAGAGGAGAACATGTTGACTGGGCCATAGTCAAGTTAGGCACGTCAGGTGAGGTCGATAAGATTGTGATAGATACTGCTCACTTTCGTGGCAACTTTCCTCAGAAAGTTCAGGTTTTTGCAGGCACTTTTGAGACGGAACCAAGTTCGAGAGACTCCGGATGGGTTGAAGTGCTCTCGCCACAAAAAGCTGGTCCAGATAAAGAGCATAAATATGGAGAAAACGTACTGCAGAACGTGAAGGGATCTGTTTACTCCCATATGAAACTTGTTATTATACCTGACGGCGGAGTGAAGAGGTTCAGGGTATTTGGAAGAAGGAGGGCTTGAGTTGAGTGAGCTTGATTCAAGAACCACAGCAAACACAAAGCTCTTGCATATTATTCTGGAGGGGTGGACTATAAGACGCCAATGACTCCCAAAATCCACGCACCAAAAGTTATCAAAGAGCTTCCAATGTATGCAACAAATTACAATATAGCTTTGTACAGTTAATGAAGTTAATGTGCGTTCTCGATCTTCTGGAACCATTTCCAAAGCTCACTCGGCGCTCCCCGTACTCTGTGTAATATTATAAGTGTCGGACGAGGGTAATGGAGCTTGCTATACTCAACACCTATTTCTTCTTTTCTTAGTGATAACGATGAAACCATTTACTTGAGTTAATCAACTGGTTTCGGCCTCATTCCCTCCAACGAACACTCCATTCACCCTTGGTAAAGCTGGGCTCTACTACCTGTCCATTCATGACTACATCGCACTTCCTTCTACCCTCTTTCTCTCCATTATCCTTGGTCCTGATTAAGAGACCAAATATGCAACCTCGCCTTGCCGCTGACTTGACCATTTCTTTCTTCAACCCGTCTTTATCCCTGTTTTCTCTTCTTTACCATTTCCGGAATTTCTTCGATTCTTTCCACCCAGCCCTTTTCACCTCCTATACTACCGTTAACTTCGGACAGGATTTGTAGCTGCCGGCGCCGCCAATGTAGGAGGGTGGTTGTTCATCCGAGGCTTCGTCGGGATGGGTAAGAGGTGCGTCTTCCATATCAACGCTTCTCCGCTCCTCAGGATCAGCAATACCACGCCTTGCCTTTATTCCTCTTGCGCCCAAAATTCTTCTCTGGGTCATGAGGATCCCCAAAGACAGCTGCCTCGATGATGCTGCAAGATACGAGGATTCTCAGATCGCCCTTGATTTTCTTTCCCTCTTCGGCGTTGATGTAGACGCTGGGGGAAGGTCGGACCCGTTGAATAACGAGACAAATGTGCTTTCGATTTGATGATCTAATTTTCCCGGTTTGTGTTTCCGACAGCGCTGCGAGCAGTACTTCACTGGAGATGTTCTGAGGCTTTGGTATTGGATCTGTGTGGACCTGCGCAGCCATGGGGTGTGTGACAATATAACGTTGATTGCACTCTCGAAAGTAGATATAGTGGTGGCGGAGAGACTGCATGCTTCGAAGCCCGTGACCACGAATCCATCCAACTCATTGTGGTAAAATATCCGGTCGGAGTGTGATTAAAAAAAAGGAAATGTGGTTAATTTAGAGCAGAGGAATCCAGAAGATAGGAACATGAGGATTGTAACGCTTGTCAAAAGTGTCCAGGATAGAGACGATCAGAGAGGGTTCAAAGGGCGGATGTCATAGACAAGGCGTAGGACTGAATCGCAGAACCTTGCAGCCGTCCCGAGAGCAGCATATTAATTTGAAGTGGAAAGCAATACATCACACCAACAGCCCAACTCGAATTTGTCACCCCAAATTAACTCCAACCCAAAACCTGGAACCGCATCCCCTCTCACCTTCCCGAAAGCATCACGCCCGCCTCGCAGGTCTCGTATGCCCAACCCAACCTCTGAGATAATAATTAGGATCACTTTCCCTTATTTCCGGCATAGCCTCCCACCAAGCTATTATTCACGTTGCCTCCTGATCCTTAGGTGCAGGAACAGTCGACTTCCGCCAGAAGAAAAAGGGAGCGAGTCAATCGGCGACCTTACCCATCGGCGGGTACTCCTTTCCTTCTTTCTCGACTTTAGGTGTACAGGTGCACCATTCGTCCTCTGGGATCTTTGTCATGACCATAGGGACGTGGTTGCCGCAGCCCCACCACGTGGCTTTCTCTGGTATTATGTAGATTGGTTAGCCCTCCAGAACTTTGTGGGAGATGGAGTGGCGGGGTATGGTGGGGCGAGGGCTGAACTTACGACAGCTGTCACAGGTCGCTTTCTTGCACATCTTTGAGTTTTAATCAGATTGGAAGGTTATATTTTTGGTTCAGTGTTCAGTAGCTGCAGATTCTTCAACAGAGAAAACCCGGTCGTTGTTCAAAGACCACCTCGCCCGCCAAGGTGATGAGCTCGCCGATAACCTTTTAGCGCGGACTGGATAACGAATACTCTCGAATGCTCTCGCGACAAGATCGCGTGACAATTACAAGTATTTAGAATTATTAAAGAATAATCTAGTTTCTCATGTAAGACTAGGTAGAGTATTTGAGGGGGTATTTGAATCTGAGGGGTATTTGAATCTGAGGGGTATTTGAATTGGCTCGTGCATACGTAAGCGAGGAACATCAAAAATGACGGAGAATGCCGTTTGTGAGGAAAATCGTATTTAAACAGCATTCTACTACATGCACTTGATTCTTATTGCCGTATATCAATTACATTCACTCAAATTACACCCTCTATATACTCATCAAACTCTACCTCCTCGTTATATTCCTTATTATCTAGCTCATCTTTATTAACGTTAATTACCTCCTGTATAGGCTAAGAGAGTAAAGCTATATGAATGCATACATCCTCCTACTCGTTAATAGCCTTATTAGCTACCTCCTTCTTCTATATAAACTTAATAAAAGCCTTAGCTAAGGCGTTTTTAAGCTCTTTAATTTTCTAGTTTAATACCATAGTATAATTTCGCTAGTATTTCCTAATAGTTATTGTCGGTATCACTTCCGGTGATACGTAATGCTATTGCAATAGTATGGGTGGTAACTGATTTTGATTGATGCTTATTCATTCTCCTATTCTATAGGTGGAATTTGGTGGATTTCCTGAGCTCGCTTAGCTCACGTGATCGCGTGCAACTGCATTGCGAAACCTTGTTCAGACAGTTATATTAAGCTTCTTCTCTATAGCTTTATAGGCCTATTTAAATATATATATTTCTCTAATAAATTCGTCCTTTACCTTTTAGAGTTAAGCCCTACTACTATAGGTAGCCTTTCTCTATTTAAGGGCCTCCCTCTTAGCCTTATTAACCTCTTATTTAACCTTCTTCTAGGCTATACAAAGCTTCTTAGCCTCTTATTTCATATATTCTATTAAGGCCTTTATATCTAGAATTCTCTAGATCTTAGCGGTAGAAATATAGTATAATTTTATAAATACTAAGTTCCATACTGCCCTCTTCTTCTTAGCCTCTATAGAGGCAGTAGTAAGCTCCTTATTACGCTATAAAAGAAGCCTAATTTCCTCTAATTAGACCTATATAGTAGCTAAAAGCTTTCTAGTAGCTAATTCTTAAATTTCCGATGTTGCAGAGGGGTAAGAAATGGTCGCTTGGTACTGTAATCTATCGCTTATAGTAAAGGGTATTTTAGGGTGCATTAGCGACAAAAGGAGCTATAGAGGCTCTGCTGGATTTGGCGTAGGAGTAGTAGGTCTCCTAGTAACCTAAGCACTATATAGTTTATATAGTATTCTCTTAGCATCTAGGGGGTAAATTCCGGTAGCTTTAAACAACTTTTTAATATACTTTAGAGTATATACTCTCTCTTAGATCTGCCCGTATATTTCTAAAAAGTAGGTATATGTAATTCTAGTAATTCCCCTTAAATATATTTATTAACCTTATTAGAATAGGCCTTTTTAAAAATGCCGAAGAGGCACTAATTTAAAGGCTAAAGATAATATATAGAATATAGAGGTAGGCAGAAAGGGACTATCTTTATATCTTTATAGTATTAAATAAAGTCTAAGGAGAGGTGCGATATATAGCCATCTATTAAAAGAAGCCTTTAGCGGTGTAGCTTACCGGCAGCCTTTTATTCTTTATAGATATCCGCCTAATAGTCCTTTCGGCGGGTATATATATTAAAATACCTTATTTAATTAGATGTATGGCTTTAGTTGCTTTAGCCATTATTAGAGACTACTATTTAATAGTCTAGCACCAATTTAAGAGCTTCTTAGGCTATATAGGTTATAATAACCTTCCCTTTAAAAATAAAATAGGAAGAAATTAATTTGCTAGTAGTATTAATAGAGGCAATCTTGCTTATCTACTTTTAATTACTTAGTGTCGGTATACTCGCTTTATCAACGTGCACGAATATCACTTATAGTGGTACGTATGCGGTGTTGAAGTTGGTAGTTGATTGTTGTCTTAAAGTAAGGGGTTGCTCTAAGGTTAGATTAGCTGGTCTCGCTTTATGGTCTTGTAACCACGTCACATAACTAACATTCCGACACTGGAGTAACTCTAAAAAGAAGGCTAATCTACACTCTAAAGCCAAGCCTACTTCTAGACTATTTATAGTATATATGTAATAACTAGAGATCTAATTAATACATAATAGCTTCCACGCTCCTTTTATAGGTCCGTAATTATATAACCCGTATTACGGCTTATATAAATGCCTCTAAACTAAAGCTTGTAGAATGCTATATTACGAAAACGCTAAGCTAGGGAGAAGAAGAAGAATTATTAGAGGTAGCAGGTTAATATATTGCGAGGACTGCCGAGGCGCTAGTAATAAGCGAGCCAATGGCAATTTTCTATGCTGGGTATAGAAAATCTTAATTAGCTGGTTAAATTTAGGGTCCGCTCCATTATAATTAGTTATATAACGCTAAGCTAAATCTAAGTTAATTTGTTTAACCTATCCTATAACTTATAGGTCGATTTGGTTTGTATTAATAAGCTATTAAAGAGCCATATAGGGTTTTCCCTTTATTATAGCGTTAGTAGGGTTAGCCTCTCCGTTAATCTATTTTACCTCTGTAATCTATCTCCGTTTATAGGCTTGCCGGAGGCACATTACGTTAATTATTAGGCGTTTTTCTTGGGTAGATCCGAGTCGTACTAGACAGTTATATAAGGACTTAGAGTTAGTATAAAGCATAAGTGGGAGGTTGATTTGTAGGATCTTGTCTACTATAGACTTAATTACAACGCTAATATTAAAGCCGTGGGCTGTACCGTAGAGTTTAAAAGCTAGTACACTCCAAATAACTCTTTTACACTTAACTGAGCTCCAATAGACGATATTGGCCTTCTTTGTAGTATTAGTTAGTATAATGACGTAGCCAATCTATAAAGAGAGGTCCTTGTTATTGGCAAATAACGCGTCTATAAATACCAGTAGCTGTAGGATTTTGATATCTAACTTAACGAACTTAAGGCCTCTATTAGCGTTCTTAATTTGCTAGTTTAGACGCTTATTTAACTGTTTTGCGTCTTCCTTATTAGGGTTAATTACTTAGGCGGTAAAGAATAAATTAAACAAGGCTTCTAGTTAGTAAAATAAAGCAATATATACACCTCTAGCACGTTGGGTGATGTACTGGTCCTTTAGGGTTAAGGCTTTTATAGCTCCTCTTAATCCTGTATTTATGGTAAGTTTAGTGCTAATTATACTAAGGTTTATGCATTGTTATTTCTAAGTAAGCGTAATGCTCCTATTAGTTAGTAGCTGAATAACTCCACCATTAAACTTAATGGGTGTATTAATGGTAAGCTATTCCCATTCCTTAGCTATAAACTTGGCCTTATATAGCTTGTTTTACTCTGCGTTTATAAAGGTCTTATCTACTAGGAATAGAGTATTATTAGTTTATAGGCCTATAATGCCAAAGGGCTTGTTGCTCTATAGGAGATAGGGGTTGTATATAGACTGGTCTATATACAACTATTAGATGTAATATAAGTAATATATCTTAAACTAGTAGTTACTAGCTTTCGGTACTCTATAGAGTGGTTTTATAACCTTTAAAACCAAGGCCTTATTAATCCCAAGTTGCTTAATTAGCTTATACAAAGGTCGTACATAGAACTCTCGATTTAGTGTAGTGGTTAATTGTATATAGGCCTATAAAATGTCTTAGAGGTAAAGTTATGCCTATAGAAGCTTTATGGCGGCGATATAGAGAATTAGTTATTAGCTAACTTATTAAATAGTTAATAATTAGGTAAGGACCAGTTCCTTTTCTAAGTCATTATAAGCTTATACGACTAGTTGGGATTTCTTAAAGGCTTTATTAGTTCCCTTATTCTTAATCTTATTAACAAATCGTAAATTAAAGAGTTATACGCCTTGTAGTATATCCGTAAGTCTTATAATCTCAAAAACTCCCTTTTTAAGTAGACTAGTAAGCTCCTTCTATTAAAAGGCACTAAATTAAGTACTAAATTAACTGTCATCCTATAGGTAGATGGTGGTGTTAGTTATGGCTGTAAGTAGAGAGTATTTGCGAGGGCGTCCTTTGCCTTGTTTTAGGGGTTATTGCTAAGCTTTAGCAGGTCTCTCTAAGATAGTCTTAGAAAGGACTAACCTAGATAGAGGTTTAGTGTCACAGGACACCCCCGTGACACCTTACACACGTCCACCTGTTTCCACCGACTGAACAACCGGAGACTGACCACGAGACGGCAATCTGACAGCAATCTACCGTATTCCGCCGCAATCTACCATCTCTACTGTCGGAGTTGCCAACTGGCAACTTCAAGGACCTCTAACTGCCAAATTCTGCCAAATTCTACTAGAACCGCCACCTAAGCTCTACCCTGCCCGTGCGTAGCACAGTACCCGTTAACCTAGCAACCAAGCGAACGTTATATACCCTTTTTCCCCTATTTCCTACTTTCCTTTTCTTACGTAACGTCTTAACTTTATTACGCAGTTTATATATATAGCTTAATAATATCTACTTCGCTATATATTATTACCGCTTATACTCACTCCGTAATACTACGTTGCGTTAACCTTATATACTACCCTCCGAAATGCAGAATGACCCCAAAGCCCCCATAATAGCCGCTAGCATTATGTCCGCACTCTAAGAACAATTAGTAGAGATACAGAAGTCCTTTATAGACGCCCTTGCACAGAACTAAGCCACTTTAACTCAATAATAAGCTAAATAAGAAGCATAACACCTGCAAATAATTAAGGACCTTTAAGAAGAAGTCCGCACCCTTAAGATGCCTACACTAGGGCCCTAAGACCGAACGCCTTCTCTAGAGACAAACACGCGAAACGAGAGTCCTGAACCTATAGTAGCTATTTACCCCAAACTAACTACCGCACTATAATAATCTAAACGACTACTAGACCCTCTAATATTCACTAGTAAATAATAAAAACTCTAATTATTTCTAAGCCAGCTTAAAAATAAGCTAACTAGTAATGCTAACCGCTACCTAACTAAAGCTAACTAACTTTGCTACGCCCTAAGTTGACTAGGAGGAGACGTAGCTAACCTTATTAAACCCCTTTAACCAAATTCAGTATAAAGTCTAGTTGTACTTTTTAAAGCTATGTATGGTAACCCAAACCGCTAAGCTACTACTTAGAGAAAGATAAACCATATAACTTAAGAAACGAAAAGCTTTCCAGTATACTTCTCTAAATTTAACCGTTACGCAAAGGAAATAGGCTAGAACAACTCCATACTAGTTAATAGCCTTATTAAATCCCTAAGTCCTAAACTAAAAACCTCCCTAATAGGTATAGACCTACCAGGAGCTCTTAACGCCTACGCAAATATTATTAATAAATAATACAATGATATACTACGCCTAACACCGAAGTCTACTCCTTAATATAATACGACAGCTCTATAAATAACCACTAAGTTATCATCTCAGCCTAAGCACCCTAACGCCATAGATATTAACTCTAGAACCCTAGAGTATGCCCTACTAGGGTCCCCTAAATAAGAACAACGCATTAAGCTAGGCCTTTGCTTTAAATGCGGAAGCAAGGCTTATATCTTAAGATACTGCTCTGTCCCTATACCCTAACACGATTTATGAACGGCCAACACTAGCAACTATTCACCGCACTAATCCTCTAGTTACCATCCCCAATCTTTATATAGCTCTAGCCCCGCATCTAGTAAGCACCACTTACAAGGACGAAGTTACAGCTAATATTCTATAGGAACCCCACCCTAGTCGCCTCTAAAAGGAAGGTCCTAAAGCTAAGTCGCTCTCCGGGACAGCGCTACCTTAGGATCTCGTTAAATGCTCTAGATATCACGAATTCTAACTCTTAGAATTACAGCATAACTATTAACTATTGTCTTTGGTAGAATAATTAATAGGCTAATGCTTAAGTCCTAATTAACACAGGAGCCAGTAGCATAGGATTTATTAACAAGATCTTTATATAAAATAATAGTTTTACCCTAACCCCCCTCAACTAGCATATTAATGTATTTGGATTTAATGGTAAACGCACTATCTTAAGCTGTATTACCTATATAGTATTCCTAAGACTCCGATACCTAAACTATAAAGAACTGATTAGGCTTTTTATTACCACCCTAGGTTACTTAGTGATACTTAGATAACCTTAGATGAAGCTATATAAGGTAACTATTAATTAGGACAACCTTAAGCTTCTATTTACCGCCTCCCGTTGTAAGCAGAAGTGTTTTATAACTTACTGCTTAGACCCTAAACCAAAATCTAAAAAATCCACTAGGATCTATTAGTCTAAAAATTCTACTAACGTCTACCCTATACCTAAAAAGTCCACCTAATTCCACTAAGAACCCAAAAATCACACTAAACTACACAAACCAACCCTAACTACTATACCACCCCGAACCAAGCAGAAGCCTAAACTTAAGCTTAATATACAAAAGTACTAGAAGAACTGGTATTTTACCATAAAAAGGATACTTAAAGAACTTAAACCTAAATCTAATACTAACTCCGTACCTAATACTAAACCTAAAGTTGAATAAGAAACAGTAGATAATTAAAAGGAAGTTACTAGCTGGCAACTTACCCCCCTTTCTATAGATATCTATATGATCGGAGCTACCCTATTAGCATAACTCGCCAGGAAACCTAAATATACAATCTTCACCATTATAATGGCCGATATTAAAAAGGCCCTAGTACTAAAGAAGCATACTAACCCTGCTATAAAAGTACTAGTATGCCATTATAAGCATCTAGAAGTATTTTTACGAAAGGAAGCTAATAAGTTAGTGGAGCACCAACCATACAACCACAAGATTGTACTTAAAGAAGGAAAACAACTAGGATTTGGACCCTTATACAGAATGTCCTAAAACAAACTCCAAGTATTGCGGAAGTACTTGGATGAACACCTAAGTAAAGGATTTATTAGAGTAAGCTCTTCGCCTATAGCTATAGCTATAATCTTTATTAAGAAACCTGGCGGTGGTCTGCGCTTCTATATAGACTACCAAGCTCTTAATACTATTACTATTAAAAATCAGTACCCGCTCCTATTAATTTAAAAGACACTAAACTAATTAAGTAAGGCTTGCTACTACACAAAACTTAACCTTATCTACGCATTTAACCGCCTCCATATTACAAAAGGAGATAAATGGCTTACAGTATTCCGTACTAGATACGGACTATTTAAATACTTAGTAATACTGTTCAGCCTCGCAAATACCCCAAGTTTATTCTAATACTTTATAAATAATACCTTATAACCTTACCTAGACGTTTTCTGTACTGCTTATATTAACAACATCCTAGTATATAGCAATAACCTAGCTGAATATAAGAAACACGTTAACCTTATTTTAAAAGCCCTATGTGGAGCTAGACTATAATTAGATATAGATAAATGCAAGTTCTATAAAACGGAAGTTCTATACCTCGGACTTATTATCTCTATAGACGGCATATAAATGGACCCAAAGAAGATTAAAGTAATTGTAAATAGGTAAAAACCTAAGAACATTAAGGATGTAAGAGCCTTTATAGGATTTGCTAATTTCTATTAATGGTTTATTAATAACTTCTCCACCCTAGTTTTACCTCTTATAGCTCTAACCTAAAAGGATAAAGCCTTTATCTTTAATAAGGAATGTAAGAAGGCCTTTGCCTATCTAAAAGTTATATTCACTACCGCACCCGTACTCTAACACTTTAACCCAAACTAAAAGAGTGTTGTAGAAGCTAACTTATCTAACTATATTACTAGAGGCATTCTGTCTTAGTATAACAAAGAAGGGGTACTGCACCCTATAGTATACTTCTTAAAACGACTAAGTCCAGCCAAATATAACTACAAGATCTATAATAAAGAATTATTAGCCATTATTAGATGTTTTAAATAATAGCGACCTAAACTAGAAGGCGCTGGATTTCCAATTAAGGTCCTTAGCGACTATAAGAATCTATAGTACTTCACAACCATAAAACAGCTAAGTTATTGTTAAGTCTACTAGTTAGAATATCTGTCTTATTTCTAATTCTTAATCACGTACCGCCTAGGCGTTTAAGGTCAAAAACCTAATACCCTAACTTAATGTTTACAAGATATAACAGTATAGGAAGAAGCGCGCGCCTACTATAAACAAACCCTGCTTTGTCCCGAATTATTTAATCCCCTAGCTAAAAACCTTATAATATACGTCCTTAAAATAACTGATCGATTAATTAAACAGATTATAATTAATAAATACCTAAATAACGAGTTTATCCAAGAGACACTTAAGCTAATTTAAGATGGCGTTAGACGCTCCAAAAAGATCTCTTTAAGTAAATATAAAGTTCGCGGAGACCGCTTGTACTACTAGAACCGCCTAGTTATCCCTAATTATAATAAACTTAAGCTTAAGCTCCTTAAACACGTATATAACCTACTAGTAGCCAGCCACCTAGGCTAAGGAAAAACCCTAGAGCTACTCTAATAGGAGTACTACTGGCCAAACATATATAACATGACATAAAGGTACGTCTCTAGCTACTATACCTGCTGACAAGCTAAAGCTTTATATAAGATATATAACGGCTTTCTAAAGCTACTGCCTGTTCCGGACCAAAGATAGAAGGACATTTTAATTAACTTTATTATTAATCTCCCTAAAAGTAAAGGCTGCACGAATATTATAGTAGTTATAGACTGACTATTTAAGATAAAACACTTAATCGCCTGCCCTAATATATTAGCACCTGCCGTTGCCTAACTGTTCCTGGATTATATATGGAAACTCCACGGACTCCCTAAAACAATTGTCTCCAATAAAAGCCGCCAGTTCGTCTTGGCGTTTTAGAAAGAACTAACTACCTAACTCCGTATTAAAGTACTATTGTCTATAGCATATCACCCGGAAACGGATGGTTAAACGGAACGTGCAAATGCTATAATAGAATAGTATATTTGGATATACACGTCGTATCTATAGGACGACTGGATAGACTGGCTTACATTTACCAAGTTTACTATAAATAACTCCGTCTTAGAAACCACAAAGGTCTCCCCATTCCTGGCTAATTACGGCTAGCACCCGCAAATGGGTTTTAAACCCTTTAGTAATGTTCCTCGTCTAGCTTATTAGGCCTTACAAGTTGCAGAAGCAAATGAATTTGTAAAGAAGATGGAAGAATTATAGGAGTTCCTTACTAACGAAATAACATGGGCCTAGTCTGTCTATAAAGCCGCAGCAAATAAGAACCGAACCCTAGCACTAGCTTACTAAATTAGTAACTTTGTCTGGCTAGACACAAGAAATCTAAACACAAAACAACCTACTAAGAAACTTGATTGGAAGAACGCTGGCCCTTATAAGGTTAAAAAAGTTGTCTCTCCTTATGCCTACCAACTGAAGCTCCCTAATATGGTTAAAATCCACCCCGTATTCTATACGTCAGTCCTCCGCCCTACCGCCCCTATATTAGACGCCCTGCCTAAACAAATCCAAGACCCTCCCCCACCAGTTAAAGTGGATGGTAAGGATAAGTACCTTATTAAAAGAGTTAATAATATTAAGTACAATAAATAGAAACGCAAATATATATACCTTATAAAATGGAGAGGTTTTACTGAACCCTTATAGGAACCTGCCGACTCTATAGGACTTATATAAGCCGCAGAAGACTTTTATGAACTCCACCCAGAACTACCACAGCCCTATCTCGCAGATGCTCGAGTTTAAAGGGGGGGTACTATTACAGGACACCCCCGTGACACCTTATACACGTCCACCTATTTCTACTGACTGAACAACCGGAGACTAACTATAAGACGGCAATCCGACAGCAATCTACCGTATTCCGCCGCAATCTGCCGTCTCTACTGTTGGAGTTGCTAACTAGCAACTTTAAGGACCTCTAACTGCTAAATTCTGCCAAGTTCTACTAGAACCGCCACCTAAGCTCTACCCTGCCTGTGTATAGCATAGTACCCGTTAACCTAGCAACTAAGCAAACGTTATGTACCCTTTTTCCCCTATTTCCTACTTTCCTTTCCTTACGCAACGTCTTAACTTTATTACGCAGTTTATGTACATAGCTTAATAATATCTACTTCGCTATATATTATCACCGTTTGTACTCGCTCCGTGACATTTAGGTAGTGATTTTAGTCTAACAATTTACTCCTGCGATTTAGTTACTTAAAGGTAGGGTTTTACAACCGTAGATTAAAAGGCTGTAGGTCTACTAGATAGCTTAACGGTATATATTTTACCCTTAATAGTAAGTAAGGTAAATGGCCCATTTTAATAGCTGCTTTAGCTAGTGTTTTCTTCTCTCTAAACCAAAACAGGCGAATTTGGTAGGAGATCATAAATCACATTAGTATTAGGTCCGTTTTGTATATTCAGCGCATTAGCGATCTGTCGTTTAGCTTGTAGCTTCTATATCTCTACTATAGCCTTTTTAATTGCGGCAGCGCGTTATATAACCATAGGGGATGGTGTATTGGATTTGACTATTTGGGGGTAGGCTTTAAAGACTAAAAGTATAGGAACTAGTCCTTTAGGGCTAGCTAAATCGTTAATTACTTTAAATGCTATTTAGAGTCCTATCTCCTTATTAATCTTAGGGATTTCAGTTATAATGATTTAATAGGCTCACCGTAATAGACTATAGTAGCGCTCTACCATTCTAATAGAGTTATATGCTTTAACCAATACTCCCTTTATACTAATTCCTATAATAGTGGCGTATTACTTGAATTCTTTACTAACAAAGTTCTTTTTAGCGTTGTGGGTAATTAGGTCTAGTGGCCCTAGGTAGGTATTAATCTAGCATATCTATAGAACGTCCTATATATATTTAGCGCTAATGTCTTATAGCTATCTACTAGCTTAGAATCACGTTCCTTTATTAACAATATATAGGAGGGGTGATCCGCTGATGTACATAATATTAACGATGATATTATAGTTAAAATTAATATTGTCTTATAGGGTGAAGTGGAATCTACCTAGTAATTTGCTAAACTTCTAACAGTAGTAGCAGAACTTGGTTAGTTGCAGCGCCGTAGCTCTATATCTATTAAATAGCAGGGGTTCGCGTTAAAGGATTTAGATAAATATAACTATAGTAATAAGCTCTATAAGAGAAATAGGTGGCCAAACTATTGCACTACTGGCACTCTTTTGGTGTAAGTGATAACAACATTTCTAAGGTTGTTATAGTAGATTTAGAGTCTGTTTATATCCGCTAAATAGAGCAAGAAGGGGGTATCTATATAGATAATATAAAACTGTATCTTGCCTATAGGGGTAATAACATCTATAGTTCTAATGGAGGTAGTAATTCTAATGCCAAACTATACATTAACTTATCCTTTGGTTGAGGTATTAAGTCTTATAGATTGGTCCGCGTTCTATAGTGCCTAGAATTATCCGTAACCGGCCATAGACTTTTTTAATATACTGGTATTAATCATAATTCCTATAAATACTATGGAAGTATAGCGTAAAGCGGCGGTTGTTGTATTATAGTTAAACGGGTCAGTTTCCGTAGTAGGTTCTATAGAGGTTATAGTAAGTAAGTAAGCGTAAGCCTTATTGGCTAGTTCTATACTTATAGAGGTTGCTTCGTCTATAGTAAGAGTCCCAAATAATATAAGGTAGTAGCTATTAGGGTCTTCTAATTCTTCCTCACTATTATTATTATTAGTGTTTTTGTTAGCGTCTATATCTAGCATAAAAGCTTTAAAGGTTTTATTACACTTATTATTATCGTCTCCTTTATAGTAGATAGTGTATTGTCTAAAGCGTTCTTTAAAGTTACCGTTGCGGCCCTTATTATTATTAAAACGTCTTTTGTACTTATTTCTAGAACGGTTCCGCTCCTCCTCTATATATTTCTATAAGCGGCAGCTCTCCTTTTGGCAAATATAGCACTTGGCCTTTAGGGATCTGACGGTGTTTTATCTATAGGAGCGGGTTTAGTTACGGTTGTTACGGATATCACGGCAGTATATATAATCCGTAAAGTAGGCTCCTTAAGACGGTCTTATTAAGGCCTAGGAAGGGTGTTCCTTCTCCTATATAACTATAGAAGATTGCAACTTGCTAATTAACTAGGAGAGGTCTTTAGAAGGGTTGGAAATAGCGATATAGCATACTAGTATTCCTTAGCAAGCGGTGACTAGTTTATTTATAAGGAAAAGGTCTATATGAAACTCTAGGTGTAATCTATAGCAATATTTTAAGAGCTTATTAAGGAGTAGTTGGAAACTCTAATAGATTTGTTTATTAGGGTTCTCGTTAATAATTTCTTAGAAGTTAGTAGTATTCTATTTAGTAAGGTTTCTCCGATAGTACTCTAGTCCTTTAAAAAAGTAACGCATGTGGTTATATGCCTTAGTGAATAATCTAGTTAAAAGGCTGCTATTATAGTAGTAATCCTAAGCAAGTCCCTTTAGCATAGTTGGGAATATAGTTATATAGCCTTTAGGAGGTAGACCAGCTCTCTTATAGATATTATAAAAGATAGTTAACTTAAAGTTAAAGCTATTACTCACTCTATTGGAATTCTGGTCATCTATATAGATCTTAGCAATAGTGGCTGCCTCGCTGTATATAGGCAGGTGTATAGTAGGGTTGGTATTAGTAGTGCCAGGGTAAAGATACTGGGCAGGAGGAGGACTAGGTAGGGTAGAGGTGGTTACTAAAGGGAGGGTAGAGGCAGTTACTATAGGTAATAATTACTGATTCTACGTCTGTAGGAGTTAAGTAAGGAGAGTAAGTAGTTAATCTTAGGTAGAGGGAGGTACGGCTTACTATTGGGTGGCAGTTGGTGCAGTTTACTGGGGTGTAGATATAATAGCTAATTGGGGTGTTATGGGGGTAGGTATTTATATTTTAGGTATTATGGCTGTAGCTATAGGCTAAATTACAGGCGTTAGAGGTAGTGGAGGTAGTTAATGGTTTACAGGTGTTAGCACCGTGTGGGTAGGTAGTGGGCTGCTAGGGGGGGTTATAGGAACTAAAGAGGCTATAACTAACAGGGGTATAGCTTAATTCAATTTTAGAGCTATTTATATTAAGTTAAGTCGTTCTTATAGTGCTACTGTAATTATAGGGCTGACTTCCTTAAGAGCTCCTATAATTTCCTTATCTATCCATTTGTGAGGTTCCTCTTCTATAAGAGCATTATACAGAACCTTATAAAGTGAGTATCTATTGCTGTGTATGGCGACATATACTCCTCTTTAGAGTAGGTAAGTACGGAGCTTTACTCTAGTAATAGAGTATATCTTTCTAAAGTCCTTAATGGTAAAGCCTTCGAATTCTTCCTAGAATAGCAACCGTAATATATAATCCGTAAAGTTCTTATATATATACTTGTAGATTTTCGTTTTTATATATTCTTCCAGGTCTTCCTCTAAGGTAGTTGCTATATTAATCCTATAACTATATCTTAAGGTTAAGGTTAAGGTTAGGGTTAAGGTTAAGGGTTAAGGTTAAGGTTAAGGTTGAGGTTGAGATTAAGGTTTAAGGTAAGGGTGTAAAGGTAAGGGTATATACGTCCTCTACAGCCGTTAGGCCTGTAAAGTGTTCTTAGCAAGACTGCTATTCTCTTAGCGATCTGTTATATTAGCTATAAGGCCAGTACAAATTCTCTTAAGCTTAAGGGAGGTCGTAATCTTCTCTAAATAAAGATATAATTTTCTAGGCGATTTAACGCGTTAGCAGTTAAGCTAATACGTGGTCTCAAGCTTTGAGGGTAATATAGCTTTCTCCTTTAACTAAAATAGACAAGGCCAGGCGATCCGTGTACTGTTTTTAGTACGGTTCTTAAGCTCTAGCTTATTGCGTATTTCCTAATCTATACGTCTACTAGTCAGTATCGGTATACTCGCTTTATTAACATACACAAATATCACTTATAGTGGTACGTATGCGGTGTTGAAGTTAGTAGTTAATTGTTGTCTTAAAGTAAGGGGTTGCTCTAAGGTTAGATTAGCTGGTCTTACTTTATAGTCTCGTAACTACGTCATATGACTAACATTCCGACACTTAGTGTAATAGGTTAACGTAGTCTGCGGGCTAGTGGCCCACGCGGGCTAGTGGCCCACCCCATCAAAATCATGAAAAACGCGACGCGTTACTTAACTACTACCTCAATGGCTACACCACAACTACAAAACCCCCTTTTTTAAGAGGGCAGACTTGTTTTAGCTATTAATGCCTATAAGTAAGGCCAATTTTAAAGCTTCCAATTTGCCACTAGTACGTATAATATGCCCCAAACTATAGCCCGGTAACGTAATAAAGGCATTTAAGCATAACGCGGTTCTATTGCCTTAAATTAGCACCTTATACTAGCACAAAAAGAGAGCCTTAAGTAGTAGATTCTATTAATGGATTAATATAGTATGCCACCTAGGGTTGCTACCATGCGGCAGATAGCTAGCCTTTTAGCTACCTAGACCGCTAAATCGTAACCAGTTAGCAAGTAATAGGTATATAAGTTTATTAAACGCTATAATAACCTATAATCTAAATGGAATTGCAAGTATAACTACTAGTGCGCTAAATGCGAAGATCCTGTACTTATTCGGGCGTGGTTTAAACGCGTTTAAGACACCAAAATTTAATATAGAATTCTTAACGAGGATACCTAGAATTTTAATAAAACTAGCTACTAAATAGGTGTTATTATAACTGTAAAGGTCATTACTGGAACCAATAGGGCTAGTAGGCCTAAAATAACACAGCTAGGAAATTAAAAATGGGTTATAATTATTAAATATATTAATACCCTAGGGGTTATAATTCCACCACTTATTATCTTTAAGGTAGTAATATACCAGGCTGCCTAGTATAAGGACAATATTATACCACACAACTGGTTAATTAGTGTTAGTAACAATAGCTAGACAATAAATAAAATTAGCCTAACCTAGCTAATAGAGGTCTCATCGGCAAAATATAGTACCCTACCAATAGCCTCAATGGTTGGTGGTTGACGCAATTGGCGCGCAGTTAAGGGCATTTGGCAACTCGACCGACTAGCCTATATCGTGTTTTTTTGACACGCAGCCTGCGCGCAACCTACACGCAACCTACAACCACAATTATATTTAGAGCTATCCACCTCTTTTGTACCAACAGTATATTTTAGATAATAAACAAAGGCTACTTTAAAGCTATTTATAAGGCTAGCAAAGCAAATTATATACACTTCTTTATACAATCCATTATATTGTTTT
>Ga0307507_10002051_pt1 | contig 43688 bp, 52 predicted proteins | sample 7_EM_MG_FD_207223 | JGI IMG/M metagenome (GOLD analysis project Ga0307507, IMG submission 207223) | Populus trichocarpa ectomycorrhiza microbial communities from riparian zone in the Pacific Northwest, United States - 7_EM | ecosystem: Host-associated > Plants > Roots > Unclassified | place... | reverse complement strand
TAGCCCTTGGAGGCTACAGTAGTCCCAGCCCTTTGAGCCCTATACCATTCGATTCGTCTTAGCGAGCAGATTCCAATCGTGTACTCTCCAACCTGAGCAGAAGCCAGCCTGGTGAGCTATCTCTCTTTTTTTTCTGCTAACAGTGACAGACATGCCACCGCTTCGAGCCATAGACCATTCGATTCGTCTCAGCAAGCGGATTCAAATCAGCTACTTCCAGACTCAATCCGACAGCTGGCTGTAGAGCTGCCACCCCTTCTGAATGTACCTGGGTACTACCTCCCCTAGATTCATAGGTCCTGGAGCCTACAGTCATCATACTACTTCGAGATATATATGATACGATTCGTTTCGGTGAGTGGAATCCAATGGTGTACCCTCCGACCCGAGCAGAAGCCTGCCTGGTGAGCTATCTCTCTTTTTCATCTGCTAACAGTGGCAGACATGCCACTGCTTTGAGCCATACACCATGTGATTTGTCGCAGCGAGCGGATTCCAATGGTGTACTCCCCAACCCGAGCAGACACCTGCCTGGTGAGCTATCTCTCTTTTTCATCTGCCAAGAGCTACAGACATCGAAATGCTTCGGGCGATACACTATACGATTCGCCTCAGCGAGAGGATTCAAATGGGCTACTTCTGGACTCAATCCGACAGCTGGCTGTAGAGCTGGCTTCCATTCTGAATGTACCCTGGTCCTACCCCCCCCCCAGATTCAGAGGTCCTGGAGGCTACAGTCATCGCACCACTTTGAGCCCTATACCATTCGATCTGTCTTCGTGAGTGGATTTCAATGGTGTACTTCCCGACCCGAGTGGACCCCTGCCTGGTGAGCTATCTCTTGCTTTTATCTGCTAAGAGCTACCGGCATCGCACCGTTTTGAGCCATTCACAATTCGATTTATCTCAGGGAGTAGATTCAAATGTGGCACTTCTGGACTCCATATACATAGTACCACCAGTTTATAAAAACATGGATCTGTATGAGATTTCCCTATTCGGGCATTAGGGCTTTTCGGTCTACACGAATATCCTCAAATGGCATACCCGGTACTAATCTTTCTTACATAATTCTCTGAAGACTTCCAGATATCCTGTATGGATAATACCACAATGTTGAATACTGTTGCTCTTGAACCTGCTTGCATCAGGTTTTCTCAGACGTTTAGTGTCGGTATTGTCTCTTCCCAGACGGGTATTTTTGACGTCTGATGGCACCTGGAGCGCCTAGACCCGGAGTGGTTGCATCTAGAAGAAATCGATGCGCAACCCTCCATTCAGAATTGCGATTTGCCTCTCATGCACCTAAAGCATCTGAGGCACAATGTGCCACAGGTGGAAAGTACCATATTTCCTAATGAAGTACTTAGGTTTCTCGACACAGTTACCCCTTTCAGTCTTCAATTAATCTGACAAGGGCAGAAACATAAGATAACATTGGTTTTTATCTGCTAACGGGTATAGCTGAGCTATCTGGGCGAGCGTTATAACATTCAATCGATCTCAGTGACCATATTCCAGCAGACTGCTTCCCGACTTGATCCTACTGCTGGCTGTGGAGCTATCCTCCTCTTGTCTCTGCTTATAGCTATAGATATACCACTGCATCGATGCTTATGCCATTCGATTTGTCTCGGCGAGATGATTCAATTGAGCTGCTTCCAGACTCAATCCAACTGCTGGCTGTGGAGTTGCCCTCCTTTCTGAATGTACTCAGGTACTTGCGTCCCGCCCAGATTGATAGCTACAGGACGCTACAGTGGTCTCACCACTTCAAGCCCTATACGTTTCGATTCGTCTCAGCGAGCGGATTACAATGGTATATTCCCTGACCCGAGTGGATGCCTGCCTGGTGCACTATCATTCTTTCCCATGAGCTGACAGCTACGAATATCCCACTACTTTGAGCAATACATCATTCGATTCGTCTCCATGAGTGGATTCAAATGAGCTACTTGCAGACTCAATCCACTTGGTAGCCGTGGAGCTGCCTTCCCTTCTTAATGTCCCTTGATACACCCCCCCCCCTCTCATTAATTGCTACTGGGGCAGTAGTCATCCTACCCTCCGAGCCCTATACGATTCGATTCGTCTCGGTGAGTGGATTCTAATGGTGTACCTCCCGACCTGAGGAGACGCCTGCCTGGTGAACTATCAATTTTTCATCTGCTAACAGCTACATATATCCCACAACTTCGAGCCGTACATTATTCAATTCCTCACAGCGACGGGATTCTAAAGAGACACTTCCGGATTCTATATGAGCGCTGGCGGTCGAGACATCCTCTCTTCTGGGAATTGGTTGTCCAGGCAGTCAACCTACGGAGGGCTACCGGCATGCTACCGCTTCGAAACTGATACCATTCGATTTGTCTTACACAGCGGATTCAAATGAGCTACGTCCCGACTTGATCAGACCGCGGGCGGAAGAGTTCCTTTCATCTCTGGAATAAGGTTCAAGTGAGCACCACTTACAATGATAGCTTGCGAGTGCTACAGGTATGCCACCGCTGCGAGCGTTTTACCATTTGATCCATCTCAGCGAGCGGGTTTCAATGAGGGTTTTCCTGACCCTGGTGGACCCTTACCTGGTGAGCTCCCTCTTATTTTAGTCACCTTATAGCTATAGGCATGACACCCACATGAGCCTTACACTATTCAATTCATCTCAGCCCGTGGATTCAAATCAGCTGCCTCCTGACTTGATCCAAAAACTGGCGGTGGAGATATCCTAACTTCTGAGAATGAGTTTTCCTGGCAGTCAATCTACGGAGAGCTACACGCATGCCATCGTTTCGAGCCATCTACCACTCAATTCGTCTCAGCTAGTGGATTCAAATGAGGTGCTTCCCGACACGATCTGACCCCTGGCTGCGAACCTGCCTGTCCTCTCTGTTAGGCACAGAGCTCCCAGATGGATAAGGGGGGCAAGTTACCCTACCTCTGCGCATGAACCTCTAAAAAAGACCGGGCAACACCCCCGTCCAGCCCCGACTTTGGGAAAATAGGTCATTACACGTCCCTTCACCAAAGACATGAGTAAAGAAGACCCTACTGGCAACACTGTATAGGGCGAGGCCGTCGGTCTGACCGGTTCCTGTTCGCAGGATCTATGAGAGGAGACGTCAGAGCACCTGAGGCAAGTGGAGGTAGCTCGATTGGATGACATCGCATAGAGTTAGAGCCACTACAAGAATGGGTATCAAAAAGAGGACACAAACTAACGGGACGTATCTACCATAGTTAGGCTGCCTCGGTCTGGAAAGACGCCCTGTAACTAGTAGGAATGCACTATGCTCGGAAAGGGATTTGGGAAACTCCTAAAGGGGTTGTTGGCAAGGGACAGATAATTATAGGCGTAACCATTGGTTGGATTGATAGGAAAGAGTCGTGAAATGCCGGTTAAGACAAGGGAATGCCTCCTGCAGACCCAGTCAAAATGGAGCCAACATTATGAGGACTGGGCATCTTCTATCCTGGCGAATAATTATCTGACATGTGAACACAGGGACATTATTCGTAAATCAATTTAGCAACGGATATATGTTCATATAGCCATCTAGGTGGATGGGCATTACACCCTGCTCATGAGAGAGGCATATCTGGCAATGAGTTGCGCAAACGAGAGTAGAAAGGTAACGGATGTTCCGGGTCAAGTCAGGCTCCCAATTCAAAGAAGTCGAGCTAGGTGAAATAAAGATACTTAGTTATAAGAAGAGATTATGTAGCCTGTGAACACCAAGACGCGGATTATAAATATCGAGGTGTCTTCATAGGTGCTATTAACCATCAAGCAATGGAGAAGGGACCTTAACAATATATACATGTTAACATATATTTATCATTTTACCTACATGATAATTCTATCTTGACCTTCATCTCCCAAGAGGATTCTCCGAATAACCAACTACCGCACTTAGTAGATTCGCTTGTTCTTAGAATCCTACTACCCCCATAACACAATATTGTTATTTTCTACGTTTTTGGGACACACAGGCGACATCAATCACGAATCGCAATTTTATCAACTCATTGAAGCTCACCCTGATATACTTTCACCAACAATCAAACTCATTTTATCACCAAATAGATAAGAATCACTTACCTATCTCAAAAATGTTGAGGTCTAAACCCCAGGGAGCAGGACCAGATTTTATGGAGATAGATGAACTCTCCCAGTCCCAAGCTCTAATGGTGACATCACAAGACACAAGGATCGCTGGATCCACCGATACTAGACTCTCTCCTGCTCAGCCACTTGGACTCTCCTGGACTCTCCTATCGCGCCCCGATGAGGTGGTCCCAGTCCCAACAATCTCACACTCCGGGGGAACCTATATTAACCTCAGAAATATCTAGACAACTTGACCGCATCAACCGAAGTCTACACCTGTACGAGGACGATCTAGCCCAGAGCATTGCCCAGGAACACCTAGCATTCCAATCCCTTCCACCCCAGATCCAACATTTGGTACGGGAACTGCGCAAAGTAAAAAGGGAAATAATGACAGGCGGAAAATATATTGGAGCGGAGCGGGAACAAATAGATACCAGCATGGTACAGGTGGATGCGGCAACAAAGGGGCTGCAAGAAGGGCTCAAAAAAGTCAATGGTTGGATGGATGGACAAGACAACCGTCAAACTCAACACGAGGAGGTCACATCAGACCTCCACCAAACTGTTAGGCACAGAGCTCTCAGATGGATAAGAGGGTCAAGTTACCCTACCTTCGCGCACAAACCTTTAAAAAAGACTTAGCAACACCCCCCTCCAGCCCCGACATTGGGACACTAGGTCGCCATACGTCGCCTGGGAAGTTGCGTCCACTCACCTAAGACATGAGTAAAGAAGACCCTACTTGCAACACTGTATACGTCGCGGCTGTCCGTCCGACCGGTTCCTGTTCGCAGGATATATGATAGGAGACCTCAGAGCACCCGATGCAAGTGAAAGCATCCCGATCGGACGACATTGCACAGAGTTACAACCCCTACGAAATTGGGTATTGCAAAGTGGAGACAAACTGATGAGACCTATCTACCTTAGTTAGGCTTCCTCGGTATGGAAAGACGCCCAGTAACCAGTAGGAATGCACTATGCTTGGAAAGGGAGTTGGGGAACTCCCAAAGGGATTGTTGGCATAGGACCAATAACTATAGTCGTAACCATTGGTTCGATCAATAGGAAAGAGTTGTGTAATGCCGGTTAAGACTAGCGAATGCTTCCTGCCGACCATGGCAAAACGGAGCCAACAATATGAAGATTGGCCATATCGTATCCCTGCGAATAATTGTCTGACATGCGAACACATAGAGATTATTCGTAAATCTATTTAGCAACGGATACATGTTCGTATAGCTATCTAGGGGGACGGGCACCACATCCTCCCCATGAGAGAGGCCTACGTGGCAACATGTTGCGCAAATGAGAGTAGAAAGATACCGGTTGTTCAGGGTTTAGTTGGGCTCCCACTTCATTGAAGTCGAGCTAGGTGAAAGAAAAATACTTAGTTATAGGAAGACCTTATGTAGTCTGCGAACACCCATACGCGGAATATAAATATCGAGGTGTCTTTGTAGCTGCTATTATCTATCAAGCAACGGAGAAGAGACCTTAACAATATATACACGTTAAAAAATTTTATTCTACCTATCTTACAATTCTATCTTGACATTCATCTCTTAGACGTATTCTCCGAATTACCCACGATCGGGCCTAGTATATTCGCTTGGTTTTAGGATATTACTACCCCCATCACAGTATATTGTTATTCTCTACGTTACCGAGACAAACAAGCAATATTGATCAAAAATACGAATTGCAATCTTATCAAACTCATTCAACCTCACCCTGACATACCCTTACTGATAAACAAACTCATTTTATAATTAAAAGGATAAGAAACACTTTCCTACTTCATAAATGTCGAGGTCTAACCCCGAGGGAGCAGGACCAGATCTCATGGAGACAGATGAACTCTCACAGTCCCAAGCTCCAACGGTGACACCGCAAGAAACAAGGATCGCTAGATCCTCCGATTCTAGAATATGTCCCGCTCTGCCACCCGGGCTCTTCCATCGAGCCGTGATGAGATGGTCCCAGTCCCAACAGTCTCAGACTCCAGCAGAACCACTATTATCTCCTGAAATGTCCAGACTACTTGACCGCATCAACCAAAGTCTACATGTGTACGAAGACAATCTAGCCTAAACCATCGACCAAGAACACTTAGCTTTCCAATCCCTTCCACCCCAAATGTAACATTTGGTACGGGAACTACACAAAGTCAAAAGAGAAATGATGACGGGCGCTAGATACATAGGAACAGAGCTGGAACAAATAGACACCAGCATGGTACAGGTGGAAGCAGCAACAAAAGGGCTGCAAGACGCTCTCAAAAAGGTCGGTGGAAGAATGGAGGGAAAGGATAAGCGTCAATCCCGACACAAATATGTCACATCACACCTCCACCAGACTATACAAGCAGAAGGAGCGGTGACAATGGGCAAGGACGAACAGTTGGGACAGGAACTGCTAGACACAAAAGCTCAACATCAACACGAACTACAAAACCACTAGAGGATACACAACGCTATGCTGGCCGAATTAGAGGCCAATGAAGAAGCCAGAGAAAAGCAGGAAAGCCACATAGCCGAATTGACACAGGCGGTTACTGCCTTGATAGGCCAAGGAAAAGGCAAGCGTTCAACTCCAACCCCAGAACGAAGTGCCGAAGCAACAGGAGGAGGTGGTGGAGGACGACCACCCCCTACAATGCATGGGGGTGCAGGGGGCACCCCTGATCCCGGAGATAGTGAAGGTGGAGGAAGTGACGATGAGAGACGAGGAAGGCAGGATGTGAGACCTGACAAACGAAAGAGGAAGCCTGCAGAGAAGGAAAAATCTGATGAGGAAAAATACGGGAAGCTACGGAGGACGAAATACGGTTCTCCATGGCCTTGGGAAAGGCCAGTGGAGAAACCACGAAACGTCAGGCTCAACCCCCATCAGAATACGAACATGCCAAACACCAGGATATCCGGTTTTGGCTAACCACATGCAAAGATTATTTCGATTGAAACATAAACAAGTGGCAGGACGAGGTGGACCGTATTGAATACGCCATGTCCAAATTAAAAGAATCAGCAGTAGCATCTTTCAGTATGACATACCGGAACCAAATGACCGGCGAATTACGCCATATACGACAGGAAGGTTATGAATTATGGGATGTCTTTGCCGAACAAGCTATATGTCGATTCGGTCCCACCCAGGAAGAAGAAAAAGCCCTACGAGAAATGTTGAAAGTCTGATACAAGTATGATATTACCCAATTTCGATTGGAATTTGAGACTTGGAATGTTAAAGCAAAGGTTACTGGAATCGCCTTCCAAAAGTTAATTAGAGACCAAATCCCGGATCAGGATGTATGGCGAATGTCAATGCATTAAGAATACACCGATGACCGGTATTGGATAGCAGCTCTCCGACAAGCGGTCCGCGATGACGAAGATTTCTAGGAAGAAAAAAGGCTTAATGACAATAATTTTTCGGGGTCGAATTTAAGTGGGAAAAGGAAACGTGACTGGACAACAACGGCAAAGACAACGAAAAAACCTAGGTGTACCGCGAAGGAGCAAACGGTATATCAAGTGAAGAAAAAGGAGGAGAAGGTAGATAAAGGGAAGGCGGCGCCCCTGCAGGGAATAATGCATCCAGTGTGGGCCGACGCACACACCGGTATTGACCAGAAAATAGTTGACGAATGAAAAGCAAAGGCGCAATGCACTAGATGTACCCTAACAAACCACGGATGGAAACACTGTCAGAAAGAAATTCGAGTCAGTACCATCCAAAGAAAATCGTTGAAGTTACCAGGAGGAAGATCAAACCATCTAAAGTCTAGAAAGCCTAGGGTAGCCACCTAGGCTGAGCATAGCGGTGGACAAACCTGGCGACAATGAGGCAAAGGCCACTAGCATGTACCTTTATGGAGGAAGAGGATTTATAAAAAGCTCACTGGCACCACTGCCGACGGCATGTGGGTAGTCCGGCCATCGAACCGGGAATTGAAATAATCTGATGTGAACTCTTCAGCTTATACCCTTTGAGGGCATCGGCCCCAAAAGCGTGATAAGTTCTGACTGGGAGTCTGGTAGCACCTGGGTGTTGTACGGCCAAGAGGTTCAAAAGTCTATATCCCAGATACACTCGGGACAGCAGCGAAGGAACCCACCTTGAGCAAAACCACCCGAAAACAGCTCCACTTGTTGTGGGGACCCCTAGGACTAACGACCGTTAGTAGAAAACCTTAGAGGACACAAGGACCGCAAGAAAAGAGCAAAGTACGGAATTCGAGCCAAGCTGATGAGGGAAAAACTGGCAGCAGACGAGAGTGACAACGGCATAATCGTCCCCAGAGGCAGGTCTTAAAGTCCACAATCGAAAACAATTAAAAGAACAGAGTCTCCTGAGGAAAAATAACCCACGAGTGCTATGGGTGGCACTACACGATAAGAAGATACACTATTTGGTTGTCATGTCGGACGAAGCGTGTGACCTCAAGATTTCTCTCATGGTAGCCGGGCACGTTCATTGCACACGCAGAACCGCTACCCACCTCATGAAGAAACTTTAGTTCGGGCTGATGGAAATAGGCGAGAGGTAAGGTAGATTCCTCGTAACCACTGATAGGTGTGGCTATGTTGGTTAGAACGGAAGGCGCATCCGAGCAGCGAAGCCCGAATCAGCAGACGAACTACCCCTGGTATATGGGAATCCCTCTGCAGGGAATAAAGACTGCTAGTAGTGGGCTGCCCGATATACAAACGAACCGGATGTTATCCTTTTACGAAAAATCCTACCCTCAAATTTCCGCACCATCATCAACTAATTTTATATTTTCAAAAATATTTGGTGAAGGGAAAAAGCAGTTTGTCTGAGGAGGCTTCAGGAGCCGAAACTGTGCAGACGCGGTAACAAACTCAAAAGGTTACCACAATGAAAAGAGTTATTGAGGCATGAGGCCCACGGCCTAAGAGAACAAAACACAAACCAAGCCCACAACACTACCAGTGCCCTGAAGGAAATGCCTTCCTTGTCACATCGGACAAACGGCACAAAATTAAAGTCTTACCAGACTCTGGCTCAAACGTATTCCTGCTCTACCAAAAGACCGCACGTACCCTCAAAGTACCTTACCAAATAAGAGAAAACCCACTTACAATAACCGCATTCAATGGCGAAGTATCCTCCACAGCAGGAAAATACTATTCACATCCGATACAATTGGAAATCGGTACCAATGGCCATACCACTATGGTCTGCTGCGAGATTGCAGATGCAGGCAAATATGATATAATGATACCTTTCGGGTGGTGGCACCACAAACATCCGATAAAAAAGTATCGAGAGCCCTGAGAGATGGTGTTTCGAACACGCCAAATGTGTGGAACATGTACAAGATGAAGGCATCGCCGACATGTTTGAATGGGATGAGACAGTAGCCTTCGAAGAAGAGGCCAGAATGATAGGAAGGATAGGATCCACAAGGCAGGAGGAAGTACAATTAGAAGGATTACAAAAGCCGTATTGGCAGTATAAGGAATTGTTTGAGAATGAAAAATCTGAAATGCTGGCTCCTAGGTGAACCTTCGACCATGGGATCGACCTCAAGGACGGAGCAACTCCACCCGGGGGACCAATATACCCAATGTCGGCATACCAACTAGAAGAATTAAACAAATATCTTCACAAAATGTTAGCCGAATGGAAAATAGTTCATAGCAAATCTCCAGCAGGGGCCCAATCCTGTTTGTCCCAAAACCCGACGGAAGACTACGATTATGCGTGGACTACCGTCAACTAAATAAGTTAACCATACTCAACAAATACCCTTTACCGCTCATGACTGAACTAAGGGAAAGAGTAGCCGGTGCAACCATCTTTACGAAGTTAGACCTAAAAGACAGTTATCATCTAATTCGAATCAAAAAAGGAGATGAATGGAAAATTGCTGTCTGTACCCGATATGGACATTACGAATATAAAGTAATGCCATTTGGGTTGGTCCACGCACCAGCCACGTTCCAGGCCATGATGACCACTATCCTACAGGAATTCCGGGATCATGGAGTTGTAGTATATTTGGATAATATCCTAATTTACTCAAAGACAATGGAAGAACACGAGGCTCTGGTCAAACAAGTACTAGCCAGGCTAGAAAGCCATGACCTCGCGGTATCCTGATAGAAATCTATGTTCCCGGTCGATACAGTCGAAGTCTGCGGATAGTTTGGGGGAAAAAGCGGCGTCACTATGAGCGAAAAGAAGGTTGAAAGTATCCTCAATTGGAAAGCCCCATAGTGGGTAAAAGACGTACAAATCTGTATGGGTTTTGCAAATTTCTAGGGACGCTTGATAGAAAACTTCTCAAAAGTTTGCAATCCGATTACCGACACGTTGAACACCAAGGGAGGAAAACATTTGTGGTTCTGGGGGGAAGAACAGGATAAAGCCTTTGAGGAACTTAAACGAAGATTTACCGCAGCCCATATTCTAGCACACTTTTACCGGGACCGCAAAACCGTGATCGAGACAGAGGCTAGTGACTTTGCACTAGGCTGTATCCTTTCCCAGTATTTGGGAAAACAATTACACCCCGTGGCGTTCCACTGACCAAAGCCAAACGATGCCGAACGGAATAACCAAATTCATGATAAAGAATTATTGACAATCCAGGACGCATTCCGCCAATGGAAACACTACCTATTGGGAGTAGATGACCCGGTGACGGTATACACTGACCACCAGAACCTGCAATACTTCCTCACGACCATGGTCTGGAACCCCCGACAGATCCAATGGGCTCAATGGCTAGCCAATTTCAATTTTAAAATAGTATACCACCCTGGCAGCAGAGGGGGCAAGCCTGATGCATTAAGCTGGGGGCCGGAGTACCGCCTTGAGGAGGGAGCTAAGCATCACAAACAGACAATTTTGAAACCGGAACATTTTGAAGTTTCCCTTTGCCACAAAAATGACCGAATTCAGGTCAGCTTTGTGGAAGGAATACAGCGAACAACAAACCGGCTCAGAGTAAAAAGACTACAACAAAATACGACAGTCCCAACAAAAGGTTCCAGGATGGCAGCAGGACATGACATTTACGCCTTAAAGAATGGCACCATACCAGCCCAAAGACAGATGTTAGTGGACACCGCATTTGTAATATGACTGCCCAGAGGAACATATGGCAGGCTGGTGGCAAGAAGTGACATGGCAAGCAAATATGGAATAGCAGTGGGCGGCAGAGTTATAGACACGGATTACACTGGCGAAATAAAGTTAATATTACGAAAATATGGGAATACCAGTTACGAATTCAAGGCAGGCGACCGTATCGCACAACTAATCGTGGAAAAAATCAAGACACACGATGCCATGGAAATCGATAACCTGGGAATCATGGAAACCGGAACTCGGGGATTCGGCTCTAGCGACATCGGTCCCAAACGGCTAATTGTGTCTGAAGAACTCAAAGTAAAAATGTGATTCCTAAATCCAGACCCACAGGACAGCTCATACTTTGTCGAGGAAGATATTCACTCACAGGCAAGCCTACCAGATGAGATAACAATACTGTCCAGTACAATGATTGCAGCAATACAATTGCAGTCAATGGACGAATCATTCCTGCACAGAATAAGAACGGACGGAAAACAATATGATACCTGGATAGCACGAAACAGGGAGCTAAGCCAATTAAAGGAAAGCCGAGAAACACTACCAAAGAACTGGGAGGTAGAAGATGGACTACTCTATTAGAACAATGGACGATTCATCGCTTCGAACGAAGAACTCGTCACAGAGATCGCAAAAGGATGTCAGGACTCAAAGGTAGCCGGACACTTCGGACAAGAGAAAACGATCCAGCTAGTCACGAGAAATTTCCAGTGGGAAAATCTCACCGAATGGATCAACGACTATGTCCAGTCTTGCAACCAATGTCAATATAACAACTCTCCACGACACTCGAAGTATGGATTACTCCAACCAACCATTAGAAGTACCATACGTGGCATGGACATCCATCTCAGGGAATTTCATTACCCAGTTACCCGAGTCCCAGGGACAAACTCAGATCATGGTAGTAGTGGATCGTTTTACAAAAATGGCACATTTCATCAGCTTAGCGACAAATCCGACCGCAAAAGATGATGCGGATACTTTCCTTAACGGAGTCTGGAAGCTTGACGGACGCCCGTCGGAAATCGTGTCAGACATAGAGGCAAAGGGTTCTGGCAAATTTTGGGAATCATTGTGCAAAGCAGCAGGAATTAAAAGGCGAAAGTCAACTGCATATCAGCCACAAACGGACGGACAGACCGAAAGAACCAACCAAGTGCGGGAAGGTTCCCTTCGAAACTTCATCAACTATGGCCAAGACGACTGGTATCAGCTATTACAGTGAGCCGAATACGCCTACAATAATTCCAAAGCAAGTGCACATAAACTAATCCCCTTTTTGGCCAACTACGGGTTCCATCCACAGACGGAATGGGCGAAGGCAACCTAGGGTCAAAACCCAGGGGCCACAATGTACACACACTGGATGAAAACAGTGCAGCAGAATACGAGGACAACTCTCGAGCAAACAAGAGAGGCCATGAAGAAGTACTAGGACCGGCGAGCGACAGCACAACCCGACATCGAGATAGGTGACTTGGTAATGTTAAAGGGAAAGAACATTGAGAGCAAACGACCAACCAGAAAGTTCGCCCCACGATTGGGCGGCCCTTTTCAAGTCTTAGAGAAAAAAGGGAATAGGGCGTTCAAACTCGATATCCCGGCTCACTGGAAAATCCAGCCAGGATTTCATGTCTCCCTTCTCGAACCCTCTAAGGTTTCTGACCGACCCAATCGAGAACAACCCCCACGAGAACCTGAGGACGTTGAAGGTGACCTGGAATAGGTGATTGAAAGAATGGTTAAAAGTGAGATAATGACCTACATGAGAAAGGTCAGAAGGGTAAACAAGGATTTAAAGGAACTCCGATACTTTGTGAAATGGGCAGGATTCTCAGAGGATAAAAATACCTGGTAACCACCTGAGGGGTTGGAAAAGCCAGGGAAGAGGTGGAAAAATTTCATAAGGAAAACCCCGAAATGCCGGGGCTGAACTTGGCTGAGTAGTATGAGAAAGGTTTCCCACAAGTGGACAAGTAAACACTTCTGGTTTTTGCCCCTACCATACGGAGCTCAAAAGGGATTAAGAATGTATTATAGCTAGAAAAAAGTATTCAGGACGAAACTTAAGAGGAGGGAGCTCATGTTAGATACAGAGCTCCCAGAAGGATGAGGGGGTCATGTTACCCTACCTTCGTGCACGAACCTCTAAAAAACACTTAGCAACACCCCCCTCCCGCCCCGACGTTTGGACAATAGGTCACCATAGGTCGTCTGGGAAGTTTTGTCCCCTCACCAAAGATGAAAATAAAGAAGACCCTACCTGCAACACCGTATACGTCGCGGCTGTCTGTCCAACTGGTTCCTATTTCGCAGGATAAATCAGAGTAGACCTCAGAGCACCTGATGCAAGAGAAAGCATCTTGATCGGACAATGCCGCACAGAGTTACAACCACTACAAGAGTGGGTATCATAAACAGGATACAAACTCACGGGACGTATCTATCTTAGTTAGGCTTCATCGGTCTGGAAAGAGGCCCAGTAAGCAGTAAGAATGCACTCTGCTCGGAAAAGGCGTCGGGGAACTCCCAAAGGGGTTGTTGGCAATAGACCGATAACTATTGTCGTAACCATTGCATCCGGAAATGTCGGAGCGTGGTCCAAGGTGGTCCTGAACGCTCTTGGTCTACCAAGGGGGCTTGTGGTCCCTGTGGTCCACCTGGTCTACTCCGATCCATTATGATCCACACTTTTTGCAATTTTACCGAAAATGTGGACCAGGGTGGATCAGCGTGGACCAGGAGGACCAGGGTGACCATAACCCCCCTTGGTGGACCATGACTGGTTTTTACATTTTGCTGATGTGGTTCGACCGATAGGAAACAGTCGTGAGATGCTAGTTAGGTCAAAGGAATACCTCCTGCAGACCAAGTCAAAACGGAGCCAACAATATGAAGACTGACCATCTTCTATCACAGCGAATAATTGTCTCACATGCGAACACATGGAGATTATTCGTAAATCTATTTAGCAACAGATACAAGTTCGTATAGCCATCTAGGTGGACGGGCGCTACACCCTTCCCATGAGAGAGGCATACGTGGCAATAAGTTGCGCAAACGAGAGTAGAAAGATATCAGATGTTCAAGGTCAAGTCGGGCTCCCACTTCAAAGAAGTCGAGCCAGGTGAAAGAAAGATACTTAGTTATAGTAAGAGATTATATAGCCCGCGAACACCCAGACGCGGAATATAAATATCTAGGTGTCTTCGTAGCTGCTATCCATCATCAAGCAACGGAGAACAGACCTTAACAATATATACACGTTAAAACAAACATTTGTCGATCTACCTACCTTACAATTTTACTTTCCTCTCTCTAGACATATTCTCCAAAATTATCAACGATCGGGCCTAGTATATTCCCTTGTTCTTAGAATATTACTACCCCCATAACAGAGGTTGACCCGGAACGACACCAGGAACACCTGGTGCTTGCGCCGGGACGGCACCTGAAATGACTTGCCCTTGCGCTTGGGGTTAGTTAATCGCCGGGAGAGTGTTGTGGGGAACGGGAGCTGGGTTCGGATCAGCCCTAGCAGGACCCCAGTAAATTGGGGCGCCCTGAGGTAGTAGCAGCGTGGGAACAATCACCTGCGCAATGGCGACTCCTGGCTGGCCCAGTGCAGGTGCAGGCTGACCCTTAGCCACAACCTGAAGCTTCTGGTTCAGGGTGGTTGTCAACTTACTCATACAGTCCTTAACAAGGTGAACGATTGCCTCATCGGCCTCCCGGATAGGAGCCACGTTATTCGCAGCTGCTTCTGTGGTGAGCTGATGGCACGCAGGGCACAATCTCCTTATTCCTGCAAAGATTTGCTGGAATTCTCCGTTAGCAAAATTAGTGAATGGCGTAAAGTTCCTTGCTACCAGCTGATCTTTCACAAGTCGCCGCCATTCTTTATACACCACCACACCTGCATTATTAGCTGGGAAGCCCATGGCTCCCTTATAGTGAGTAATTGACTGACCCCCAGTATTAGGGCGTGTTGCGCTGATCACCCCTATGAGAGAATTAGGCGGAAGTTGGTACGTCTGCCCTGCTGGAGCCTGCTCTGCTCCTGGATTATGCATGTAGACATATCGTAAGTGGATGATAGTGTGGCCCACCTCGCTTGATTCTTGGTGTATCTAGATGAGAATATTGGAACTAGTGGGCTGAATATGGTGGCAGTTGTGGACGTTCTGAATGTGAGATGGTTTTTGGTATGAAGTCTCTCTATGGCGCTCTATCCACTTTATATATACAACTCCCAGACGTTCTAGGGAGTTTGTAAGAATCAGGCTGTGTTTTCAACATTGGCTAAAAATAGGTAAAACCTGACGCTCAAAGACCGGACTCTGCTATTATCCGATTCAACTTGAATAACGGATGATACGCGCATTTGCTCAGGAACGGCTCTGGTCTTGAAAGAAACTATAACTGACGCCACCTGACGTCTACGCTAAACACTATGGACGACTAGTTCCTTTTCAGAGTGTCTGAGCTCCTTGACCGTGCGGGCGAACCACACACGTTTGCCTCAAGACTGAACATAGCGGTACAAGTACCCTCTAATCTACACATAACTGACCATATAGACTGAGTTGACTCCCACCATGCCTAGCAAATGTCCATTCTGCCGACTAAAATTCATCTGGTCAGGTGCATATGAGAAACACCTGCGAACAGCACACGCAAATCGAGGCATTGTTCTCGGGTCCACCGTAGGATATCCCTCATCCGGAGATATTATCAACGACGTGGAACCAAGCATATTGTTCCACCCAGAGGTGAGCGAGATCCAGGATTCCGACTATGAATCCGATCTGGATCCCACCGGACACGAGCTCGACGTATTTACTGCTCACACATCTGATAGTGAGATACCAGACGACTCTACGTCTTCTTTACCTGGCAGACAGGAGCATTATCCATGCGCTGGAGAAGCAATTGGAGACGTCGACAGTTTTGAGCAAGAAAACAGCAATCGCTGCGAGGATCCGTGGGCACTGTTCACTTGTGCGCAGGGTTTCAAACTGGCTTCTTGGTTCATTAAGAGTAAAGTACCTAAATCACGAATCAATGAATACTTCTCGAGTGGCCTCGGTAGTTCTGCGTTAGTCGGCTATAGCTCTATGCATACGCTCGAGAACCACCTCCGGTCATTGGACCCACTCGGTTTGTATCTGCAATGGTTCGAAGGACAAGTTGAGGATAGCAAGAGAACTCTGCCATTCTTTTATCGTAACGTCCTGGATTGTGTCAGATATCTCCTTCGCCAGATGGCATAGCAGGATGACTTGGTCTCCGCGCCGCGGCGTGAATTTGATCCTAATGGTGAAAGGAGCTATGAGGAAATGCACACCGCGGCCTAGTGGTGGGATGTTCAAGTACAGCGCCCTAACCTCCTTTACGGTAACGTTAGCTGACTAATTATAGAAGACACTTTCACCTGGTGTGACTGTAGTTCCCATTATTGTGACGTCCAATCAGATCTATCTCACCAACTTCTCCGGTGTTAACAGCGCGTGGCCTGTCTATATTACGCTCGGAAATCTTCCGTCAGCCTGGTGCAACAGCCCTGGATCAATGGCTGTTCTGCCTCTCGCACTATTGCCTGTCCCCCCCAAACTCTCAAAGTCCACCAAAGCAGATCAATACCAGAGACAAGTGAACGCCGACACACTGCAAGACATTCGAATTCATTTTTGCGCCCCTGCAGCACGCGGGGCTTCATGGCGTCCCAATTGATTGTGCTGACAGGAAGGATCGGAGGTCCTTCCCAATCTTGTCTGCATGGGTGGTGGACCATATGGAAAACGTGACACTGCACGGGTTAAAATCCAACGCCTGTCCTACATGTGAGGTGCCTGACGGGGAATTAGGAACCAACATCAAGAACTATCGCCCTAGAGATTACACAAGATACGAACGATATGGATATGAAAACCTGTTCCCAGGCTCGAAGTCAGACGACACCCACGTCAGGTTCTGAGGGCCTGGTATCAATTTGGGCCAAAATATTTTTGATGGACTTCACCGGGTCTCGGCACCTGACTTGAACACCCCGGACATGCTCCATACGGTTTATCTTGGATTATTTAAGCCCATGATGGACTGGATCCAAGCCTTTCTCAACGAACACGGGTGACTGCAAGCTTTTGGTGACGTCTGGAAGGCATTACTGCTGTACCCTGGGTTTTCGATACCCAAAAAAGCCTACCGCGAGGTTGCGCAGTGGCAAGTGAAAGAGATTAGGAATCTGGGGCGCTGTATTTTGGGAGTTCTCGCGGTGGCACTGGGTCAGCCACTGAGGTCACACAAGTGATACCTTTCAAACATGCTCTCGGATGCGTCACAGCGCTCGTCGACTTCTGTATGATGGCACACTACCGAAGCCACACGTCTGACACCAAAGCTTATATGGAACATTATCTGAATCAATTTCACAGCATGAAAGGTATCTTTTTGGAGTTTCGAGTAACTAAGCGTACACTGGCCACGGTTGATGAGCAACGGAGGGAGATACGACATCAGAGAACGCAGATGAGCCAGCCCGTGGTTCCCTCTAAACGGCGCCAGATCTGTGACGACGATCGCGAAGAAGAGTCCGAGCGACGTATGGACTTGATCCATAGCGAATCGCATTTCAACTTTATCAAGTTACATCTACTAAGTCATTTTAGTGATCATATACACCAGTTTGGCAATATAATGTATTCCACGGAGTTTGGAGAGCTCGCGCACAAGGAACAAATCAAGGACGGATGGCGACAATAGAATAAAAATAATGCCGTGCGCCAAATTTGTCTACAGCTACAGTCGTCAGGACGCCATCCGAAGGAGGTTATTGAACCTGGAATCTCTTCAACGCTCCGGCGCCAATCTGTCTACGGATGTCCTGCAACATTTAGAGAGTACAACAAGTGCCGTAACCGCGCCGGTCTTCCGTGGGAGGATCCTGAAAGGGCGTCAGGACGACGTGTCCAACATCTTGGATTTTAGTAAGGTTTCGAGGGTCTCCCTGGAGAGTATATGTCGCAAATTGATCCGGTATAGCCGGCATGACCTGCCTACAGAGCGCCAGCTTCCTGAAGATCAAGCGATACTTCAATCACTCTCGGTTGAACTACTAACGCAACTCGAAATACCGATTGTCACGTTCCAAGAAAGGGACGTTTACGACATCCACCGTGCGCGATGCACAGGCGCCCTACACTTCAGGAACCAGGGGAGTCGCCAAGATTGGGTTTGGGTCCAGGCTGGTTCTGAAGAGATGTATGGTGCGCTGAGGGGCCGTCTGCCGGCAAAGCCCGTGGGGCTCTTCAAAATCAGGGACTACACCTGTGAGAATGCTGGGCGTCGGGTCGCGGCTGTTCGGATGTTGAGTGCAGTCAACTAAGGATTCCCCTTGGACATACATGGCCTTGTTACAGTGCAGATGAGGGAGGATGCTCAAGAGTTTACGATAGTTGACGTAGGGACAATTCACGGCATGGCGAACCTGATCCGGGAGGGGGAACGGTGCTGGCTGGTTAATAGCCAGATTGATTTGAGAACGTTCAACGAAGTATATTAAGGAATCGGAATACTGGAGGGGGGAGGGGAGGCTCGCTGTGCGTGCATATCCAAGTACTCACACGGCATTGCCGTAACAAAAGACGCCGTCTGGCCAATTGTGGTGAGGTATTTGTAACTTCCTCGCCACAATTCGCCAGACGGCGTTTTGCACATCGTCAAGATTTATATGTATGATATATAGAAGGAATTGCCTAGAAAATGAAGAGTACTAGCTAGTTTACCCTATACATGTGAGATTATGAAAGGGGGTGCAGGCCGACGTTAAAGATAGCAGGAGAAATATGTCAGGGCGGGCTAAAGAGGCAATAGAAAGCTGGTGCCGTCATTGGCTCGTCAGGTTTGCTTTTCCGGCTTGAATTCGACCACGAGAAATTATTGTCCTTAAGCCTTTTTCCTTCTTGGAAATTCTCCTCATCGCGCACTGCTTGTCGGAGAGCTTCTATCCAATCTCTATCGTCGGCGTATTCTTTATGCATTGACATTCGCTGTACAGCCTCATCCGGTATTTGGTCTCTGATTAATTTTTGGAAAGTGATTCCGGTAACTTTTGCTTTAACATTCCAATTTTCAAATTACAATAGAAATTGGTTAATGTCATTCTTGTAGAGGACTTTCAACATTTCTCGTAGGGCATTTTCTTCTTCATGAGTGGGGCCGAATCGACGTATACACTGTTCGGCAAAGACATGCCAGAAATCGTAACCTTCCTGTCGTGTAGGGCCTAATTCTCCGGTCATTTGGTTCAGGTAGGTCATAGCGAAGGAAGCTACTTGTGATTGTTTTAGTTTGGACAAGGCGTACTTGATACAGTCCGCCTTGTCTTGCCATTGGTATGGGTTGCCATCGAGAAAGTCCTTGCATGTGGTTAGCCTAAACCGGATATCCTGGTATTTGGCATGTTCCTATTCTGAGGGGGGTTGAGCTGGACGTTTCGTGGTTACTCCAATGGCCATTCCTAAGGCCCTAGAGAACAGTATTTCGTCCTCCGTAGCTTCTCCCTACTTTTCCTCATCAGTTTTTTCCTTTTCTGGAGGATTCTTATTTTGTTTGTCGGGTCTCTTATCCCGCCTTCCGCACCTCGTATCATCAGTTCCTTCTCCTTCACTATCTCCAGGATCAGGGGTGCCTCCTGTAGCCCAATGCATTGAAGGGGGTGGTCGTCCTCCACCTCGTCCTCCTGTGGCTCCTGCACTTCATTCCGGGGTTGGGTTTGACTGCTTCCCTTTCACTTGGCCCGTCAAGGAAGTAACCGCCTCGGTCAACTCCGCTATGTGGCTTTCCTGCCTTTCTCTGGCTTCTTTATTGGCTTCTAATTCGGCCATCATAGCGTTGAGTATCCTCTCGTGGTGTTGTAGATCGCGTCGATGTTCGGCTTTTGTGTCTAGCAGTTCCTGTCCCAACTGTTCGTCCCTGCCCATTGCCACCGCTCCTTCCGCCTGTATGGTCTGGTTGAGGTGTGATGTGACCTGCTCGTGCTGGGTCTGACGGTTGTCTTGTCCATCCATCCTTCTACTGACCCTTTTGAGCGCTTCCTGCAGTCCCTCGGTTGCCGCTTCTACCTGTACCATGCTGGTGTCTATATTTTGCAGCTCTGTTCCTATGTATGTGGCACCCGTCACTATGTCTCCTTTGACTTTGCGCAGTTCACATACCAAATGTTGGATTTGGGGTGGAAGGGACTGGAACGCTAGGTGTTCTTGGTCGATGCTTTGGACTAGATTGTCCTCGTACTGGTGTAGACTTCGGTTGATGCAGTCAAGTCGTCTCAACATATCAGGAGAAAATAGTCGTTCTGCTGGTGTCTGAGACTTTTGGGACTGGGACCATCTCATCTCGGCTCGATGGCAGAGCCCCGGTGGCAGACCGGCCGAGATTCTAGTATCGGTGGATCTAGCGAGCCTTGTGTCCTGCGATCCCACTGTTGGAGCCCGGGTCTGAGAGAGTTCATTTGTCTCCATCGGATCTGGTCCTGCTCCCTCGGGGTTTGACCTCGACATTTTTGAAGTAGGAAAGTGTTTCTTATCCTTCTGGTGAAAACTGAGTTTTTTGATTGAGTTGTGATTCGTATCTGTGATTGATATCACTCGTGTGCCTCCGTAATGTAGAGAATAACAATATACTGTTATAGGGGTAGTAATATTCTAAGAACAAGCGACTATACCAAGCCCGATCATTGATGGTTTCGGAGAATATGTCTAGGGAGACGATAGCAAAATTTTAAGATTGGTAGATCGACAAATGTTCGTTTTACAGTATATATATTGTTAAGGTCTCTTCTCCGTTGCTCGATGATAGATAGCAGCTACGATGCCACCTCAATCTTTATATTCCGCGTCTGGGTGTTCGCGGGCTACATGATCTCTTCCTATAACTAAGTATCTTTCTTTCACCTGGCTACACTTCTTTGAAGTGGGAGCCCGACTTCACCCTGAACATCCAATTTGTTTCTACTCTCGTTTGCGCAACTTATTGCCAGGTATGCCTCTCTCATGGGGAGGGTGTAGCGCCCGTCCACCTAGATGGCTATACTAACATGTATCCCTTGCTAAATAGATTTACGAATAATCTCCATGTGTTCACATGTCAGATCATTATTCGCTGCGATAGAAGATGGCTAGTGTTCATATTGTTGCCTCCGGTTTCGACTTGGCCTCCAGGAGGCATACCTTTGTCTTAACCGGTATTAGACCACTCTTCTCTATTGATCGAACCAATGGTTACGACTATTGTTCTTGGTCTGTTGCCTAACAACCCCTTTGGGAGTTCCCTGACTCGCTCTTCTGAGCATAGTACATTCCTACCGGTCACTCGGCGTCATTCCAGACCGAGGAAGCCTAACTAACGTAGATGCGTCCCATGGGTTTGTATCCGGTTTCTGATACCCACTTTTGCACTGGTTGTAACTCAGTCCGATGTTGTCCGATCGAGATGCTTCCACTTGCATTAGATGCTCTGAGGCCTCCTCCCATACATCCTGCGAACAGGAACCGGTCGGAAGGACAGCCGTGAGGTATACGGTGTCGCAAGTAGGGTGTTTTTTACTCTTGTCCTTGGTGAGGGGACACCACTTCCCTGGTGAGGTGTGGTGACCTATTCTCCCAACGTCGGGGCTGGAGGCGGGTGTTGTTAAGTCCTTTTCAGAGGTTCGTGCGCGGAGGTAGGGTAACTTGTCCCCCTTATCCTCCTGCGAGCTCTGTGCCTAACAACCCCAACAGCAAGCGGAAGGACAAGTCGTTCCTATTATTCCAGCGCCAGGACAAGTTGGTCCAGGTGTCGTTCTGGGTCAACCTCAACCGCTAGCGGAAGGGGAAGTCCTTCCTATTGTTCCGGCGCCAGGACAAGTCCCTCTAGGTGTCGTTCTCGGTCAACCCCAACTGCAAGCGCAAGGACAAGTTGTTTTCTATCGTTCCGGCGCCTGGACAAGTCGCTCCAGGTTTCGTTCCGGGTCAACCTGGACCGCAAGGGTAAGGACAAGTCGTTCATGTCGTTCTGGCGCAAGCCCTAGTCGCCCCAGGTGTCGCCCCGGGTCAACCTCAACCACCAATTAACCAACCGCATGCGTAAAGACAAGTCGCTCAAGCTGCTCATACGATGCAAGGACAAGGAATACCTGCTCCACAAAACACTCCCCCAGTGGCTGGGTCGCCGCAAGCACCAATCCTACTCAATACCCCACTCAGCAGCCAAGCAAACAGTCCAGCAAACAGTCCAGCAAACAGTCCAGCAAACAGTCCAGCCAACAGCCCAGCAGACAGCCCAGCAAACAGCCCAGCAAACAGCCCACCCAACAGCCCACCTGACACTCCTGCGCCGGCACCAATCAGACCGTATCTCCCACTAAATCGCCGGGCGCCAACCGGTGAGTCCTTTGCAAAATAAGCCAGGTGTTTGGGTTTTTCACTTACTGACTAAGGAGTTGTAGATTGGAGGGCACTACTTGGACGTCGACGCGCAGTGCGTATTGTTTGGATCCGCCACGCGACTGATTGCCCCGCAGACTACCCTCATTATCGCAGGCTCAATTGGCGCCATGTCAACGGGGTACGGTTTGCTGAGTAGGATCCCTCTGACATCCCTGGACTGTCAGCGATGATTACGAGATCCATATGACATGAGATGATTCGGTACATACTTGGTGCTACAGGTGAAGGATGCCGACTCCTACGAGACTATCCCAACAGGCCGCTCTCGTGGATCAAATATGTCTTCATCGATCATGATGAAGCGGAAAGGGCCTGGCTCCTGTTGAATCCAGTTCTTGAAGACCTGCTTGATCGCTTATTATATTGTCATCCTCCGAATAACGTAAGTAGGGAACCCACACGCACGTTGAGGGGGCACAACTATCTTGTACGAGGCGCTGTGACCAATTGGGCGAATGAAGCGATAGCACGACACCAATTGCGTGGTGGTTCATTTGATCCGAAGCCCAGACGACCGGCGCCCAGAGGTAATCCAGGGCCGGCTAATGAAGCACGTGAACTGCAAGAGGGAGATGCCTCCAAGGCTTTACTTGTAGCATTATCCAGCGGGTCATTAGCTGTCTCCGGCGCCAGGGATGGACGCGAGGGCAGTGTTGGGATGTCGTCATCCGCCGGTGGAGAGAGAAGGGAATCGTCCGCGAAACGTATACCACTCGCCCTCAAATTGTCGAGCTGGTTGAATATACAACACTCGGCGGCACTGGGACGGCATTCTGCTCAAGGCGACATGACACGGAGGTGCAGGGGTCTGTTCGAAGACGAAGATTGTGATGAGCGTAAATCTAAGAGATTTCGCTTGGCTTGCGTGGCTAGGGAATTTTTGGAAGACGAGGAGGTATGGAAGTGCAGTGCTTCCTTCGATGACGAGGATGGTCACGAGCGTAAGGCCAAGAGATACAGTTCGAGCCTCTGAGAGTTTGATTTGACGGCGCATCTTTCGTTCGCTGAGTCTACCTAGACGTATAGTGTATTATTAATATCGTTTAGCATTAGAGTTCTTAGGGGTTGCGAATATATTTCTTATAGCCTCCCGGCCTGCCGGCCCGCCTGACGATCTCTATCTGATCAGTTGACGTTCGTCTGGCTTCGCTCATGTGTGGTCTTGCACTTAATGGATGAAAAATTCTAGTGATGTCGATGGTGCCTTGGCAGACACTAAGAGACATCACGTCCCTTACGTCTCTTGGCATCTATATCCTTGTGAGGCTTAAAACCTTATTTCATCACATGCGGTGGAAATCTCTGAGACTCAGAACTGGTCACGATCATTGGATTGTCTATGTTCTATATCTTTATCCATCACGATTTGTGGATCCCCTATGTCCCTAGTTCATCTGGCCCCCGATACCAGTATCCACTTCGGTGTGCGATGTGGTTGTACTAACACACCCTACTTTGCGTTCTTTGCTCGTAGGGTACACACCCCCCGGGCTAACCATCAGGAAATCTACTCCCGGCATCAACGAGATGTATCTCAGGACCCCTCCTACCCCTCCTTCCACTTTGGCCTTCCCAATCTCCATACGTTCCTCTTCGCTCTTCTCCCTATGTCTGGCGCCAGATTCCGACCTACCTATGTCAACCTCCCACCAACATCCTCGTCTCGTAGTTGACGTATCAATAATTTTTCTCATCTTTTTCATTGAGTTGTATTTAATCTAAACATCGCACACGTCCCCATGGCACCTCCGAGCTCACAGAAACAGCAGTTAGAGAAGGGAAAGTAAGTAAACTGTCTCTATAAATTCATGAGCAATTTTAATGTTTCCATTCGCCTTAGAGGCCCCGCTGCGTAGCCCAAGATTCGCATTGCAGGATATAGCGCTCAAAACGAACTTTCTTGTGAACAGACACCTGGCGGAGCGCGCGCACTTCGAGCCAGACGTTGAAGACTTCGGCACGGGTAGGTCAAAGAAGACCCCCACCCAGGTATCAGAATCTGTCACGCTAACAATTGAGCACAAATTAGGAAGGCGTATGGTGACATTGCGTACGCTAAATCGTGGTGCGGGTTCTTCGATCCGGGAGTCACATCTGTTGCCCACTTCAATTGGTGTCAGCAGCTCAAGGCCTATATGACAGCCCGTAACATTGACCCCGGACACTTGACAGACGCCCAAGTGGAAGCAATCACTGTCTTCGCTGGCACCCTTCTGCCCTTGAAAGATCGCGTTACCCACATTAAAAAAACCACCACCCAGATGACGTCGTGGAACTCACCCGTCAACTGAGGATGCTAGTTAAAGATTCAGCTAGGAAACTCCACACCTCTAACCTGTGTCGAATCGTGGAGCGCGCCGGTGCTAGAGACATCGCAGAATCTCTGAGTCAGTGATTATTCCCATCTATCTCCCGTCAGCCTCGCACTAACTTATTTTGACAGAGTCTCAATCGTGAACTTATTGCCCACGGGCAGTGAGAATCCATAGCGTTCGCCGAACGGGAGCCCCAGAAGCTGGAGAGCCGTTCCTCAACCATTCCTGGTGTGCTAGCGACTCGGACCGGGGAATCGCATGGGGTGTGTTGACAACACCGAGCATTAAAAATCTGGTCGGGGTGGTTAGTGGGCAGCGTGTGGAGGAGGAAATCGGATGCCCACGATATCTGATCGGGGCGACTGGTGAGGGTGCCGTCAGGCTACATCAAGAGCCCGAAAAACCACTCCCCCTGCGACAGCTCATCTTTCTCAATAGCAATAATGACATTCTAGCGTGGCTCCTTGCAAAACATGGCCTAGATCCCCTTGATCTCTTAGTTGTCGAGTAATGTCGCAAGAATAGAGCGAATAGGGCCCAGACCCCCGAGCCTGCCAAAGGGAGATACGCGTTTCTTAATCGCAACGTTTGGAAAGATGCCGTGGGGATCGTGCAAGCGGATGAGGATGAGGATGAGGATGAGGATGAAGAGGAGGAGGAATGGCTAGAGGCCGAGAGTGAGGGGGAACCGCAGGCGCCTCCTGACGGGGGGGCGATTGTTTTGGACGACGCAAGTATCGACACCTAACGTTAACATGAAGATCAAAACACGATGGCTAATTGAGGACCTAAGACGAGGAATTGGGAGCCTCAGGCCCCTCGACACGACAGAGGGCTACCCCACGAGAAATAGCGGACGCCCGAGCAATAATCTGTTCGCTCCGCTCTCACAGGAGTGGGCCTCTCGGCCTTCTGTGCCATATACGCAAACGAACATCCAAGAAGTCCGGAAGGTTCTACGGGAAATGCCCTGGATGGCAGACTACATTACAGATACCGGGCTGGCAGCTGTGCTGCTTTTGGGACTCCATGGTGCCCAGGACACCCCTCCTTCTTGGATACCCGGATTCGGCGACGAATGTCGAGTCTCCCCTGCAGTTGCTCCGATTGATTCGCAGGTTCAGACAACTCCAGTGAGAGCGACCGACCAAGCAGCTCGCACAATTGATCCGGCAGCCGCACTGCGTACAGAACATGATGGTGTCCAGGACAGCCCTCCTACCAGCCTGCTGGTAATCCACGACAAACGTCCAGCCTCCCCCGCTGTTGCTCCGATTGATGCGCAGGTTCACACAACTTCAGTGACCGCGACAGAACAAGCAGCTCACACAACTGAACAGCCGCCCACTACACTCCCAGCCCCGACAGAACCAGCAGCCCCTGTGATACCCCCGGCGCCCAGGGCTTCTTCAACTTCCAGTTTGAGTAGTGCCCCAAACAACACCAAATCACCATCGCCCCAACCGCACCGTACAACAAGACCCCGGGCTGGACGAAAAGAATTTGGGATTTCCTAGTGTGTCGGCTACTTCTTTTTTTTCCTTTTTCCTTTTTCCCTAGAGCTTATTTCGCTTTAGTCAGAATTCTCAGTTTGTGGTTCGTTAGCTGGTATGTGATAGTAAACATATCATTGGGTGCCCTTGCTTCAGCTTCTCGTATCCTGTATGGCTAGTCCTTACGGCTCCTTGCGTTAAGATACCAAATGTTTTTTCCAGGATCAAGCACGCTGCGCATTCTGTTCTTAACTGGGCCTGCGTCGGCGGACAAAACTAGTCAAACACATGGGCGCATGGCGTGAATACAGAATTCTAGACATTTAGTGGTGTTGATTCGACGTTAGGAGATGAGGTTCGATAATCCCAATCCACTTTAGGCGTGGCGAATGTCTTGCTAGAATTAGTGTCGCTAACGGATACTGGTTGTGGCTAGATTTTGCTTAACCTCCTACATTAGCGACCCCCATTGGGTCAAATCTTTTCAACTAGAGTCGGGACGAGTATGATACCTGAGGACATTGAGAGCATGGCGTGAATACAGAATTCCAGACGTTAAGTGGTGTTGATTGGACGTTAGGAAATGAGGTTCGATAATCCTAATCTGCTTTGGGAGTGGCGAGTGTCTTGCAAGAATTAGGGTCGCTAACTGATACTTGTTGTGGCTAGATTTTGCTTAACCTCCTACATTAGCGACACCAATCTGGCCGAACCTTTTCAACTAGAGTCGGGACGACCATGATACCTGAGGACGTCGAGATCATCATCATAATGTTGAACAAGGAGAAAACCCCTTTTCGCAGGCGAATATTTGCTTTCAATACCGAGTTATAGTGTGTGATTCTCCCAACCCCCCCCCTAAGTCCTAGTGTATAAGACCTGATGCGTCCATTGAACATAACCACAGATTCCTCGTCTTCGCGACACGAAAGATACATTCCATTGTGCTACGTCCTAATTCCTATTTTGCCTGACGTTGATCAACTGTTCAGCATTCCACCATGTCTAGACAACCGCAAGCCAATTCACCAAGCCAGCCAACCCCCGAGTAGGAAATCTGAACCGACTTAGACGCCAAGTCGTACCCGATGGCATACAATCAGCGAGATTGAGGTCGGGAACGTAACAAAACCAATCCGGCAGCTCGCCGAGCACACTGCCGAACCAGTAGCCATCGCATGTGTACCCTACACCACCAAACGCAACCGGAGCACTCGAAAGACCACCAAAGCGCCCCCGGAAAACGACGATACAGAGCACGACGTATACCGATATTGAGACGGAACCTGACACACAAGTACCTATGGAAACAGTTCGTCTAAGAGATGATAGCAGTGATGAGTACGAAGACTCTCGCGGATCGGTTCAGAATGCATCAGACACTGAGCCAGACAAGGAAGACGATCATATTCCAGATGCTACTGGAGCAGGGCTGCGTCACCGGTCACGAACAGCGGACAAACAAACAAACAATCAGGTATCAACTGTGCGAGTTTCGACCACCTCCGGATCACAGGAGGCAGCACTCTTTAGGCGGACGCCAGCAGCTCGAGGACGTATAACGCCCTGTAGATCGTATACTCCGCCAGTGCTCCGTCATCCAGTGTAGCCCGATATTCATCCCCACTGGCCACTCACAGTGCCACTACGTTGGGAGTTAGAAGTTTGAGTCCAGCCGGGGAATCGAGTATGCCACACTCTGAGGACATCTGGCCGGGTACCAAGTCACGGCGAAATACAGTGAGAGGAGTAGAGGCCACTGTAGTAACGCGGGCCAAAGCTCTCATTCTCTGGTACACCCTGTTTGTTGACCCACTCCCAGGCCCAATTACTTTGACGTCTGAGGTACAGGGTGCTTGGCTTAGGGCACTCGATTATATAGCTGATGCAGGACATATGGAAGCGTCGGAGGAAAACATAAAGACAGTAAGTGGACACAGATACGCAGGGATGACGCCCCCCTGAAGCCGGGTATAGTACTAATTCTGCAAGATACACAATAGGCACTCTGGGGTAAGATCCCAGTTCATTTCCCACGTTAAAGATGAGATCGGAAAAGTATACGATCTCCCGGAAGATCCCATGGCGATTGCGTGCAGGGTGGACAACCTGCTGGAAAAGGATAGATTAATGTGCTCCCCAAACGGATATGAGGTTGGTGCGCCCTAGTTGGACAACTTTCTTCCAATAACTAACCGGTATTACAGTCCGCCCAGAAATTGACATTTCGATTCGGGGCGCCCCAGATTCCCGAGGCCATATGGGGCAAGTACTTCAGAGGCAGGAAAATGCGTGGGATTGTCGAACTCGATTTTCTTGGACGTATCAACGGCACGATGATTTGCTTAATGTGTGCAATCCTCTGTCATACCCTATGAGGATGGCAAATAGGAGTACTTAAGGAATCAGGCGAGTTCAAGCCTGAGGCTGTAGGAGGTCAGCCAGAACCCGAACCCACCTCGTCTTCTCCAGGACACTAACATGATCCGAACCACCAAAGACCTTTTTCCCAGGCAAACTCAGCCGTGCGCCGATTGCCCAGACTGGGTACAGGAGATAATTCTGGACAAGATTCGCGGGACCATCCGGGCAAAATTGGAGAAGGAGCACGGCGTGCGACAAGACCGCCATGAACGGTATGCTGACGATTGGGCAGCGGGAGCCGCTGAGCTGCAGAGTCAGGCATCCAGCCAGACTACGCGACGGCCAGCCCACCAAAGCCAAACTCCTGGCGATTGGGTAGTGGTAGCCGCCAAGCCGCAGAGTCAACCACCCAGCCAGGCTACGTAATGGCCAGCCCACCGAAATCAAACTCCGAGCAGCCGGCGCAATGGGACCCCAGTGGGGCAGCAGGATAGTCAAAACGATTCGCAGGACCGTTATTTGTCTTTTGATTTCCTCCAGACGTCAGCTGCCCGGGTTCTCAGATTTCTGGATTCTTCTCCACCAAGCGCAGATGGTTCACCGGAGGTGACCAGGGAACTATCGTTGGACAGGAGTGTGGGTCCTACTCCATCGCGACGCCTCTCACTAAGCCTTGACAGAATAGAGCCAGCACAACTGGAGACAAGTGATAGTGAGCCGGGGGATCTGGAACAGGGGCCCCATGAGAGGGTAGGTGAGGGTAATTAAGAAATGATGTGTCGAATATGTCCTATATGTGGCGAGTAGCTTAATTAATTAATTCTATGTGTTTGACGGCAATGTGTTGCCATGAGAACGTAAAGGAAAATCTGGGCGTTTGGAGTACTAGTAGTAGAATCAATGAAAGGGACACGCCACGGGGGCTTCTGGGCGATCTTATAGTAAACATCACGGGGTGACGTGGGAAAGAAGACTATAGAGAGTGCGCAAAATCGGGATTGTGTCAGGCAGAGTTGAGATAGTTTCCCACACGTCTGGGAGGCATCCTGAGGGCCTCTAGATATTACGTTGGAGCGTACAGATAAAATAGAAAAAGTCAAGCTACGATCAGGACACACAGCACGTAGAGAGGTTGAAATCAGGATAATGGTGCGCCGGCAGAGAATGTCTGGAGGTAGAAGCCAAAGCAGGGAGATACCAGAACGAGAGAGCACTGGATTATGGGATCCTGAGGTGAGGCGCTGGAACGAGTGAAGCCCAGGCGCGGAAGATAAAGATGGGACGTCAGGACAGAAGATGCCTGGATGGGTGGTGATCAGGACAGAGCGGCGGATTATCAGGCGTCGCCCTGGTGCAGCAACCGAGAATCCGAGGTGTTCAGGACGCAGGAGCAGAGGACCAGGCGCAGTCAGGGCGCAGAGAACGTAGGGTCCGTGTTAGGATAGCGTCTGGGCGCGGCATGTCAGGTGACGCAAAATCAGGACGCAATGTCAGATCGACGTTGCGTCCTGATTCGCGATTGACGTTATGTGTGCCAGGTGCGCCAGACGCATGGGGCGCCCCTTGCGCAGAGTATTATTTTTGGTGATGTATGAAGAAACCAACATCAGGAGCGAAATCATTCGAATTACCCATGAACAAATGGCCCACATGGGAGCACACAAATGCTTCAAATACCCCTCCAAACATTTCTTTTGGATGTCTATGAGAAGTGATTTCAAAGACTATATTCGCAGATGTCACCTTTGCCAGATGAACAAGCAACCATCTACCCTCCCTGACGGAGTCGTGACCCCTCTCCCTGTACCCAGAGAACCATTCTCTTCCATTGCAATAGACTTTGCAGGACCCTTCCCCAGCGACAACAAGAAGGAACTAATCCTACTTGTGTTGGATCGCTACACTGGGTTCACCTACCTCATTCCAGTCTCCCAGAACATCACAGCAGTGGAAACTGCTAACCTCCTCATTGAACGAATCTTCTCTGTCCATGGTTTCCCTACTTCTATCGTCTCAGATAGAGACCCCACGTTCACCTCCCGCTTCTGGATGCAATTCATGGCTAATATCAAAATTGATCTCAACATGGCTACCGTTTATCATCACCAGACCAATGGCCAAACAGAACGCAGAATCAGAACAATACGCCAATGCCTCCGCAATTTCGTTAATCCCAAAGGCACCAAACGGACTCGCCACCTTCCCCATGTTCAAACAGCTATCAATGCTGCTCCTGGAGATTCATCTGAACTCTCACAATTTGAAATTACCTTTGGACGAATTATCAACCTCATCCCTAGTGTCAAAGTCCTCCCTACTGCCGTCCTCTCTGCTGATGACATAGCTTCTCAAATCATGAAAAACCACCAGCTCGCCCGAACCACCATCCAGAAAGCACCAGCTCGCCAGACAACTACTAGCCAGAGAAGACGCAAAGAAGGACCACCTATTACCCCAGGCAAAACTGAAGTTACTCTCAGATCCGAACCCTATGTACACAAGATTGGACGAAACCACAAACTAGTTGGACCCTGGTTAGGACCTTTTTCAGTCTTTGAAGGACCTGATAGACACCATAACTACAAACTCAACCTCCCTCCCATCATGCAAGGCATCCACCCCTGGATTCATCGCAGCAACCTTCGAATCTACCTCAGACCAGACCTCAAGGCTTTCCCAGGCCTCCCTGAACCCAGCTCCAAAGAACCAGTCACCATCGACGCCTCGGGACAAGAAGAATGGGAAGTTGAAAAGGTTCTCAAAGATCGAATTTACTGAAAGAAACGCCAATTCCTAATTGATTGGAAAGGCTATGAGAAGATAGAAGCTACTTGGAAAGCTCTCGATGTCCTTGAAGGAGCCAGTACTGCCCTTGGAACTTACTGGTTTGACACCTATAACGAAACTATTCCTTTCCACCTCCCCTGGACTCATAAAGAATGTTGTTCAGCTTGGAGAGTCCAGACACCTGAATACATCCCTCTATCGCCACAACTTGATCCTGACGGATTCTGAACACCTATCCAAGACTCTGACTACTCTGAGAATGAAACCTGTTACACCCATCCTTCCCTTGATGAATCTGAGTTGGAAACCTGAACTGAAACCTTGCACCTTTTATTTTCTTTTGTGTTAGGGGGAATGTACCGGAATCTACTATTATCGCTATTATTCTTTAACATAACGTTGGATAGTGCCTATTCGGATGTCCCAGTAACGTAAATTACGGGGATTCCGCTCACTACCGAGATCCCGCTCACCCATGGCAACGAATGAAAAATGACACTCACCTTCTAATTATCTCTATGAATAATAGAGATTCTACTCTGAAAGTCCAGCTACAAGTACTTTGAAATAAAGAGAATCAGGAAATCTAACCTTTATTTCATATTAATAAAGTCTTACTCTGGTAGAATGGTTTTGAGAGTGGTTGTTACAACAAGAAAATGAAAACTTTGCGAGGTATAGAAAAAATTGAAAAACCTTCAAGAAGAGCATTCTAAAATAGATAGAAGGATAGTATAGGTCTTATATATTTAGAGTAAGCTGGTTTTAATTTCCTTGCTGAACATTTTCTGGGGTGGTGGTAGTTAAAAGAGAAGTAGAAAGCTGTGGGCAAATTGTATCAATTTTGCCATATGATATCTACATACTCAGTTAACCTATGGACTTAGTTTCTTGGAATATACTTGTTATGGGGGTAGTAATATTCGAAGAACTAGCGAATATTCTAAGCCCGATTGTTGGTGATTCGGAGAATGTGTCTAAGGAGACGAAACTCAAAATGGAAGTATAGTAGGTAAAACGATAAATATTTGTTTAACGTGTATATATTGTTAAGGTCTCTTCTCCGTTGCTTGAGGACCTTCTAACTACCCGGACTGTGGCCCATTACTTATACCCTTTTCCGGGGTACTTCGTACACCTATTGTTCTTAAGTACCTCTCATACTTTAGTGAACTCTCATGAATGTGCGAACACCGTTTGACCCTGACAATTCGCACACCACTTTGACTTTAATCATAGCCAAGTTAATTGAGTCCAATTAACTTGCTTTTGATCTTTGGGTGATATGAACTTAGTCTGTATATGTAGCCTGGCTCGCTATCATACCAGTCGTTCCTTCCGGGCATGTTGTGATCAACATTTCTCATGCCGGGTAATCATATGCTTGCGTCTTACATAACAGATTACATATGTCGGTCGGCTTAACTTTGAAGCGCCATTACTTGTTATCCAACCGTTCAAACTCCGCCGTATGACTTTGTAATTATGGAGATTGATTTCTTCTATAGGATTCAGCAGAAACCCCTTGGTCGCATTGCTCGTACCAATACCCGGAGACTGATTTGCAATCCGAGTATAGTAATAATAACTATGGCGGGTGTGTGGGTCGAACAAGTGACCTCCGGTAAAAAAGTCCAAGACTGTTCCGATAGGCCGCGATGAACGGTGTTGCAAGGAGGGTCTTCTTTACTGATGTCTTTGGTGAGGGGACGCAACTTTCCAGACGGTGTATGGTGACCTACTATCCCAACGTCGGGGCAGGAGGGGGGTGTTGCCAAGTCTTTTTTAGAGGTTTGTGAGCGAAGGTAGGGTAACTTGACCCCCTTATCCTTCTGGGAGCTCTGTGCCTAACAATACTTTACTATGATTATTTAAGTAAGAATACAAAGTTTAAAGCTAAATAGGGAAGTTTTCCATAATGAGTACAACTTATTAGATCATGTGTTGGATATTTTTAGTTAAATATGAATATTATGCTTTTCAAGACTTAAGATATGAAGATAAACAGTATAGAAACTAACTACCTTAGTCTATTAATACTAGTAATTTATGAATAGAGTTTTATTTATTAAAGATTCAGTTTTAGCAATTTTACAGGTAGAAATGTGCTTGCATACTACATAGTATTACTCTTTATAATATAGAATGAACAAGATATGAAAGGCATGCTAGTTTAACCTCAAACACTGTAAACATACTGGAATAATCATAATAAAGTACATTCTAAGGAATTAAGTTTATATGTTAACTGAGTATGTAGATATCATATGGCAAAATTGATACACTTTATATACAGTTTTCCAATTCTCTTTGAACTACACCACCCCAGAAAATGTTCAGGAAGTAAATTAAAACCAGCTTAATCTAAATATATAAGACCTATAGAATCCTTCTATCTATTTTAGAATGCTCTTCTTGGAGGTTTGTCAATTTTATTATTCCTAGCAAAGTTTTCATTTTCTTATTGAAATGAACACTCTTAAAACCATTATACCAGAGTAAGACTTTATTAATATGAAATAAAAGTTAGATTTCCTGATTCTCTATATTTCAAAGTACTTGAAGATGGATTTTCAGACTAGAATCTCTATTGTTCAGAGATATAATTAAAGATGGGTATCATTGATCACTGGGTGCCATTGTTAGGCACAGAGCTCCCAGAAGGATAAGGGGGTCAAGTTACCCTACCTTCGCGCACAAACCTCTAGAAAAGACTTAGCAACACCCCCCTCCGGCTCCAACGTTAGGACAGTAGGTCACCATACGCCATGTGGAAAGTTGCGTCCCTTCACGAAAGACATCAGTAAAGAAGACCCTACTTGCAACACCGTATACATCGCGGCCGTCCGTCCCACCGGTTCCTGTTCGCAGGATATATGAGAGGAGACCTCAGAGCACCTGATGCAAGTGAAAGCATCCAAATTGGACGACATCGCATAGAGTTACAGCCACTACAAGATTGGGTATCGAAAGGTGGCTACAAACTCACGGGACGTATCTACCTTAGTTAGGCTTCCTTGGTCGGGAAAGACGCCCAGTAACCAGTAGGAATGCACTATGCTCGGAAAGGGAGTTGGGGAACTCCCAAAGGGATTGTTGGCATGAGACCGATAACTATAGTCGCAACCATTAGTTCGATCACTACGAAAGAGTTGTGTAATACCAGATAAGACTAAGGAATGCCTCCTGCAGACCAGGTCAAAACGGAGCCAATAATATGAGGATTGGCCATCTTCTATTTTAGCGTATAATTGTCTGACATGTGAACACATGGAGAGTATTCGTAAATCTATTTTAGCAACAGATACATGTTCATAAAGCCATCTAGGCGGACGGGCACTACACCCTCCCCATGAGAGAGTCATACGTGGCAATAAGTTGCGCAAACGAGAGTAGAAAGATAACGGACGTTCAGGGTCAAGTCGGGCTTCCACTTCAAAGAAGTTGAGCTAGGTGGACAAGAGATACTTAGTTATAGGAAAAGATTATGTAGCCCGCGAACACCCAGACGGGGAATATACATATCGAGGTGTCTTCGTAGCTGCTATCCATCATCAAGTAACGGAGAAGAGAGCTTAACAATATATACAAGTTAACAAATATTTATCGTTCTACCTACTATACTTCTATCTTGAGTCTCGTCTCCCTAGACGTATTCTCCGAAATTACCCACTGTCGGGCCTACCATATTCGCTTGCTCTTAGAATATTACTACCCCCATGACAGTATATTGTTATTCTCTACTTTACCGAGACTAAACGAGCGATATCGATCACAAAGACGAATCGCAACTCAATCAAAACTCATTTTATCACCAGAAGGATAAGAGACACTTTCCTACTTCAAAAATGTCGAGGTCTGACCCCGAGGGAGCAGGACCAGATGCTATGGAGACAGACGAACTCTCTCAGGCCCAAGCTCCAACGGTGACATCACAAGACACAAGGATCGCTAGATCCACCGATACCAGAATATCTCCCGGCCTGCCACCCGGACTCTTCCAGCAAGCAGCGAGGAGACCATTCCAGTCACAACAGTCTCAAACACCAGCACAACCGCTATAATCGCCTGAAATGTCCCGACGACTTAACCGCATCAACTAAAGTCTACACCTCTACGAGGACAACCTAGTCCAGAGCATCGACCAGGAACACCTAGCGTTCCAGTCCCTTCCACCACAAATCCAACATTCGGTACGAGAACTGCGCAAAGTCAAAACGGACATAATGACGGGCGCCAAATACATAGGAACAGAGCTGGAACAAATAGATACCAGCATGGTACAGGTAGAAGCAGCAACAAAGGGGCTGCAAGACGCGCTCACGAGGGTTGGTGGGAGGATGGACGGACAAGATAGCCGTCAAACCCGACATGAACCGGTTCCAGCACACCTCCACCAAACTATACAAGCGGAAGGGGCAGCGGCAATGGGCAGGGATGAACAGTTGGGAAAGGAACTACTAGACACAAAAGCCCAACATCAACGAGAACTACAGAACCACGAAAGAATACTCAACACTTTGATGGCCGAGTTGGAGGCAAACAAAGAAGCCAGAGAATGACAAGGGAGCCACATAGCTGAGTTAACTACAGCGGTTACCTCCTTCATGAGCCAAGTGAAAGGCAAGCGGTCAAACCCAACCCCGGAACAAAGTGCCTGAGCAACAGGAGGAGGAGGCGGAGGACGACCCCTCCCTACGATGCATAGGGCCGTGGGAGGCACCCCTGATCCTGGAGATAGTGAAGGAGGAGGCAGCAACGATGAAAGAAGAGGACGGCTGGATGAGAGACCCGACAAAGGAAATAAGAAGGCTGCAGAAAAGGAGAAAACTGATGCGGAGAAATATGGAGAAGCTACAGAGGACTAAATACGGTTCTCCAGGGCCTTAGGAAAGGCCATAGGAGAAACGACGAAACGTCAAGCGCAACCCCCATCAGAATACGAACACGCCAAACACCAGCGTATCCGGGTTTGGGTAACCAGCTGCAAGGATTTTTTCGATCAAAACCCATACCAGTGGCAGGACGAGGCGGATCATATTAAATACGCATTGTCCAAACTCAAAGGATCACAAGTAGCATCCTTCGCAATGACCCACTGGAACCAAATGAGCGGCGAATTAGGCCATATACGACAGGAAGGTTGCGAATTATGTGATGTCTTTGCCGAACAAGCGATACGACGATTCTGTCGCGGACAGGAAGAAGAAAAAGCTGTGCGAGAAATGTTGAAAGTCCGATACAAGAATGACATTAACCAATTGTTATTGGAATTCGAAAATTGGAATGTGCAAGCCAAAGTTACTGGAATCGCCTTCACAAAATTAATCAGAGACCAAATCCCGGACGAGGCCCTACAGCGAATGTCAATGCATCAAGAGTACGCCGACGACCGAGATTGGATAGACGCTCTCCACTAAGCGGTCCACGATGAAGAAGTTTTCCAGGAAAGAAAAAGGCTTAAGGACAATAATTTCTCGGGGTCGAATTCAAGGGGGAAAAGGAAACGTGACGAGCCGATAACGACAAAGACAACGAAAATACCTAAGTATACCGCTAAAGACAAAAGGGTATATCAGGCAAAGAAAAAGGAAGAAAAGGTACAGAAAGGGAAGGTGGCGCCACGGCAAAAAATTATTCATCGAGTTTGGGCCGACGCGCAGACCGGTATCGACCAAAAAATAGTTGATGAACGCAAGGCCAAGGGACAATGCACCAGATGCACCCTAACACACCACGGATGGAAGCACTGTCAGACAGTAATTCGAGTAAGTACCATCCAAAGGAAATCGTTCAAGTTACCGGGAGGAAGATCGAACCACCCAAAGCCTCGAAAGCCAAGGGTAGCAGCCGTGGCTGAGGATAGCCGTGAAGAAACCTCGCGGCAAGCGAGTCAAAGGCCACTAGCATGGACCTTTATGGAGGATGAGGAGCTATAAGCTCACTGGCACCAGTGGCGACGGCATGCGGGTAGTCCGGCCATCGAACCGGGAATCGAAACAATCTGAGGTGAACCTTTCAGGTCATACCCTTTGAGTGCATCAGTCCCAAAAGCGTGATAAGTTCCGACTGGGAGTCAGGTAGCACCTGCGTGTTGTATGGCGAAGATGTTCAAAACTCTATATCCCAGATAAATTAGAGACAAGAGCGGAGTAACCCACCTTGAGCAACACGACCCAAAAAAGGCTCTACTTGTTGGGGGGACCCCCAGGACTAACGACGGGTAGTAGAAAACCTAAGAGGACACAAAGACAGCAAGAAAAGAGCCAAGTACGGAACTCGAGCCAAGGTGATGAGTGAGAAGCTGGCATCAGACGCGAGTGACACCGGCGTAATCGTACCCAGAGGCAGGTCCTAAAGCACACAATCGAAAACTATAAAAAGAACAGAATCTAGCGAGGAAAAATATCCCACGAGTGTTATGGGTCGCAGTAACCCGACAACATAACACTCCATTTGGTTGTAATTCGGATGAAGCGCGCGACCTCAAGATTTCTCTCATAGTAGTTGGGCAAGTTCATTGCACACACAGAACCACTACCCACCTCATGAAGCAACTTTAGCTCGGGCTGGAGGAATTAGGCGAGAGGTACGTTAGACTCCTCGTAACTACCAATAAGTGTGGATAAGTTGGTCATACCGGAAAGCGCATCCGAGCCGCAAAGCACAAATCATCAGACGAACCACCCCTAGTATGTGGGAATCCCTGGGCAGGGAATAAAGACCGCTAGTAGTGGGCTGCCCGATATACAAACAGACAGGATTTCACCTTTCACGAAAAATACTATCCTTGGAGATCCCCAACCATCACCAAACTATTTTATATATTTTCAAAAATATTCGGTAAAAGGGAATAGCAGTTTGTCTGAGGAGGCTTCATGAGCCCAAACTGCGCAGGCGCGGTAACATACCCCAAAAGGTTACCAAAATGAAAAGCGTTTATGAGACACGAGGCCCCGGCCTCAAGCGAACAAAATACAAACCAAATCCACAGCACTACGAGTGCCCCGAAGGAAATGCCATCCTCCTCATATCCTACAAACGGCATAAGATTAGAGTCTTACTAGACTCTGGCTCCCACATTTTTCTCCTAAACCAAAACACTGCACACACCCTCAACGTCCCTTACGAAATGAGGGAGAACCCGCTTAAAATAACCGCCTTTAATGGCGAAGTCTCCTCCACAGGAGGAAAATACTATTCACATCCGATTCAATTAGAGATCGGTACCAATGGCCATACCACTATGGTCTCCTGCGATATTGCGGACGCAGGCAAGTATGATATGATCATACCGTTCGGGTGGTGGCACCACGAACATCCGATAAAAAATATTGAAACCCCTGAAAAATGGTGTTTGAAAAACACTAAATGTGTAGAACATGTACAAGATGAGGGCATCGCTGACATGTTTGAATGGGACGAGACGGTGGCTTTTGATGAAGAGGTGAGGATGAGAGGGAGGATAGGAGCCAAAAGACATGAGGACGTACAACTAGAAGGATTGGCAAAACCATACTGGCAATACAAGGAATTGTTCAAGAATGAAAAGGCAGAAATGCTGGCTCCTAGGCGAACCTTCGATCATGCGATTGACCTAAAAGATGGAGCCACTCCAATCTGGGGACCTATATACACAATATCGGCGTACCAACTAGAAGAACTAAACAAATATCTTCACAAACTGTTAGCCGAAGGGAAAATAGTTCATAGCAAATCTCCGGCGGGGGCACCAATCCTTTTTGTCCCCAAACCTAACGGAAGACTACGACTGTGCGTAGACTACCGTCAACTAAACAAGTTAACCATACTTAACAAATACCCATTACCGCTCATGACCGAACTAAGGGAACGAGTAGCCGGTGCGACCATTTTCACCAAACTATACGTAAAGGACGGTTACCACTTGATTAGGATCAAAAAAGGAGATGAAGGGAAAACCGCTTGCCGCACCCGATACGGACATTAAGAGTTCAAAGTAATGCCATTTGGGTTGGTCAACGCACCAGCCACTTTCCAGCCCATGATGAATACCATCCTAGGCGAATTCTTGGATCACGGGGTCGTCGTCTATCTGGATGATATCCTAATTTTCTCAAAGACAATGGAAGAACACGAGGCTCAGGTCAAACAAGTACTAGCTAGGCTAGAACGCCATGACCTCGCAGTATCCTTAAAGAAATCCGTGTTCCATGTCGATACAGTCGAATTCCTCGGATAAAGTGTGGGAAAAGCTGGCGTCACTATGAGCGAGAAAAAGCTTGCAAGTATACGCAATTGGAGAGCCCCACGGTCGGTAAAGGAGGTACAAATCGTTATTGGTTTTGCAAATGTTTAAGGACGCTTCATCGAAAACATCTGAAAAGTTTGCAAACCGATTACCGACATGTTGAAGACCAAGGGAGGAAAACATTTGTGGTTTTGGCGAGAAGAAAAGGACAAAGCCTTTGAGGAAATTAAACGAAGATTTACATCAGCTCCTATCCTAGCACACTTCTACCCAGACTGAAAAACCGTGATTGAGACGAATGCTAGCGACTTTGCACTAGGTTGTATCCTTTCTCAGTACCTGGGAAAACGGTCACACCCAGTCGCTTTCCACTCACGAAAGCTGAACGATGCCGAACGAAATTACAAAATCCAGGATAAAGAATTATGGGCAATCTTAGAAGCCTTCCGCGAATGGAAACACTACTTGTTGGGAGCAGACGAACCAGTGACGGTATACACCGACCACCAGAACCTGCAATACTTCCTCACGACAAAGGTTTGGAGCCCCCGACAAATCCGATGGGCTGAATGGCTAGCCAACTTCCACTTTAAAATCGTATACCGCCCCGGAAGTAGAGGCGGAAAACCTGACGGATTAAGCCAGCCGCCGGAGTAGAGCCTTGAGGAGCGAGCTACACATCGCGAACAGACAATTTTTGAAAACGGAAGACTTTGAAGTTTCACATTGCCACAGGAAAGAAAGAATTCAAGTCAGCCTTGTGGAAGGAACAAAGCGAATAACAAAGCGGCTCAGAATAAAAAGACTGCAACGAAATGCGATAGTCCCAACCCGAGGTTCCAGGATGGCAGCAGGACATGACAGCTACGCCCTAAAAGATGGCACCATACCAGCCCAAAGACAGATGTTAGTGGACCCCGGAATCGCAATAGGACTACCCAGAGGGACATACAGCAGGGTGGCAGCAAGAAGTGGCATGGCAAGCAAACATGGAATAGGGGTGGGCGGCGGAGTTATAGATACGGATTACCCCGGCGAAATCAAAGTAATACTCCGGAACCATGGGGACACCAATTACGAATTCAAGGTAGGCGACCGCATCGCACAGCTAATCGTGGAAAAAATACAAATACACGATGCCATGGAAATCGATAATCTGGAAGACACAGATAGTGGAACTCAGGGTTTCGGCTCATCCGACATCGGTCCCAAACGGGTAATTACATGTGAGGAACTCAAAGTAAAAATGTGTTTGCAAAACCCAGACCCACAAGACAACTCATACTTTGACGAAGAAGATATTTACACGTACGCTAGCCGACAAGACGAGATAACAATGCTGTCCAGTGCCATGGTTGCAGCAATACAAATGCAGACCATGGACGACTCGTTCCTGGACAGGATAAGAACCGCAGGAAAAGAAGACTACACTTGAACGAAACGGAAAAGGCAGTTAAGCCAATTAAAGGAAAAACGACAAAGACTACCAAAGCACTGGGAGCTGGAAGATGGACTACTCTACTACGAAAATAGACTGTTTATCCCGTCGAAGGATGAGATCTTAACAGAGATTGCAAAGGGATGTCACGACTCGAAGGTAGCCCGACAATTCAGACAAGAAAAAACAATTGAGCTAGTCACGAGAAACATCCAGTGGGAAAAGCTCACCGAATGGATCAATGACTATGTCCGGTCGTGCGACCAATGTCAACATGACAAATCTCAACGACATGCGAATTATGGGTTACTCCAACATTTAAAAGTACCGTATGCAGCATGGACCTGCATCTCAGTTGATTTCATTACGCAGTTACCCGAGTCCCAAGGACAAACCCAGATCATGGTAGTAATGGACTGTTTGACAAAAATGGCACACTTTATCGGCTTAGAGCCAAACGCGACCGTAAAGGATGTCGCGGATACCTTTATTAAGTAAGTTTGGAAACTTCACGGACTCCCCTCCGAAATCATCGCGGATATGGACGCAAAGTTTTTAGGTAAATTTTAGGAATCATTGTGCAAAGTATACGGAATTAAACCGCGAATGTCAACGGCATATCACCCACAGACAGACGGACAAACCGAAAGAACCAATCAAGTCCTGGAAGGTTGCCTTCGGAACTTGGTCAACTATGACCAAGACGACTAGTATCAGATGCTACCGTTGGCCGAATACGCCTAGAATAATTATAAAGCAAGCGCACATAAATTAACCCCTTTTTCCGCCAACTACGGGTTCCATCCACAAACCGAGTGGATGAAGGAGAGAGAGGCTCAAAACCCAGGAGCCACCAGGTACACGCACTGGATGAAGACAGTGCAGGAAAACGCAAGGACAACCCTCGAGCAGACAAGAGAAGCCATGAAGAAATACTACGACCGGACAGCAATGCCCCAACCCGATATCGAAACAGGGGACTTAGTAATGTTGAACGCAAAAAACATTAAAAGCAAACTACCGACAAGGAGGTTCACCCCACGATTGTACGGCTCTTTTAAAGTCTTAGAGAAAAAATGCAAGCGCGCGTTAAAACTCGATATCCCGGCTCGCTGGAAAATCGACCCAGTATTTGACGTCAGGCTACTCGAACCCTATAAAGTCTCTGACCGACCCAACCGAGAACAACCCCCACGACAACCAGAGGACGTTGAAGGTGATCTGGAATGGAAAGTGGAAAGAATCGTCAAAAGTGAGATAATCACCTACACGAGAAAGGTCCGAAGCGTAAACAAGGAGTTCAAGGAACTCCGATACTTTGTAAAATAGGCAGGATGCTCAGAGGATGAGAATACCTGGGAACCACGGGAGGGGTTAGGAAACGCCAGGGAAAAGGCGGAAAAATTTCATAGGGAAAACCCAGTGATGCCGGGGGCGATCTTGGATGAGTAGTATGAGAAAGGTTTTCCACAACTGGACAAGCAAACGCTCCTGGATTTTACCCCTCCCATACAGAGCTTATAAAGGACGAAGAATGTATTATAGTTAGACAAAACGTATTCGGGATGAAACTTAAGAGGGGGGAGCACGTGATAGGCACAGAGCTCACAGATGGATAAGGGGGTCAAGTTACCCTACCTTCGTGCACGAACCTCTGAAAAAGAGTTAGCAACACCCCCCTCCGGCTCCGACGTTGGGACAGTAGGTCACCATACGCCGCCTGGAAAGTTGCGTCCCCTCACCAAAGACATCAGTAAAGACGACCCTGCTTGAAACACCATATACGTCGCGGCCATCCTTCCGACCGGTTCCTGTTCGCAGGATATATGAGAGGAGACCTCAGAGCACCTGATGCAGGTGAAAGCATCCGGATCGGACGACATCGGATAGAGTTACAACCACTGCAAGATTGGGTATCGAAAAGTGGCTACAAACTCACGGGACGTATCTACCTTAGTTAGGCTTCCCTGGTCTGGAAAGACGCACAGCAACCAGTAGGAATGCACTATGCTCGGAAAGGGAGTCGGGGAACTCCCAAAGGGATTGTTGGCACAAGACCGATAATATGGTCGCAACCATTGGTTCGATCGATAGGAAAGAGTCGTGTAATGCCGGATAAGACTAAGGAATGCCTCCTGCAGACCAGGTCAAAACGGAGCCAACAATATGAGGATTGGCCATCTTCTATCCTAGCGAATAATTGTCTGACATGCGAACAAATGGAGATTATTCGTAAATCTATTCAAGCAACGGATACATGTTCGTATAGCCATCTAGGCGGAAGGGCACTACACCCTCCCCATGCGAGAGGCATACGTGGCAATAAG
>Ga0307507_10002050_pt1 | contig 43690 bp, 6 predicted proteins | sample 7_EM_MG_FD_207223 | JGI IMG/M metagenome (GOLD analysis project Ga0307507, IMG submission 207223) | Populus trichocarpa ectomycorrhiza microbial communities from riparian zone in the Pacific Northwest, United States - 7_EM | ecosystem: Host-associated > Plants > Roots > Unclassified | place... | reverse complement strand
AAGCAAGATCTTAGAAAAGGTTATAGCGGACTATATAGTAGATACGGCAGAGGAACACGCCCTACTACTATAAAGCTAAATGGGGGCAAGAAAGAATCGCTTAACGCTATTAGCACTTACACTACTCACTACTACTATTAAAACTGCATAGGCTATGCGAAAGGACTTTATAATATTAATGCTTAGCCTAGATATTAGCGGCGCCTACAATAATATACCCTATAAGCGTCTCCTATACATCCTTAGGGCAAAGGGCTTCCTAGAATAGATTATTCAGTTTATTTAAGGATTTACAGGCCAGAAAGAAATGTTACTAGTCTTTAATAGATACCAGAGCCCCCCTATTACAGTCGCAATAGGAATACTATAAGGATCACCTCTATTACCTATACTCTTCCTCTTCTTTATAAGCAACCTGCTTAATACCTTTAAGGAAGGGGCGACCTAGGGGATAAGCTTTGTTAATAATATAAACCTAATTATATATAGGCCAATAGCCGCAGAGAACTGCAGGACACTAGAGAAAGCCTATAACACCTATATAGAATAGGCAAGACGATATAGAGTCCAATTCTCACCAGAGAAATACCAGCTAATCTATTTTATAAGAAAACGTAACCAATCTACAGATCTTTAGCATATAATCCATATCTAAGGCTTTAGGGGTCAACCGGTTTAAGGCCTAAGGGTATTAGGAGTATAGGTAGACAGCAAGCTCTAGTAGAGCGCATATACGGCGCAAGCGGCCTATAAGGGCTAAGCATAGTATATCGCCATATCCAGGATCGTTAATTCTATATAGGGTCTATACTTCCAGAGGTTACGCCTACTATATACAGCAGTTGTCCAGCTAACCATAACATATAGATCTAGCATTTAGGCCACTAGAGAAACCAAAAAAGGCCCCCCTAAATCACTCCTTAAACCACTCCAAAAGGTCTAAACAGCCTACCTTAGGAGTATAACAGGCGGGTATAAGCGAACAGCCACAGCACTACTCAAGAAGGAAGCTAATATTCCCCCCCTATAACTATATATTAAAGCCAATGCAATATAAAGGGTGCAAAAGAAATGTAACTCTAACATTATAAAGTATATCAAAACACGCCTAAACAAACTATAGAGGGACCCTAGGGTGCCCTATAGGAGAAGGAACCAACAACCCTAAAGTAGGGAAGATATATTAGGAAAACAGGTAGAGAAAGTAGAAGAAGAATAGTACGGCACTAGGGCCCAGGCCCATATAGAGGAGGAAGAGAAACGCGTAAAAGGCCAGCAAAGACAATAGTAAGAAAGAGAAAGGAGCTAAAGTAGAGCATAAAAGAGTACTAGAAAACCATCTACCGCAACACAATACTAGTTAGACCAACGCTGGAGAGACAAATAGGAGTTAAAGGTACAGAGGCAGACTTAGGCAAGGGGAACCTAAGCCGTAGCATAGGTAATACTATAGGGGGTAAATACCCAAGGGCTCCAAGAGGGCCTAATAAAGGTAGAAAATATAATAGCAACACTCTTAAGGACAGGAATAATAGGACTAAAAGATTAGCTTTACTAGGTAGGTGTTCTAATAGGTAGCCTAAGGTGCAAATATAGCTGGCTAAGACAGACACTAAAACACATAATACTGTTATGCCCCTTACACACCAGCTAAGAAGCAATACTCTCAGCAGCTAGTACAGAAAACTATAATACACTACTCTTAACATAGAAAGGCCTTAAGGCGGCTACCCGGTAGCTCATTGGCTAAAATATGCTAGACCAGTTCTGGGTTATAAAGGAAATAGCAATAGAAAGCAAAGGGGCGAGTAATAGGCGCCCCCTAATAACTCTACAGGAGTAGAGTATAGTGTGTAATACTAGCGCGTCTGTAGGTTTGTTACGGCAGCAGTAGTTCCTAAGAAGGTTAAAAAGTAAAGTAGTAGAGCACCACTAGTGACTCGCAGGCAACTTATAAGCGAGCCCCAAAAGGCGGGGAGACGGATCACGGGGTTTTCTCAAATAGAGTTTTCTCCCTATATATATATAAGGAGTAGTCCGCGTGGGCCCAACAGGGATCCAAATCGGACGTTAAGCAATGAATAATAATAATAATTCCTTAACTAAGGTTAGGTTCTCCTATGCTTATAAGGCTTAAACCTTTTTAGGGTCCATACTTATTCCTTTTATTAAGATAATTAAGCTAAGGTACTTTATCTTTGTTATATAGAACTCTAACTTACTAATATTAATTTGGAGGCCAGTAGCTTTAAGGCGGCGAATTACCTCTTTAATATGCCTAGTATAGTCAGCTTAAGTTTTAGAAAATATAAGGATATTGTTAAGGTATGCTATATAATAGTTATCTAGTGCGTTATAAAGAATATAGTTAATATAGTTCTAGAATATAGCTAGGGCATTATAAAGGCTAAATGGGGTTACTAGTATCTTATAGAGCCTAAAGCGGGTAATAAATGCTGTAAGCTATTTATAGCCCTTAGCAATACGGATCCTATTAAACGCGGTAATAACATTAAGCTTAGTATAGAATTTGGCGCTATATAGGGCATTAAGTGTCTTACGGATAAGCGGGAGCAGGTATTAGTTCTTAACGGTAACATTATTAAGTCCTCTATAGTTATGGCAGATCCTTACCCCTCCTCTTAGCTTAGTAGTAAGTAGGAGTGGGGCTGCGGTAGGGGACGTTAATTCTTAGATAAAGCCTTTATTAAGCATTTTATTAATCCATTTCTTAACATATTAAAGCTTAGTAGGGGAGAGTAGGCGGTTCTTATAGTACGGGGGCTGCTTTTCTAGCATAATTTTAATTTTATGGTCCTATAGGCGATATAGTAGGAGCTCGTTGGTATTCTTTAGGAGAAACCCCTTAATATAGTGCCTATGTTCCCTTAGGAGGCGTTATATAATATTATCCCTAGTTAGAGCGGGTTTACCTTTTATAAACTTCTTAATGTTTATATCTATAACTTTATAGCAAAGGAACTTAGTATTTATAGTCTAGAGGTTTTCCTTAAGGAAATAATAAAAATAACTAGGGAAGACCTTATAGGCTTCTTTTATTATATAGTTACTATTAACTAAGCAGTAGAAGGATTCCTCTGTTAGGTCTAGTATTTTAACTAATCTAGTAGGGAGTTTATCTATTAATTGTTTCCGTTTTTCTTATTCTACCAATTCTACTAGCTCCACTATATAGATCCTTATTACTTTTACGCCTTTTTATTTATAAAACTAGGCGAAATTTATAGCATATATGTTTATAATATTGTCCAGGTTAGGGCATATTTAGTCTTCTCCTAATATTATAGCGGGGCTGGCTTATCTTGGTCAGCTCTTAGGAGCGGTTCCTAGGCGGCGGCCTTGTATAAGGCGTGCGGGGAGTAGGTGCGAGGTTAGGCATTATAGTGGCGCGGTTTCTATTATTTAGGTCTTAGTGATTTCCTAGCTAGTCCTTACTATAATGTGGGCTATAGTATGTGTATATAGTATATGGCTTAGTTCTAGGTGTTAGGCTAGGGGGCTAGGGTTTAAAGGGTGTCTGGGTTGGTATTAAATTCTTAGTAGCAGTGGCGTAAAGCGGACCTTCTTCCTTGGTCTTGGCAAGGCTGGTTAGCCTATTATTTTAGTCTTAAGTGCTAGAGTAGTCCAGTTTTCTGCTATCTTATTGCTTTATAGCTATATAGGTTCCCTTTATTAGGAATATCTTCTATTATTAGGGCTTTATATATAGTCCTATGCACTAGGCTTGATAGTGCCGAGTATCTACGTATGGCGTCCCTACTACTGTTAGCTATCCCCCATAGGAGGCAGTTCCTAGAGTAGTAATCTAAGTTAAAGCGGATCTTAAGCTCTCTAAAGCTGGGGCGGGGCTTATACTTCTAGAGCTAAGGCATACCTAAGATAATTAGGGTACTGGGTAAGAGTTTAGTAATAAGAAAGAGCATAGCTTTAGTATAGATGCTAATTAACATTTAGGCGGTAAAGTAGTCCGTAATAAGTGAAGTTGGGATGCTATCTATAAGGCATAGTAGCCTAGGTGCCAACAGTTTCTTAGTTATAATATTATATTTTCTTATAATAGACTCTATATTAGCAAATGCCATTATAGTACTACCTGAGTCCACTAGGCTTACTATGTTAATAAAAACTTAGGGGCATAGGTTGCGTAATAAAAAGAGTTAGGTTTAAATAAAGATTAATTTCTTATTACTGTTTGCTAATCTAAGATTAAGTAGCAGTTTACTAATAGAAAGGACTAATTAGTTTAGTAACGGGGACCTAATCTTCTTGTCTTCCTCCTTATATGGTTTAGACCCTTAGACGCAACTTAGTCCAAGGGTCTACCTTTTAATAACTAGGGTATAGGGCTGTCTTAGTAGGGCGATCTAGTATCTATCTAGCTGGCAGTGTTAGTCTTAGTTAGGGTATAAGGAGACAGCACCTTACTGACAATATAGCCATGTTTATATTCGCTAGCATGGAGTTACTAATTCTAGGCGTTGTTAATAGGTTAGGCTTCTATATAGGGCATTATTTGGAGTAACTAAGCCGTAGGGTTAAAGGGGGGGAGTTATCTGCCGCGGCTATAATAGACTCCATGTTACGGACAGCTTAAGTACAATGTTATGACTACTTGGAGAAGAGTCGGCAGAAGCTAGTTAGTTAATATAGATATGGTCTAGAATAGATCTGGTGGAACCATATAACAAGGAATAGTAGCCGAGGTTATGTAATATGATCTATATAATCTATGTAATCTGTATAATCTGTGACGGAGCAGATAGAGCATACGTACCTTACAGAGCGAAGGGATTTCTTAGGCGTAAGGTTGTATATTTAAGGGACCACAGTCCCTACCCAGATAGTTCTCTCTTTATAGTAAATCTTAGAATACAATTAGAGTTAGTCTATTAGGCAACCACTCTACCAGTTATTATTATTTTGTTAGCCTATTTATATCTATATACCTAGCCCAATAATAGGACCCACCATAGTTCTTACTACAAGGTTCTATTATACATTTACTACTAAGGTTACAGTATTAAACAAAGTCAAACAATATGCCACCCAAAGCACTAGTCGCGATGCTATTAATAGCAATAACTACCTTAGGATTAGAAGACACTAGTATAGCAAATACGGACTTATAAGTGGTTATAAGAGGTCAGTTATAGGAAATAGTTAATTACTTATTAGATAATAGTAGGATACTTAAGGAACGCATTAATGGAATTAGCGCAGTAAAGGTTAAGTTACCGTTAATTAAACAATTCTTAGGAGAAAGGTTAAAACTTAAAGGATTCCTTATATAAATGTACTTTAAGGTTATACAGGAAGGAGCAAAGTTGGCAATATCTATAGATTAAGTGGTATACGCAGGATTGTTCTTAACAGGAAGAGTACTGAAATGGTTTAAACCTTACCTTATAGAAATATAAGTTAGTGGTATAACAACTACTAACTAAGATATATAATTTATATTTACTAGTTGGAACAGGTTTATAGAAAGACTAATATAGATGTTTAAAAACCTAAAAGTATTAACTACAGCAGAACAAAAGCTTTAAAACTTGGTATAATATTCTTTAGCAATTAAGTATATAATACAGTTTTAGACACTTGTAATGTAGGTTAAGTGGAATAATAAGGTGCTTATGGTATAGTATAAATAGGGACTTAAGGCTAAAGTCTAGGACGCAATTATCCTAATAGAAGATGCGGAAAGTCTATAAGACTTAATAGATTAGTTAATAAAGATTAATAATAGGATCTATTAAAGGAAATAAGCTAAGAAAGGGTAAGATAGAGTTCTATAGTTATATAAGGCGTAGAGCATGCATTAGCAAACGCAGAGCTAAAAACTATAGAATGGCGCAGAGCCAATAGACCTAAGCAGTACTAAAGAATTTAAGAGATGGATAAAGAAACTATAGAAACCTAGAGGTTAAGGATTAAGTAATTATAGGACTAGGGAGCAGAGGCTAAACTAGGGATCTTAGCAGTAGAAGATGTTTAGGCGGACTCCATAATAAGAAAAATGGTTTAAAGATAGAGCTTATATAAATTGCGGAAAACAAGGTTATTTTGCTAGAGACTATAGAGGTGGTTAGAGTAACCATACAGTAAAAGGCACCAGGTTATCAGAGTATAATAATATAGATATAGGGATGTTGCGCGGGACTAAGAAGTGTTTAATTAAACACTTCGCGTTTTATTATAATAACGCATACTAAATTTATAAAAACGCTAAGTATAGTGCAAGCTATTAGCCGTAAGAGCCAGAGTTAAGAGGGCTTAAAGGAATTAGAGAGTTAGATAAAGAATAAAATTAACTCTATAAGCTAGATTAAGATATTAAAGCAATATATAGATAAAGATTAGCAATAATAATAATAGAGTTAGAGTATTTATTAATTAATAGCAATAAGGAAGAAAATAAGGCTAACTAGGAGTACTTATACCTTAAAAACGCAATAGAAGCAGAGACTGAAACCACTATAGAACGCGGATTAGTAACAGGTATTATAACACTATTAGATATAGCATCCATTACTTTATAAGATGGAAGGAGTAATATTTAGAGACAATTAAGCAAGTAGATAACTGCTAGTGCTAACTTACCACTTATAAAAGGTAAAAGGCTATAGGTCCAAGATTCTTAAAAAAAGATAAAGAAAGCTCCAAACTTGTAAGACATAATAAGGACAGCTTAAGAGCCCATAATAAATAAAAATTGATAGGAAAGAGCAGCAACTTAGTTTAGTAATAAACAAATAAGTATAGGATGTAAGTTTAAGAACTACAAGTTTAGGGAATAAGTAAGAATATTAATAGGAAGCTAAGATTTTAAAAAACAAATAAGGACCATAGCAATTCTAGGTAAACACAGTGTTCAGCCTAAAAATTACAAGGTAGATACTAAGATTAAAAAGCAAAACGATTTTAAGAATCTAGCTACAAGACATAGAAAATAGGAAACTATAGATAAATTTAGATAAAGAATCATCGCATAGTAAGAGCAAAAGCTAGATAAAAGGTTAGCTATACCAGGTTATATAAGGGACAGAGCACCCATATAAAGAGTTACCAATAGGCCTAATGTAGAGATGCTTAGAGTAAAGTGGTTAGATAAACTAAAACAAGAAAAGGATTTAGATATTCCAGTTAGGTTTAAAGAAAGACACACTAAAGAATATCACAACGTAGTAATAATAAGGTACTTTCTTATAGAAGACTATATATACTAAACCAGTTATATGGAAAGTGGTATAGGCAATAACATAACGATAAATGGGAAGACTTTTATATATAGCTAGATAAAAAAGTTATCTAAGACTAACCTATTACGGAAAAACGCATGAGTTATATTAAAGAAGCATTAATTATAATATTAAAAAACCTAGAAGAGAGATCCAGGGACTAAAGAAGTAAGTAATAAATCTTAGTACCTGCAGCAGAAATACCAGTAGTTAAGTTAACTAGGTATAGATTTAAACTTAAGAACAAAGACAAGCTAAGAGTTAACCTAAGTTACCTAGCATATTATACACTATTATGGATAGCTTATATAGATAATATATGCAATATGTATAGAGCACTAAAAGACAAAAACCAGAAATACCTAGTAAGGATATATTGGGCACTAGAGGAAAAACAGTTTAGAAACGCTAAGTATATATATAGATAGCACCTAGTAGAAGTATAGAGTTAAGGGGACCTAATACTTTAACCCAGAAGATTCCTTACGGAAGAATGCCTAGATAAATAATAGTGGTGGGACTATCTAGAGAACACTTATCTATAGTATATAAAGGAAAAGAAACAAACTAAGTATTGGCTAAAAGTGGACTAAATATAAGTAGGATCTAGCAGCTAATAGTTAGGAAAAGGGGAGGCCTATAAAACTAGAGGGAACTAGTAGTAGAGCCTTAGACCCTTAAAGGAATTCTAAAATAATATCTAAACTTATAAGTTAAGTAGCAAGATTAATAGTTTAAAGCGTTAATAGACAGTAGAGTAATAAGGAACTATATATTACTAGTAGTAGTAGAAAGAATAGGGTTACTATATAGATAAAAGAAACACCTATATTTACTTATAATAATTTTAGGAGATTAAATAGCCTATAGAGGAGGTATTATTAATCTTAAAACAGGACCTATTTAGCTAACTATTAAAGGGAAACCAGTTAGAGTGTCTTTTAATATCTTACTATTAGAAAAAGATAGGGCAATACTAAGAATGCCTTAGTTACAGAAATACAATCTAAAGGTTAATTAGGTTATAGGTTAGGTCGATATTAGAGATACTTAATAACGCAAAGTACAATAATAGACCAAGTTAGTATGGTACTAAGTTGGAGCAATATATAAAGAGACTGAGTAAGGCTTAAGTTATGTACTAAAGAGATACCACAAGTATGGCAAAAAGTTATGGTTATTAGAAAGTAAAAAGCTATTAGAGTATGCAGTATAGGACTATAAGATAGAATTAGAACCTAGAACTAGTCTAAGGTTCTTTCTAATCTATAAGCTTACTAAAACAGAGTTAATAGCACTTAAGGAGTTTATCCAGGAGAACTTATAAAAGGAATACATTAAACTGTTATAGTTATTAGTAGAATATCTAGTACTGTTTATCCCAAAGAAAAACGGAAAACTTAGGATATATATTAACTATTAATAGTTAAACAGCATTACTAGAAAGGATAGGTATCCTTTACCCTTAATTAGCAAAATCTAAGATAGAATAGGCAATATAAAGATCTTTATAAAGATAGATCTGAGGTAGGCGTACCATTAGATTAGGATTAAGGAAGGCAATAAGTAAAAAGCAGCCTTTAGGTTAAAAGAAGGACTATATAAGCCATTAGTTATGCAGTTTAGGCTTATAAATATACTAGCAACATTCCAGAAGCAAATTAATAGCGTGTTAGGAGAATACCTTAATAAGTTTATTATAGTATATCTTAATAACATTATTATCTACTTAGAGAGTAAGAAAGAACATAGAGAACACGTTAAGTGGGTCTTAAAGAGACTATAAGAAGAATAGATGCTAGTAGCTATTAAGAAATGCAAGTTCTTTATAAGAAAGACTAATTTTATAGGATTTATTATTAAACTAGGAAGAATTGGTATGGACCTAAAGAAAGTTAAAGCTATAGTAAGTTAGCAAGAACTAGAGAACATTATATAGTTAAAATCGTTCCTAGGGTTTTGCAACTACTATAGAAGGTTTATAGTACAGTGGTTAAAAAGTATTAAGCCGTTTATAAGGCTAATAAAGAAAGAGGAATTGTAGGTGTAGGGAATAGAGTAAAAGAAGTTATTTAGAGAACTTAAGGAGTTGTTTACCTAGGAACTAATCCTTAAGATCTATTAACCAAAGTTAGAGACGGTTGTTAAGATAAATACATTAGACTTCGCACTAGGAGTATGTTTGCTATAGAAGTATTAGGACATATAGCATTTAGTAGCGTATTATAGTTAAAAGATAATACTACTAGAACTAAACTATGATATCTACAACAAGGAGTTATTAGGTATAGTTATAGTGTTAAAAAAATAAAGAGTATTCTTATAAGGTATAGAGAAACTATTTATGGTTAAAACGGACTATAAGAACCTTATAGGATTCCTAATAATAAAGGGACTTAACTAAAAACAGGTTAGATAGGCAGAAATGCTTATAGAATACTATTTTGAAATTTAGTATACCAAGGGTACAGATAATGCACGAGCGGATGCTCTAAGTAGGAAAAATAAACTATAAAGTAATGAAAAGCCGTTAGGGGCTTTATTGCGAAAGGATTAAGAAAGATTAATTAGGTATAATTATCCCAAGATTATAGTAACTAGAGAAAGTCAGGTCCATAAATTACTAGAGAGTAATTAGATATAGAAGATCTAAAAGGTATAAGTAGAGGATCTGGATACAGAATAGTATAAAAATAGAGAAGCAACCTATATTCTAAGGTCTATTACAAAAGAGTTTATTAAGTTATTCTATAAGGGACTAACTTAAGGATATAATAGAGCTATAGGCTTGGTGTTAAGACTTTAAGAGGAGTATATCGTTTAAGAAATCTGGGGACTAGTAAAATAAGTTATAAAAGAATGTCTAGATTACCAAAGAAATAAACTAATAAGGTATAAGCCGTATAGAGGGCTATAACCTGTTAAGACACTAGAGAGACTATAGGAAGTTATATTATAGGACTTTATTATTAAGTTACTAAAGTTAAAAAATCCTATTATAGGATAAGATTATAATGTAATCTTAGTAATAGTGGACAAGCTTATAAAGTAGGGGTACTTTATAGCATGTATAGAAGAAATGTTAGCAGAAGATATTACTAGAATTTATATTAAGGAAGTGTTTATAAGACATAGAGCACTAAGTAAGATTATATTAGATAGAGATCTAAGATTTATAGCAGTATTCTAGGAGGTATTTTTGGCGGAATAAGGAGTTTACGTAGTAACCTTAACAGCGTATTATCCGCAGATAGATGGATAGACAGAAAGGTTAAACTAGACACTAGAACAGTATTTAAGGCACTATATTAATTACGCACAGAATAATTAAGTATTATTACTACTAGTTATACAGTTTGCATATAATATAACACTATAAGAAGGAATGGGAACGTCACTATTTAAGGCGAATTATGGGTATAAGCTAAGATTATTATTATTACCACGTTAAGTAAAGAAAACAAGTAGCACAGCTAAATAAAGAATAAAGACTTTAATGAATCTTTATACAGACCTTAAAGAAACAGCTAAACTAGTACAAAAGTAAATAAAAAGGTACTATAACTCTAAGAGATCTAAGGGACTAGATCTTAAGGAGGGAGATAAAGTATAGCTACTACATAAAAACTTTAAGAGTTAACAACTAAGCAAGAAGTTGGACTACGTTAGACTAGGACCTTTTAAAATTATATAAAGGATTTTATTAGTTATATACAAGCTAAACCTACCAGCTAAAATAAGAATTTACCCTATACAGTATGTCGCAATGCTAGAGCCAGTACACGGGAACGTTAAGCCACTAGTCTACAAGGCAGATACATATAGAGGGCAAGAAGAAGATAAATAGCAAATTTTAAAAATGATCAGTTACGAGGACGTAGATAATAAAACGTGGTATAAAGTAAAGTAGATAGGCTATAGTGAGACTACTTAGGAACCACTAAGCAATCTAGAGAATGCTATGGGAAAGGTATAGGAGTATCGGAAGAAAGCAGGTTAGGGAGCGTTAAAAAAGGATCGCCAAAAGACAAGTTACTTAAGGGGGACCTAAAAAGAACACCTACTAAGCTACTTAGAGTTATTTCCTTCTCTAAAAGTTCCACTCATTTATTACCAAGCTTAGACAAACCCTATTAAACCAGTTTCCACTCCTTAGAACAAACCTTCTTATAAATACATTTAAGGCGTTAAAGATAAGCGTAAGCCAGATGCTAAGCTTTAAGGACATATACGGACTCTTCTAAGACACGTTAAACCTTAAGCAGTGTGGAGGCTAGCTTACCATTAAGCTTTTTAGCAGCAGATTAAACACAAGACCCTATAATAAGTTACTTAGGGAACTTAAAGACTATTAAGAGTTATAGGACGCGCACACTTAGCGTTAAAGACTAAGCAAACATTATAGGACAATTAAACGTTTGCTTTAGTGCACTCTAAGTAAGAGAAAGGTTATTAAGATAAAGGACTCGCTAGCGTAATATAGACCAACCCCTTTTTCATATAACAAGAACATAGAGATGGCATTATCTTACCAAGAGACAATATCGCAGCAATGGTATAAGACCGACAAGCTGTAAAAGAAAAAGAAGATACTTTAGGTATAATAAGTAAGGATATCAACCAGGTTAATTAAACGGACATTACACCTCTAGTAAACAACTTAGAGATGTTAGGAATCTTTAAGGACGAAGATAAAGAGGAGGGAGATGGTATTACGGACAGCTTAAGTACAATATTATAACTACTTGGAGAAGAGTCGGTAGAAGCTAGTTGGTTAATATAGGCACGGTCCAGGATAGATTTGGTAGAACTATATAACAAGGAATGGTAGCCAAGGTCACGTAATATAATCTATATAATTTATATAATCTGTATAATTTGTAACGGAGTAGACAGAGCACACGTACCTCACAGAGCGAAGGGATTTCTTAGGCGTAAGGTTGTGTATTTAAGGGACCACAGTCCCTACCCAGATAGTTCTCTCTTTGTAGTGAATCTCAGAATACAATTGGAGTTAGTCTATTGGGCAACCACTCTACCAGTTATTATTACTTTGTTGGCCTGTTTATATCTATATACCTAACCCAATAACAGGACCTACCGTAGTTCTTACTATAAGGTTCCGTTACACTCCACGGTTACTATATCCGTGGTTATTAGTTTATATTATTTAACAGGCTAGCATTAGGACTAGGTTTACTATTATAGTAGGGTTATAAGCGTTCTTCTAGTGGCTAGGTAGGCCATAGGCAAGGCACAGTCTATTATTAAAGCGGCGCTTGCGCTCTGTATCTAAGATTCTATTAAGGTCTATAGGTTCTCCAGTTACTGCTAGGATTAGGGTTAGGGTTAATATAGGGGTAGGAGCTTAAGTAGGTGGGCGGTAGTTAGTATTCTTAAGGTTGGCTTAGTGTATATAGTTTATAAGGTTTTTAGTAAATATATCCATCTGCTTACTCTAACCTATATAGTTACTATTATTGATTTTATAGGCAAGTCTAAGTACCAGCTCTTCCATTTTTAGAGAGATAAACTTTTAGAGTAGATCTACCTTCTATTTATCTGTCTTTCTAATGCAGACCATTAACTTATTAAGCTCTCCCTTCTAGGACTAGTAATTACGCTCGTCCTAGGGAAAATGGTTAAGCTTATTTTTTACAACCTGGGTTATATTAAGGACCTTATAGTAGGCAGTAAGCTCTTTAAGTATATCTTCTTTAGTAGGCCATTTCCACATAGACATGTTATTTAGGTTCTTGTGTATAAGCTCCAGGCCCTACTTAATAAACTTATAGGCCTTGCCCTCTAGTATATCTAAGATATAAAGGATCTAGGATTAGACTGTATTAAAGTAGTCCTGGTTATAGTTAAAGACTCCTTTAATCTTAATGTGCTAGGTCTTAAAGTTGGCTTATTATTCTAGTGGGGTGCCTTTTCCGCTAAATATTAGCGGGTCTTTAGACATCCGTTTTTTCTGCTAGGTTACTACCGTTATTGTAGGGGTTAATTATTCAAGAGTGGCGATAGTTTCTGTCTAGGAGGCAATAAGGGCATTAAGGCTTTCGTCGGCTTTCTTATTGGCGGTATTTATATTATATATAAACTATAGTCCCGCTTTAATGTTATTAAGGAACTTATTAGTATAGTTAATAAAGGTATAGTAAACTTTGTTAGCTTTAAAGGTTTTAAGGTACAGTGGGGAGCGGCGGATTATCTATGCGATGTTGGGGTGTGTCTATATAAAGAAGTCTGCAAAACTTCATGGGGGTTCTAGGTTTCGGCCATTTTGGCATTATTAATATCGCCTATTTAGGTGATCTTTGGCGCTGGGAAAAAACTAAGGATTGTTCTAGGACTGTAGTGGGTTGTAGCGTGTGGACGCGTCGTGTGTAGGTCGCGATTGCTCTAGGGCGGAGATAACTGGGATATAGGGAATTAGTAATTGCAATAGGGCGCAATTAATAATAGCACAAACTGTTACAGTGCTGCAATAAAGTAGACTGAATAACTACGTTGTGCTATAAAGAAGAGAAGAAGGGTAAAAGGGGGTATTATATACAAAGAGTAGGGCCAGCCGCCAAGGCGCTAGTAGTGGGCCAGCTAATAGTAGGAAACAGTATGCGTCAGGTCAGTGCTATGACACGTACTATAAGCTTCTTACTTAGCCTTTTTAGTTTAAGGTTCTTAGTTAATAGCAAGACTAGATCCCCTACTTTGTATGCCTATAGTTGGTAATAACGATTATAGTATTTCGCCTACGCCTTAGTAGCGTATTCCCAGCGTTTCGCCAGCGCTTCGCGTTTAAGGGATATTCTTTTAATTCTCTCTAAGGCGGCTAGAATAGAACTACTATCGTCCGCCTTAACCTTATATTCTAGACGCGGGTAAAACCTATAGTAGGTATAGAACGGGCTTACGCCTGTCTTACTATATTTAGTATTATTATAGGCGAATTCGGCTAGTAATAAGAGGCCTGCCTAGTTACTTTACTTTTTGTTACAGAACACATGGAGGTAATACTCTAGGGTTTAGTTCTGGCGTTCTATTTACCCATCTATTTATAGGTAAAAGGCTGTACTTAGCCTATATTTTATCTTTGTAGTAAAGCATAGCTCTAACTAGAACTTACTAGTAAAAATACTGCCATAATTAGATATAATCCCCCTAGGGGTTCCAAAACGGCGTACTACTTTGTTAAGGAAGAGATCCGCAAGTTCAGTTACAGTAATAGTTTTTACTATAGGCAGATACAAGGCCATTTTAGTATAGCGATCGACTATTACGCATATCGCGTTATATACCTTATCGCCTTATTTACTAGGCGGTAGACCTGTAATAAAGTCTATTATAATCTCCTACCACGGCTAATCTGGGCAAGGCAGCGCTTAGAGCTCGCTATAAGGGCGATATTAAGGCGCGCGTATACGCTAGTATAGATTATAGGTAGAGATATAGTTCACAACATCCATAGTTATACTGGGCTAGTAATACTTGCGCAAGAGTAGATCTAGGGTCTTTTTCTTACTAAAGTGGCCAGCTAGGGCATTATTATGGTAGATCTATAGGAGTTTTGCATAAACTGCTGGGTCTAGGGGCATATATAGCCTCCTATAGTGACAAAGTAGTCTAGTGGAATTAAACTGCCACACTGGCTTCGAGCGGGCGCGTTAACGGCGTCTCGCCGTATCTAAGCTGTCGCTGCGCTTTTACAGTATAAGGTCATCTATAGTTTAAAGTCCTTTAATAAGCTTGACGACTGTTTTCGTACTAGACTCGTAAGCACTCTCTTAAGTACTTACTTCTCTAACTTAGGTCCTTATTACACGCTATTTAACAGCATGTATATAGGTTGCTCAGTTAAAACGTAATACTACATTACCTAGGCGTACCTCCATTAGGTCGCCAGCTTATAGCTATAAAAGTAATACCTCTGTAGAAGGCTTGCTTTCCTATACACCTAATAGGACTTTTACTTTGGGTTAGTGGCCCTGCATTCCTAAAGTCCTTTAAAGTAGTGGTAGTATGGTGTCTTCTTCTGGCGGACCCCCTACGCCTAGGGGTCGCCTTAACGGCGCGTCTATAGGGTTCGTTTTTCCCGCCCTATACTTAATAATAAAGTTATAGGCAGCCAGGGTTATAGCCCATCTGGCTTGCCGTCTATTAAGGGCTTTTACTTTTATAAAACCCTTTAGATTGTTGTAATCTAAGAGCACTTCTAGGCGGCTTAATAGCCCCTTAATGTAGTATCTCTAATACTTAAAAGCCTCCACAATAGCTAGTAGCTCTTAATTGTAGGTCTTATAGTTGCGCTCTACTGGCGAAAGCTTCCTAAACTAAAAGGCTATTAGATACCAAAGGCCGTCTTTAAACAGCTGTGATATGATTACTGCTAGGCCTTATATTAAGGCATCCGTCTCTAACTAAGTTGGTAGGCCTGGCATGTAGTGTTATAGGAGCGGCGCTGTTGTAAAGGCGTCGCAGAGCCAGCGTATTGCCTGCTCTGCCTCCTCTAGCTAATTAAAAGGCCCAGCTTTACGGCCGTTCTTTACTCCTTTTAGGAGATTAGTAATAGGCTTTGCAATAGTAGAGTATTTATAAATAAACCAATAATAGAAGTTGGCAAAACCTAGGAAAACCTGGATATCCCTATAGGATTAAGGGCTCTCCCACTTAGTAATAGCTTCTACCCAGCTAGGATCCATTGCTACGCCTTTAGGGCTAATAATATATCCTAGGAACTTAATCTCCTATATGCCAAACTTGCACTTCTTAAGGTTTGTATATAGTTGGTATTATCGCAACCTATACAGCACTTCTACTACGTGGCGCTAATATTCCTCTGGATTTTTAGAAAAAATTAAAATATTATTAAGGTAGACTATATAGAAGACGTCTACTAGTCCTAATAAGGCCCGATTAATATAGCCCTAAAAGGTTACTGGTCTATTAGTTAGCCTAAAAGGCAGAACTAAGTACTTAAAGTAGCTGTAGCGCGTGCAGAACGCCGTCTTTTACTTATTACCACAATAGATACGAAGATGGTAATACACATGTATTAGGTCCAACTTAGTAAAGATTTTAGAACCTGCTAAGCGGTCTAAGGTCTTACTAATTAATAGTAGTGCAAGACAATTCTTAATCATTACCTTATTAAGGCTTTTATAGTCTATATAGAGCCGTAGCTTCCTATCCTTTTTAGGTATAAAGAGGATAGGTGCCCCTACGGGACTAGTACTTGGTTAGATCTAACCTTTAGCTAAGGCGTTATTTAAGTACTTCTTTAGGACTTCTAGCTCCTTGGCTAAAAGGTTATAGAGCAGCCTATATAGGGCCTCCTGTCCCTCTTTTAGGTTAATAGCATAGTCGCCCTAGTAGTGTTAGGGTAGCTTCCCTACTTCCTTATAGAAGAAGATATTACTAACTTCCTTTAACTATGGGGGGAGGACTAGTAAGCTGCCGTTATCTTACTTACTAGGCATTACTCTATAGGGTAAAGACCCTAGATTCCGTCTAAAGAGACTCCATAAAACTCTTAGGGGTTTATAGTAACAGGGATAAGCCATCTAGCTTCCATTACTACGCCTTTACCTTATAGTTAATAAGAAGTCGGGCCTTCTTTAACCCTAGCATACCTATAATAATAGAAGGAGATGTGTTAGCCATTCTATAGTAGATAAGGGTTACTTCCCTAATCTTACCCTAGCTGTTCTTTATTCTTAGTGGTACCTTATAGGCCTTATAGTAATATGCCTAAGTCTTATTTAACCAGGAGTAGGTAGGCAGTTCTACGTTTAGTGTTTTAAAGTTGCACTCTATAGCAAATCGCTAGTTAACTATATTTACTTTGGCACTGATATTGAGCATTACTAAGGTCTCCTTTTAGGTCTTCTTTGGGAGGACTTCTCCTAAGACAGTAATAGCTTCCTTATAATTTAGTAGGAGCTTGCACCCTGCGGCTATAAGGGGGTCTAAGGGCGCTTGTCTTTTCCCGGTATAGAGGTAGCGTTTATGCTGCTAGGCGGTGGTTAATTCCGTAGCTGCTCTTTATATTATTACCACTAATATCCTAGCTGCCTACATTTTAAGTAGTTTCCTTTAGGCTGAGTTAAACCCCTAGCGGTATTGCTTTGCCCCGTTATTAAGTTGCTAGCGGTGGTTTCAGAGTCCGCTTTCCCTAAATTACCCAACTGGGTGGTCTTTATATTTAAGTTCGCGGCGCGCCTATTGCTTCTACCCTATAGGGCGCTTGCGCTCTTCTAGTTTTCCTCTAATAGGGCAGCTAGGGAAACTAGCTAGTCTTAAGTTTAAGGGAATTCTTAATAGTTGGTAATAGCAAGCCGTAGGTCTAGTCGCAGCTTCGCGAATAGATATATTATTAGATGCTTTGCATTATAAGGAGGGTTGATTTACGCTTCTAAGGTGGTTAGGTAAGCAGCAAACTTATTTACAGGTTAATTAGTTCGCTACGTTGCCCTTGTATATATTAGGGCTATATAGAGTTCTTAATTAATAGGACTTTTGATCTAATTAAGTAAGAATTCTATAAGCTCCTCTTAGGTAAACTGCGTATCTAGATGGTTATCTTTGTACTATAGCTAAAGGGTTCGGTTGGTTCCCTTTATATATTACATAGTAAACGCGACTTTAGTATCCTTATCCGCGAAGGCGTTGGACTCTAGGCGGAACGCTAGCTTTAAGCTGTCGCGGAAGTCTTAGTGCTCTTATATAGTCTTACCATAATACGGAGCAATCTTCTCTATTTCAACGGCCCGTTTTAACAGAGCGCCTATTATATTAGTAGCCCTCCGCTTAAGGTTTGGACGCATCTAGCTACTATCTAAGTACTTTAATAGGATGGTTTAAGGTTATAGATCTAGGTTAGGAATAAGAGTTAACGTTACCTCGCCGTATTAATGCCATTTTAGCACTTCTACCTCTTCCCTAAGTAACTATAGTTTTCTTTACTTTAGGAGTTATAACTTCTTGTTCTCTAGACGTTGTATTTCTTCCTATATATCCCCTTCGCCTATAACTTCCGGTTCTGTCTGGGACGTGGGTCTGCCCGCGTCGTCCTGGGGCCATTCCCCAGACTTAATACTACGCACTGCGCTGGTATTACGCACTACGCTAGTATTACGCCCGCGTCTCGCCATTAGGTCGATAGGCTGCGATATAGTTAATAAATATAGGTCGTCTTCTTAACAGAGGGTTGCCGCTATGTAGTTATAGCCTTAGCAGACCGCTGTATTATTAGGCCACTACCCCTAAAAAGGGATAAGAATTCAGAACTGTTAGGACGCCAAGGTCCTTAGGGTATGTAGTAACGTAACAACAGTAATGGAATGCAATAAGTATCTGGTTCTTAATAAAGTAGAACTGTAGAACTAAATTCTGCTATTCTCTAATGCGGGGCGACTACGTTTTGTAGGCGCCTCGCCTGCGCCTCGCCTACGCTAAGCCGGTTACGGCTAGTGCGTCTCTATGGCCTAACAGTTACATTATAGCCTATCCACTTAACTTTATACTATATTTTGTTGTTAATATCCTTATAACTAATAGTCTTAGAAACTTTCTATTTATCCTTTTCTTAACCTTTATATATATCTACCTTATAAACTGGTGGCTTAATATTTCTATATGCTTGCTTTAGTATTGCGATATATTATATAGGGTAGATCTTTATCTTTTCTAGCAAGTTAAGTCTATATGTAACTTCTAAGATCTTTGCTATAATTGTAAATAGTTCTAGTCTAACGTAATCTAACTTCTTACTTAGTCGTTAACTCTTAAAATTTTTGTATAGTAGCTATACTTTATCCCCCTTCTTAAAATCTAGTCCCTTAGATCTTTTAGCGTTATAGTACTTTTTTATCCTTATCTATACTAGTTTAGCTATCTCCTTAAGGTGTATATAAAGATTTATTAAGTTCTCTATTCTTTACTTAGCTATACTACTTATTTTCTTTACTTGGCGTAGCGATAGCAATATTTTTAGTTTATATCCGTAATTTATCTTAAATAGTAACGTTCCCATTTTTTTCTATAGTATTATATTGTATATAAACTATATAACTGGTAATAACAATATCTAATTATTCTGTGTATAATTAATATAATGCCTTAAGTACTGTTTTAATGTTTGGTTTAGTCTTTCTATTTAACTGTCTATTTATAGGTGGTATGCTATTAATGTTACTGCGCAAACCCCTTATTTCGCTAAGAATACTTTCTAGAATGCTGCTATAAATCTTAGATCTCTATATCTCGCAAATACTTCTTTAATATAGATTTTTAGCTATATTCTCTACTAAGATTTTCTTCTATATATGCTATAAAGTAGCCCTACTTAGTTAACTTGTCTACTATTATAAGAATTATATTATAATTCTATCTGGTAATAGGGTCTTTTAACTTTAGTAACTTTATAATAAAGTCCTATAATATAACCTCCTGTAGTCTTTCTGGTACTTTAATAGGTTATAGCCCTTTATATGGCTGATACCTTATTAGTTTATTTCTTTAATAATCTGGATACTCCTTTATAACTTTTCTTACTAGTCCCTAGATTTCTTAAATAATATACTCCTCTTAAAGTCTTAATACTAAGCCTATAGCTCCATTGTGTTCTTAAGTTATTCCCTTATAGAATTCCTTTACAAATTCTTCTACGATGCTTTTACGATGCTTTTTAGTATATATTGCCTCTTAATACTTATACTGCTCTAAGTCTAAATCCTTACTCTATACCTCTTAAATCTTTTATAACTATATACTCTCTAGTGTTCCGTAGGTCCTTTTTTTACTTATTACTGCAATCTTAGAATAATTATATCTAATTAATCTATTTTTGTCTTTGCGTAATATTGCTCCTAATGGTTTTTTATTACTTTATAGTTTAGCCTTTCCACTAAACGTATCTGCTCTTGTGTTTTTAGTATCCTTAGTATACTAAATTTTAAAATAGTATTCTATAAGTATTTCTACCTATCTAACTTGTCTATAATTAAGTTCTTTTATTATTAGAAACCCTATTAGGTTCTTATAATCCATTTTAACTATAAATAGTTTCTCTATACCTTATAAGAATGCTCTTTATTTCTTAAGTGCTATAACTATATCTAATAACTTCTTATTATAGATGTTATAATTCAGTTCCGGTAGTGTTATTTTTCAACTATAATATGCTACTGGATGACATACGTTCTAGTGTTTCTATAATAAGTATACTCCTAATACAAAGTCTGATGCATTTATCTTAACCACTATCTTTAGCTATAGTTGGTAGATTTTAAGGATTGGATTTTAGGTAAACATCTCCTTAAGTTTCTTAAACATCTTCTTTTACTTACTACCCTATATCTATAGTTCCTTTTTTTTAATAAGTCTTATAAATGGCTTAACGTTCTTTAACTATTATATAATAAACCTTCTAACGTAATCCACTAGCAAGTGGTGGTTACCACCATATAGCACCCCACCAAAAATAAAAAAATTCGTACTTTAATATCTTAACAACCACTTACTAATAAATTATAAAAATTTAGATTTAGACTTTTATATACGCTCTGCAGCTTCTATTAAAGTTATATAGTAATTAGTTAAGTGGCTTTTAAAATATAGGAATTTAGCTTTATTTTAGTCCCCGAATTATAATATTTTAAAAACCACTTAATTAATTACTATAAAATTTTAATAGAAGCTGCAGAGCGTATATAAAAGTCTAAATCTAAATTTTTAGAATTTATTATAAAGTGGTTGTTAAGATATTAAAGTACGAATTCTCTAATTTTTGGTAGGGCGCCATATAGTGGTGACCACTACTTACTAGTGGATTACGTTATAGTAGTTATAAAACCCTAGGAACGATCTTAACTATATAACGTTCTCTAGTTCTTGCCAACTTACTATAGCTTTAACTTTCTTTAGATCTATATAGATTTTACCTAGTTTAATAATAAATCTAATAAAATTGGTCTTATAAAAAACTTATATTTCTTAATTACTACTAGCATCTTTTCTTCCTATAGTCCTTTTAAGACCTACTTAATATATTCTCCGTGTTCTTCTTTACTTATAAAGTAGATAATAATAATATTAAGGTATACTATAATAAACTTATCTAGGTGTTCTCCTAATATACTATTAATTTATTTTTGGAATATTACTAGTATATTTATAAGTCCAAACTGTATAACTAATAGCTTATATAGTTCTTTCTTTAACCTAAAAGCTGCCTTTTATTTATTACTTTCCTTAATTCTAATTTAATGGTACGTCTATCTTAAGTCTATCTTTATAAAGATTTGCGTATTACTAATCCTATCTTAGATTTCGCTAATTAAGGGTAAAAAATACCTATCCTTTTATATAATGCTATTTAACTATTTATAGTTAATGTATAGCCTAAGTTTTCCGTTCTTTTTTGGTATAAATAGTACTAGATATCCCGTTAATAACTATAATAGTCTAATATATCCCTTTTATAGGTTCTCTTAAATAAACTTTTTAAGTGCTCTTAACTTATCTTCTATTAACTTATAGATTGGAAAGAACTTTAGACTTATTTCTGGTTCTAACTCTATCTTATAGTCCTATACTATATACTTTAACAGCCTTTTACTTTTTAAGCTCTATAGTTTTTGGCCATATTTATAATATCTCTTTAGTATATAACTTAAGCTTCGCTTAGTCTCTTTATATATCGCTCTAACTTAGTACTATACTATCTTGGTTTGCTATTACATCTTATATTATTAAGTATTTTTAATATTAACCTAACCTATAACCTAATTAATCCTTAGATTATATTCCTATAACTAAGGCATTCTTAATATTGCCTTATTTTTTCTAATAGTAGGATATTAAAAGACATTTTAATTTGTTTCTTTTTAACGGTTAACTAAATAGGTCCTATTTTAAGATCAATAATGCCTTCTTTATAGGCTATTAGATCTCCTAAAATCGGTATTAACGGATATATATGCTTTTTTTGTCTATATAGTAACCCCATTTTTTTAACCACTACTAGTAATATATAGTTTCTTATTACTCTACTATCCACTAACGCTTTAAACTTTTAATCTTGCTACTTTATTTATAAATTTAGGTATTATTCTTAAATTTTTTTAAGGGTTTAAGGCTCTACTACTAGCTCCCTCTAATTTTATATATCTCTCTTTTTTCTAACTATTAGCTGCTAGATCCTAATTATACTTAATCCTCCTTAGGCTAATACTTAGTTTGCTTTTTTTCTATATACTATAGATATACATTCTTTAGGCACTTCTACTACTATTATCCATCTAGTTATTCTTCTGTAAAAAATCTTTCTAGTTAAAGTATTAAGTTGCCTAACTCCTATACTTCTACTAGGTACTGTTTATATATATACTTAGTATCTCTAAACCGCTTTTTGTCTATTATCTAATATATCCTTATTAGATACTTATAATACTTATTCTTAGGTGTCCTATATATATTATATATATTATCTATATATATATAATCCATACTAACGTGTAATATACTAGGTACTTTAGATTAACTTATAGCTTATCTTTATCCTTAAGTTTAAACCTTTACTATATTAATTTAAGTACTGCTATATTGTTTACTAATACTAATATATATATTATTTCTCTCTAGTCTATAGCCTATTTCTTTAGATTCTTTAATATAACTTATCTATTTTTCTACTATAGCTTAATCTAGTATAGCTCTCTCGTCTAGCTATATATAGAAATCTTCCTATTTATTATTTTTTTATTACCTATACCACTTGCGGTATAGCTCTATAAGCGTATATAATCTATCTATAAGGAAGTGTCTCTTTATTACTATATTGTTATAACCTTTTATATATCGTTTTATAAATTTAGTTAGGATTCCTAAATCCTCTTCTTATTCTAGCTTATCTAACTACTTAGCTTTTAGCGTTTCTACTCTTAGCCTATTTATAATTTTCCGTATAGGTGCTCTATCCCTTATACGTCCTAGTATACTAGATCTTTAGTCTAGTTTCTGTTCTTGCTATATAATAATTCTTTGCCTAAACTTATCTAAACTTTCTTATTATCTATATCTTATAGTTAGATTCTTAAAGTCCTCTTACTTCTTAATTATAGTATTAACTTTTTAACCTTTAGACTAAATACTACGTTTATCTAGAATTACTATAGACCTTATTTATTCTTTAAAATCTTAGCTTCCTAGGAATTTTTATCCCAAGCTTATATAAAACGCTTTAAACTAAGCTACTGCCCTTCCCTATTAGTTCTTATCCGTAGTAGGTTCTAAGTCCTCTTTTATTTCTTCTTAAGAATCTTAAGCCTATAGCCTTTTGCCTTTATTAAGTAGTAAGCTAGTACTAGTAGTTATCTACTTACTTAATCTTTACTAGATACTTCTCCTTTTATCTTATAAAGTAATAGATGCTATATCTAATAGTATTATAATACCCATTATTAAACCTTACTCTGTAGCGGTCTTAGTCTCTACTTTTATTATATATTTAAGGTTTAAGTACCTCTAGTTAGCCTCTTTTTCTTCCTTATTACTATTAATTAATAAGTACTCCAACTCTATTGTTATTTCCACTAATTATTATTTATATATTACTGTAATATCTTAATCTAGCTTATAGAGTTAATTTTATTTTTTATTTAACTCTTTAATTTCTTTAAGTTTTTATAACTTTAGCTTCTAGCTAATAGCTTACGCTGTACTTAGCGTCTTTATAAATTTAGTATGCGCTATTATAATAAAACGCAAAGTATTTAATTAAATATTCTTTAGTCCCGCGCAATACACTTATATTTATATTATTATCCTCTAATAACCTAATGCCCTTTACTATATAGTTACCCTAACTACCTCTAGTCTTTAGCAAAATAACCCTATTTTCTACAATTTATATAAGCCCCTTATTTAAACCGCTTATCTTGCTATAGAGTCAGCCTAAATGTCTTTTACTATTAAGATCCCTAGTTTAGCCTCTACTTATTAGTCCTATAATTACTTAATTCTTAACCTATAGGTTTCTATAGTTTCTTATGCCACTTTTTAAATTCTTTAGTATCGCATAGGTCTATTAGCTCTAGTCCGCCATTCTATAGTTTCTAATTTTAACTTTATTATTGTATAATCTACGCCTTATATAACTATAGAACTCTATTTTAACCCTTTTTAGCTTATTCCTATTAATAGATCTTATTATTTATTTTAATTACTTAATTACTTAATTCTTGTATAGTAGTTGCGTCTTCTATAAGAATTATTACATTCTAGACTTTTACTTTAAGTCCTTATTTATACTATACTTTAAGTCCTTATTTATACTATACTTTAAGTCCTTATTTATACTATACTTTAAGTCCTTATTTATACTATACTTTAAGTCCTTATTTATACTATACTATAAGCGCCTTATTATTCTATTTAACCTATATAGCAAGCGTTTAAAACTACGTCGTGTAATTAATGGCTAAGGTTCGTTATACCAGATTTTAGAGTTTTCTCTCTGCTATAATTAATGCTTTAGGGTCTCTAAATATTTAAGTTAAGCGGGTTATAAATCCTTTCTAGCTTAAGAATATGTACCGTACTTCCTAATTAGTAGTTATTATACCATTAACCTATATATTAGTAAGGGAAGATTTAAACTACTTAAGTGCTCGTCCTGTTAGGAATAACCCTATATACGCCACTTAATCTATGGTTGTTGCTAGTTTTACTCCTTCTTATACTACCTTAAACCGTATTTATATAAGGAATTCCTTAAGTTTTAACTTCTCTTCTAAGAATCGTTTAATTAACAGTAGTTTAATTTTAGCCGCTCCAACTTTATTAATCTTCTCCTTAAGTATTCTATTATTATCCATTAACCAGTTAACTATTTCTTATAACTATCTAACCGTAACTAGTTATAAGTTAGTGTCCCTTATACTAGTGTTACCACTTATTCCTAAGGTAGTTGCTGCCGTTAATGGCGTTGTAACTAGTGCTTTTAGTAGTATATTATTCGACTTTATTAATACTATAACCTTAACAGTAAATATATAACAAAGCCTTATAGAAAATACTATAGTAGACTTATTAATGGGCCAGGTATATAGGTAAATAAGAATTTAATAACGTAAATATAACTAGTAAAGTAGTTACCCAACGGATTAACTCTAATTATATTCCAAGATTTACTATAAAGAGAAAAACTATCTAGGTAGGGACTGTGGTCCTTTAAATACATAATACTACGCCTAAGAAATGTACTAAGTATATTAGTACGTTAGTATATTAGTACGTCCCTGCGTATCTATATACTTACATACTTATATACTAAGTTATAACACGTAATCTGTTATATAACTTAGTTACCCCTTATCTTATAGTTTAACTGACTCTAATACCTCCCGCGCTAATACCACTAGCTTATTTTATCTTCTCTAAGTAGTCGTACTACTACTAATATAAGGTCCATAACAAAAAGTAGCGAAGAAGAAAGCCTTTTATAGTTAAGGTTAAGATTAGGTTTTAGCTAAACTAGGGTAAGAAAGTAAGCGCGCCTTACCTATAAAGGAACCTCCATTTTCTAATATATGGCCTTTATTTTATTTTATTTTTACTAAAATATATAAGAAATAAACTAGATTTCTTATTTTTTTTTAAAGGCCCTTTATTATACACTATAGCTCTAGAATTAATTTCTAGGTAAAGTAAGAAATTAAATTACTAATATTGGAATTCTTAATAATATACTTCGTAGTTATACCTATAAGGAAGTTTATTAACCTCTTTAATACTATTAATCTTATTACCCTTAGTAGGCATTTTTTTTAAAAACAAAATTGAATTAGTTTTTTATTAGAAAAATAGTAGAATTATACTCTATTTTAAACGTGGTAGGTATAGTTATTATAAACCTTTATAGAAAATACTACGATAGACTTATAAATGGGCTAGGTATATAGGTAAACAAGAAGTTAATAATATAATAATAACTAGTAGAGTAAGTGTCGGTATACTCGCTTTATCAACGTGCATAAATATCACTGTATTGCGATACGTATACGGTGTTGAAGTTGGTAGTTATTGTTGTCTAGAAGTAAGGGGTTGCTCCAAGGTCAGGTTAGCTAGCCTCGCTTCGTGGTCTCGTGACCACGTCACATGACTAACATTCCGACACTAGAGCAACTCTAAAAAGAAGGCTAATCTACACTCTAAAGTCAAGTTTACTTCTAGACTATTCATAGCGTATACGCAATAGCTTCCACACTCCTTTTATAGGTCCGTAATTATATAACCCGTATTACGGCTTGTACAAATGTCTCTAAACCAAAGCCTATAAAATACTGTATTATGGAGATACTACGCTAAGAAAGAGAAGAAGAAGAAGAGTTATTAGGGGTAGCAGGTTAACATATCACAAGGGCCGCCAAGGCGCTAGTGGTAAGCGAGCTAATAGCGATTTTCCATGCCAGGCATGGAAAATCCTGATTAGTTGGTTGAATTCAGGGTCTACACCGTTATAATTAGTTACCTAACGCTAAGCTAAATCTGAGTTCGTTTGTTCAACCCATCCTATAACTTATAGGTCGATTCGGTTTGTATTAATAAGCCATTAAAGAGCTGCGTAAGGTTTTCCCTTCGTTATAGCGTCAGTAGGGTTGGCCTCTCTGTTAATCCATTTTACCTTTATAATCTGTCTCCGTTTATAGGCTTGCTAGAGGCATATTATATTAATTATTAGGCGTTTTTCTTGGGTAGTTCCGAGTCGTACTAGACAGTTATATAAGGACTTAAAGTTAGTACAAAGCATAAGTGGAAGGTTGATTTATAGGATCTTGTCTACTATAGACTTAATCGCAACGCTAATATTAAAGCTGTGGGCCGTGCCGTAGAGTTCAGAAGCTAGTATGCTCTAAGTAACTCTTTTGCACTTAACTGAGCTCCAATAAACGATATTGGCCTTCTTTATAGCATTAGCTAGTATAAGGACATAGCTGATCTACAAAGAGAGGTCCTTGTTGTTGGCAAACAACGTGTCCGTAAATACCAGTAGCTATAGGGTTTTGATATCTAACTTAACGAACTTAAGACCTCTATTAGTGTTCTCAATTTGCCAGTTTAGACGCTTGTTTAACTGTTTTATGTCTTCCTTATTAGGGTTAATTACCTAGGCGGTAAAGGATAAATTAAATAAGGCTTCTGGCTGGCACACTAAAGCAATATATACACCTTTAGCACGTTAAGTGATGTACTGGTCCTTTAGAGTTAAGGTTCTTATGGCTCCTCTTAATCCTATACTCGTGGCAAGCTTGGTGCTAATTATACTAAGGTTTATACATTGTCGTTCCTAAGTAAGCGTAATACTCCTGTTAATTAGTAGCTAAATGACTCCACTGTTGAACTTAATGGGCGTATTAATAGTAAGTTGTTCCCGTTCCTTAGCTATAAACTTGGCCTTATGCAGCTTATTTTACTCTGCGTTTATAAAGGTCTTATCTGCCAGGAATAGAGTATTATTAGTTTATAGGCCTACAATACTAAAGGGTTCGTTACTCTATAGGAGGCAGGGGTCATACATAGACTGGTCTATATACAACTGTTGGATGTAATGCAAGTAATATATCTTAAACTAGTGGTTACCAGCTTCTGGTACTCCGTAGAGTGGTTTTACAACCTTTAGAACAGAGGCCTTGTCAATCCCAAGTTGCTTAATTAGCTTATGTGGAGGTTATACGTAGAACTCTTAATTTAGTATAGTGGTTAATTATACGTAGGCCTATAAAATATCTTGGAGGTAAAGTTATACCTATAGAAGCTTTATAGCGGCAATATAGAGAATTAGTTGTTGGCTGACTTATTAAATGGTTAGTAATTGGGTAAGAACCAGTTCCTTTTCTAAGTTATTATAAGCTTACACAACTAGTTAGGATTTCTTAAAGGCTTTATTAGTTCCCTTATTCTTAATCTTATTAACAAATTATAAATTAAAGAGTTGTACGCCTTATGGTATATCCATAAGTCTTATAATCTTAAAAACTCCCTTCTTAAGTAGACCAGTAAGCTCCTTCTATTAGAAGGCGCTAAATTAGGTACTAAATTAACTGTTATCCTATAGGTAGATGGTGATATTAGTTATAGCCGTAAGTAGAGGGTATTTGCGAGGGCGTCCTTTGCCTTATTTTAGGGGTTGTTGCTGAGCTTTAGTAGGTCTCTTTAAGACAGTCTTAGAAAGGGCTGACCCAAGTAGAGGTTTAGGTGGCGATTTTAGTCTAACAATTTGCTCCTGCAATTTAGTTGCTTAAAGGTAGGGTTTTACAACCGTAGATTAGAAGGCTATAGGTCCGCTAGACAGCTTAACAGTACATATTTCACCCTTAATGGTAAGTAAGGTAAATGGCCTGTTCTAATAGCTGCTTTGGCCAGTGTTTCCTTCTCTTCAGACCAAAATGGGTGAGTTTAGTGGGAGATTATAAATCGCATTAGCATTGGGTCCGTTTCGCATATTTAGCGCGTTAGCGATCTATCGTTCAGCTTATAGCTTCTATATCTCTGCCATAGCCTTTTTGATTGCGGCAGCGCGTTATATAACGGTGGGGGATGGTACATCGGATTCGACCATTTGGGGGTAGGCTTTAAAGACTAGAAGTGTAGGAACTAGTCCTTTAGGGCCAGCTAAATCGTTAATTACTTTAAACGCTATTTGGAGTCCTATCTCCTTATTAATGTTAGGGATTTTAGTTATAATGATCTAGTAGGCTTGCTGTAATGGACCGTGGTAGCGCTCTACTATTTTAATAGAGTTATATACTTTAACCAGTACTCCCTTTGTACTAATTCCTATAATAGTAGCATATTACTTGAATTCCTTATTAACGAAGTTCTTTTTGGTGTTATAGGTAATTAGGTCTAGTGGCCCTAGGTAGGTATTAATCTAGCACATCCGTAGAACATCCTATATATGTTTGGCGCTGATGTCTTATAGCTATCTACCAGCTTGGAATTGCGTTCCTTTATTAATAATATATAGGAGGGGTGATCTGCTGATGTATATAATATCAATAATAATATTGTAGTTAAAATTAACGTTGTCTTATAGGGTGAAGCGGAATCTGCCTAGTAATTTGCTAAACTTCTAACAGTAGTAGTAGAACTTGGTTAGTTACTTAATGGCCATTCTATTAGTTTTATGGCCAGTATAATAGAGTAGCTTTTATAATTTCTTAACTAAGGGATATCTAAATCAGTAATGTAGGCGCCGTAGCTCTATATCTGTTAAGTAGCAGGGGTTCGCGTTAAAGGATTTAGATAAATATAACTATAGTAATAAGCTTTATAGGAGAAATGGGTAGCCAAACCGTTGCACTACTAGCACTTTTTTGGTATAAGTAATAACAACGTTTCTAAGGTTATTATAGTAGATTTAGAGTCTGTCTATATCCGCTAAATAGAGCAAGAAGGGGGTATCCGTATGGATAATATAAAACTGTATCTTGCCTATGGGGGTGATAATATCTATAGTTCTAATAGAGGTAGCAATTCTAATGCCAAACTGCACGTTAACTTGTCCTTTGGTTGAGGTATTAAGTCTTATAAATTAGTCCGCGTTCTATAGTGCCTGGAATTGTCTATAACCGGCTATAGACTTCTTTAACGCACCGGTATCAATTATAATTCCTATAAATACTGTGGAAGTATAGCGTAAAACAGCGGTTGTTGTGTTATAGTTAAACGGGTCAGTTTCCGTAGTAGGTTCTGTGGAGGTTGTAGTAAGTAAGTAAGCGTAAGCCTTATTGGCTAGTTCTATACTTATAGAGGTTGCTTTGTCTGTAGTAAGAGTCCCAAATAATGTAAGGTAGCAGCCGTTAGGGTCTTCTAGTTCTTCCTCACTGTTGTTATTATTAGTGTTTTTGTTAGCATCTGTGTCTAGTATAAGAGCTTTAAAAGTCTTATTATACTTATTATTGTCGTCTCCTTTATAGTAGATAGTGTATTGTCTGAAGTGTTCTTTAAAGTTACCGTTACGGCCCTTGCTATTGTTAAAACGTCTTTTATACTTATTTCTAGAACGGTTCCGCTCCTCCTCTATATGTTTCTATGAGTGGCAGCTCTTCTTTTAGCAAATATAGTACTTGGTCTTTAGGGACCTGACGGTGTTTTATTTATAGGAGCGGGTTTAGTCATAGTTGTTATAGATATTATAGTGGTATATGCGATCTGTAAAGTAGGCTCCTTAAGATGGTCTTATTAAGGCCTAGGAAGGGTGTTCCTTCTCCTATATAACTATAGAAGATTGCAGCTTGCTAATTAACTGGGAGAGGTCTTTAGAAGGGTTAGAAATGGCGATACGGTATGCTGGTACTCCTTAGTAAGCGGTGACTAGCTTATTTATAAGGAAGAGGTCTGTATAAAATTTTGGGTATAATCTATGGCGATGTTTTAAGAGCTTATTAAGGAGTAGTTGGAAACTCTAATAGATTTGCTTATTAGGGTTCTCGTTAATAATTCCTTAGAAGTTAGTGGCGTTCCATTTAGTAAGGTTTCTCTAATAGTACTCTAGTCCTTTAAAGAAGTAATATATATAGTTGCATGCCTTAGTGAATGATCTAGTTAAAAGGCTGCTATTATAGTAGTGATTCTAAGCAAGTCCCTTTAGTATGGTTAGGAATGTAGTTATATAGCCTTTAGGAGGTAGACTAGCTCTCTTGCAGATATTATAGAAGATAGTTAACTTAAAGTCAAAGCTATTATTTATTCCATTGTACTTCTAGTCGTCTATATAGATCTTAGCGATAGTAGCTACCTCTTTGCTGTATATAGGTAGGTGTATAGTAGGGTCGGTATTAGTAGTACTAGGGTGAAGGTACTGGGTAAGAGGAGCACTAGGTAGAGTAGGAGCGGTTACTAAAGGGAGGGTAGAGGCAGTTGCCGTAGGCAATGATTGCTGGTTCTATATCTATAGGAGTTGAGTAAGGAGGGTAAGTAGTTAATCCTAGGTAGAGGTAGGTGCAGCTTGCTATTAGGTAGCGGTTGGTGCAGTTTGCTAGGGTATAGATGTAACAGCTAGTTAGGGTATCGTAGGGGTAGGTATTTGTGTTTTAGGTGTTGTAGCTATAGCTATAGGCTGAATTGTAGGCGTTGGAGGTAGTGGAGGTAGTTAATGGTTTACAGGCGTCGGTACCATGTAGAAAGGTAGTGGGCTATAGGGGGGGGTTGTAGGAACTAAAGAGGCTATAACTAATAGGGTTATAGCTTAATTTAATATCAGAGCTGTTTGTATTAAGTTAAGTTATTCTTATAGTGCCACTGTAATTATAGGGCTGACTTCCTTAAGAGCTCCTATAATTTCCTTATCTGTCCATTTGTAAGGTTCCTCTTCTATAAGGACATTATATAGAACCTTATAAAGTGGGTATCTATTGCTGTGTATGGCGACATATACTCCTCTTTAAAGTAGGTAAGTATGGAGCTTTGCTTTAGTAATAGAGCGTATCTTTCTGAAGTCCTTAATGGTAAAGCCTTCAAATTCTTCTTGGAATAGCAACCGTAGTATATAATCTGTAAAGTTCTTATATGTATACTTATAGATTTTCGTTTCTATATATTCTTCTAGGTCTTCCTTTAAGGCAGTTGCTATATTAATCCTATAACTATGTCTAGCAATTCTCTCCTTCTATTTAGGATCTATTTTATTATATAAAGTAGTGTACTAGTCCTTGTGTATATTTAGTTTAAGGTTAAGGTTAAGGTTAAGGTTAAGGTTGAGGTCGTTGAGGTAAGGGTATTGAGGTGAGGGTGTTGAGGTAAGGGTGTTTTGGGTATATATGTCCTTTACAGCTGTTAGGCCTGTAAAGTTTTTAGCAAGATTACTATTCTCTTAGTGATCTGTTGTATTGGCTGTAAGGCTAGTATAAATTCTTTTAAGCTTAAGGGAGGTTGTAATCTTCTCTAAGTAAAGATATAATTCTCTAGGCGATTTGACGCGTTAGCAGTTAAGCTGATATGTGGTCTCGAGCTTTAAGGGTAATATAGCTTTCTCCTTTAACTGGAATAGATAAGGCTAGGCGATCTGTGTACTGTTTCTAGTACGGTTCTTAAGCTCTAGCTTATTGCGTATTTCCTAATCTATATGTCTACTGATTAGTGTTGGTATACTCGCTTTATCAACGTGTATGAATATCACTGTATTGCGATACGTATGCGGTGTTGAAGTTGGTAGTTATTGTTGTCTAGAAGTAAGGGGTTGCTCCAAGGTCAGGTTAGCTAGCCTCGCTTCGTGGTCTCGTGACCACGTCACATAACTAATATTCCGACAGTAAGTGTCTAACAGATTAACTCTAATTATATTCTAAGATTTATTATAAAGAAAGAACCTATCTAGGTAGAGACTATGGTCCTTTAAATATACAATACTACTATAATGTGTTCCGCCCCCACGTCGCTATTCAGCTAAAAAGACATAGAGTGCTTACAAACTTATTATAAACGCGGCGGGATCTAATATATATACTCTTATAACTACGCCTATAAAATATACTAAGTATATTAATACGTTGGTACGTTAGTACGTCCTACGTACTTATATACTTATATACTAAGTTTATTACGTAATCTTCTATATAACTTAATTACCCCTTATCCTATAGTTTAATTGGTTTTAACGCCTCTCGCGCTAATATCATTAGTCTATTTATATCCTCTTTTAGTAGTTACACTATTATTAATATAAGGTCAATAATACTATCCCCCTTCTCTTTATCTTTATTCTTAAAGATATCTTATATCTCCAAGTTATTTATTAAAGGTATAGCATTCCTGTCTTTAATTTAGTAACCTTTATTATTTTTAATACCTCCTATTAGATCTTTCTAATCTACTTATTATAATTAGCTAGTAACTACTATTCTCTTATTAGGTAAAGTTATACCGTCCTATTCTTATTATATAGAGAAGAAGTTAGTATATATTATAATTGCGGCTCTATCCGGTTACTAAACTTTCTTTTACGCTAAATATACGCGAGTAAATATGCGGTTATTCTATAATGTTTAATCCGTCTCTAACGCTAAGTATATATATTTTATTATTCTTATAGGCGTATAATACCTTATCTAATTTATTATAGGGTCTTGTATTTAATCTAAAGCCTCTTATCTTAAGGGTAAACTTACTTCTACCTTTACTAATATATAGAAACTTTATAATAATGGGGAGCGTATTTATACTAAAGAGCGGCAAGTATTTAATACTTAACTGGCTGCTTATGCTTAGTTACTCCGTCTTAAAAAGGGTTATAGAAAGGTTCGTTTAAAGAAGGGGAAACCTATAAAGTAGGGTTTAGCGGAGCTTAACGCTAAAAAATTAGATTCTCCTCTAATAGAGAGGGAAATAACTCTAAATACCTCGACAGGTACTCCTCTTAAGTCTCCCTTAGGTAACTTATTTTTTAATAATCCTTCTTTATTAATGTTGCCTAACCTAATTCCCTCTAATACTCCTCTATCTTCCTTATAGAGTTTTTTAAGTTATTTAGTAGCTTCTAAGTAGTCTTATTATAGCCTATCTACTTAACCTTATATTACATTTTATTATCTATATCTTTATAACTAATAATCTTTAAATTTTACTATTTATCTTTTTCTTATCCTCTATATATACCTACTCTATAGGCTAGTAGCTTAATATTTTTATATGCTGGCTCCAGTATTATAATATACTATATAAAGTAGATATTTATTTTCTCTAGTAGGTCTAACTTATATATAACTTCTAAGATTTTTGCTATAATCTTAAATAGTTCTAGTCTAACGTAGTCTAATTTCTTACTTAGTTATTAACTCTTAAAATTTTTATATAGTAGCCACACTTTATCTCCCTCCCTAAGATTTAGTCCCTTAGATCTTTTAGTATTATAGTACCTTTTTATTCTTTCTTATACTAATTTAGCTATTTCCGTAAGGTTCTTATAAAGATTTATTAAATTCTCTATTCTTTCTTTAGCCATACTACTTATCTTCTTTGCTTAATATAGCAATAATAATATCCTTAGCTTATATCCGTAATTCGCCTTAAATAGTAACGTTTCCATTTTTTTTATGGTATTATATTATATATAAACTATATAACTGGTAATAGAAATACCTAATTATTTTATATATAATTAATATAATGCTATAGATACTGCTCTAACGTTTAGTTTAGTCTTTCTATTTAACTGTCTATCTATAGGTAATATATAGTTAACGTTACTGCTTAAACCCCTTATTCTGCTATAAAAAAATGCCTCCTAGAATGCTGCTATAAATCTTAGATCTGTCTAATATAATCTTTATTAGTACTCTGTGTCTTATAAATACTTCTTTAATATAGATTTTAGCTAATGTGGTTTACTACCAAGTTGGCCAAACCACCGAGCCGGTCACTTTAAAATACACTAAAAAGCCTAAATTTTAATCTTAAATATTTCAACCACTACTTAATAATATTTTCTAAAAATTTAAATATAAGCTCTTATATGCCTATTTTAGTACCTATTATAATATAAGAGCATGCAGTCTAGTAGTTGTTAAGATATTAAAAAATATCTCTATTATCTCTATTTTAGCCCCTAAACTCTATATTATAATAACTACTAAGCTGCACACTCTAATATTGTAATATTTACTAAAATAGGTATATAAGAGCTTATACTTAAATTTTTAGAAAATATTATTAAGTAGTGGTTAAGATATTTAAGATTAAAATTTAGGCTTTTTGGTGTATTTTAAAGTGGCCAGCTTAGTGGTTTGGCTGACTCGGTAATAAAACACATTATATCTTTTACTAAAATTTCTTCTATATATATTATAAAGTAGCCCTACTTAGTTAACTTATCTACTATTATAAGAATTATATTATACTTTTATCTAATAATAATAATTCATTGCTTAACGTCCAATTCGGATCCCTTTTGGGCCCACGCGGACAACTCCTTATATACATGTGGGGAGAAAACTCTATATGAGAAAACCCCGTGATCCATCTCCCCGCCTTTTAGGACTCGCCTATATATTTTACTTTTATCTAGTATTAGGGTCTTTTACTTTTAGCAACTTTATAATAAAGTCCTATAATATAACCTTCTATACTCTCTCTGGTATCTTAATAGGTTATAGCCCTCTATATATCTTATACCTCTTTAGTTTATTTCATTAGTAATTTAAATTTTTTTTTTATAACTTGTCTTACTAAGCCCCGAATTTCTTAAATAATATACTCCTTTTAAAGTCTTAACACTAGACCTATAGCTCCATTATACCCTTAAGTTATTCCCTTATAGAATTTCTTAATAATTTTTTTATAATTAATCTTAGAATATATGTCGCTTCTTTATTTTTACAGTATTCTATCTTTAGATCTTCTAGCTATACTTTTTAGACCCTCTATATCTAAAAGCTCTCTAGTGTCCTATAAACTTAGTTTAGTTTATTTTCCTAAGTTGCTATACTTTTTAGATAATTATACCTAAGGCCGTTGAAAACGGACTCTGCACCTATATATGGTAATGGCTATAAATCTAGGTCTTTAAAGTTTAGACTTAGAGCTAATGCAAAGACGTTACACAGCGTGCAATAGGACCTAGTAGTGGTGGTTATAAGCGTTATAAGTGGTAGTGAAAAGTTTTTGGATAATAAGATCTTAAAAACCACCACTGTTGGTACCCCTTTACAATAACAATTACTACTACTATTCTCCTATTAAGGTACCTGTACAATCTAATATAGATATAAAGTATTTAATAACATCCCCTAACCCCTAATTAAAAGCATTAATAACCTTATATTGATAAATAAACGAATAAGTAAATATGAGGCCCTTTCTAACCCCTAGGGCGATCGCCTGCAGAGTATATAGTTACTTACCGTTTTTACTACTAAATACCTAGCAGCCTATATTGCGACCCACGGTTTTCCTTATCTTCTTTTAATGGAGTAGTAACCCTTAGAAAGGGCCTAGCTAGGGCCTAGGTATAGAAGATACCTAAAATACAACATAATATATCCCGCTGTTAGTATTACGGTAGTTAGAATAGATAAATCCCCCTTATATCTTTAATGGCTTTAGGGGGGGAAGAGGTAAGATATATATAGTAATGGTCTATAGGAGATAGTATATAGGAGATAGTTAAGATATGGAATATAAAGCACGCGGTAATTAATTGGCAAGGCCTAGCTAGGACGTAGTAAACCCTAGCTTTAGATAAGCTAAGGAAGGAAGTAGTGGTTCCTAAAGAGTTCAAATATCTAAGGATAGGACGTAGCTATAGGCCTATAGGGCCGCTACTATGGACGGATATAGCAAATTGGGGTTTTTTATCTTACTAAGGTAGCTTATAGGGGTTTCCCTCCCCTAACTGTAGGGTTTTCTTCCTATAAATTATAAGTTTTCCCCTATAACGGAGTAGTCTACTATATAGGCCAAAATAGGATCTGTATTAGATGTTAATTAAAGAGTTATTATTATTAATTATACCTAATTAATCCATTTTTATCTTTTTAAAATATAGCCTCTAATAGCCTCTTATTATTTTATAGTTTTACCTTTTTATTAAGCGCGTCTGCTCTTATACTTTTAGTACCTTTAGTATATTAAATTTTAAAACAGTATTCTATAAGCATCTCTACCTATTTAACTTACCTTTAATTAAGTTCTTTTATTATTAGGAACACTATTAGGTTCTTATAGTCTATTTTAACTATAAATAGTTTCTCTATACCTTATAAGAATGCTCTCTATTTTTTAAGTGCTATAACTATACCTAATAACTCCTTATTATAGATATTATAGTTTAGTTCTAGTGGTATTATTTTCTAACTATAGTACGCTTCTAAATACTATATGTTTTAATACTTTTATAGTAAATATACTCCTGGTATAAAGTCTAATACATCCGTTTTTATAACTGTTTTTAGCTTTAGTTAATAGATCTTAAGGATTAAATCTTAGGTAAATAGTTCCTTAGGTTCTTTAAATAACTTTTTCTATTTATTTTTTTATACCTATAGTTCCTCTTTATTTATTAGTTAAGTAAATGGCTTAATATTCTTTAATTATTGTGTAATAAACCTCCTATAGTAGTTATAAAACCTTAAAAACAATATTAACTATATAACGTTCTCTAGTTCTTACTAACTTACTATAGCTTCTATTTTCTTTAGGTCTATACTAATTTTTTCTAGTTTAATAATAAATCTAATAAAATTGGTCTTTTTTTATAAAAAAAAAAACTCGCATTTCTTAATTATTACTGGTATCTTTTCCTTCTATAGTCTCTTTAAGACCCATTTAACGTATTCTTTATATTTTTCCTTACTTATAGAGTAGATAATAATATCGTCAAGGTATACCATAATAAATTTATTAAGGTATTCTTTTAATACACTATTCATTTACTTTTAAAACGTTACTAATACATTTATAAGCCTAAATTATATAACTAATAGCTTATATAGTCCTTCCTTTAACCTAAAGGCTATAATAAAGCCTTATAGGAAATACCACAGTAGACTTATTATTAGGCTAGGTATATAGATAAATAAGAAGTTAACAATATAATAATAACTAGTAGGGTGGTTACCTAACAGATTAACTCTAATTATATTTTAAGATTTACTATAAAGAGAAGAACTATCTAGGTAGGGACTATGGTCCTTTAAATATATAATACTGCGTCTAAGAAATACTAAGTATATAAGGTACGCGAGGTATATTTAGTATATAAATTTTTTTATAGATCTTATAGATTCTATATATTAAGCTAGTAACGTAATTTATTACGTAACTTAGTTACCCCTTATCCTATAGTTTAACTAGTTCTAGCACCTCCTACGCTTCTACTACTAGTCCATTTATATCTTCTTTTAATAGCTATATTACTACTAATATAAGGTCCGTAACACCATCCCCCTTCTCTTTATCTTCGTCCTTAAAGATGTCTCGTATCTCTAAGTCGTTTACTAGAGGTATGGTATTCCCGTCTTTAACTTAGTAATCTTTATTATTCCTAATACCTTCTATTAGATCCTCTGCGTCTAATTATTATACTCGCGTAATTTTAACAATTCTTTTACTAGGTAAAATTATGCCTTCCTATTATCGTTATGTAGAGAAGAAGTTAGTATATATTATAATTGCGGCTCCATCTAGTCGCCAACCTTCTTCTTGCGCTAAGTATATAAAATTAAATATATAATCGTCCTATAATATTTAATCCGTTTCTAACGCTAAATGTATATATCTTATTATTCTTTATAGGCGTCTAGTACTTTATCTAACTTATTATAGGGTTTTAGATTTAGTCTACTGCTAAGAAGCTTAATAATAAGCTATTAGCTGCCCTTAAAGAACTATGCCGCACTTATATAGCGGAATTAGAAGCTGCCTTTATTTATTTTATTATCTCTATTTATAAACAAAAAGCCTTAGAGGATTAAATAAACGCCTTTAATTAGTTAGTCCGTCTTAAGAAGGTTTATAAAAAGGTCTATTTAAAGAAACTCCGTTTTACTAAGTAGGATCTTTATAAGATAAAAGAAGATAAAAAAAATAATTTATGTCTACTAGGGATAGAAACAACTCTAAGTAATATAGCAGTTGCTCCTCTTAGGTCACCCTTAGGTAACTTATTCTTTAGTAACCCTTCTTTATTAATGCTTTTTAACCTAATTTCTTCTAATACTCCTACACCTTTTTTATAGTATTTTTTAGATTATCTAGTAGCTCCTAGATAGTCTTATTATAGCCTATTTACCTAACTTTATACTCTATTTCGTTATTAATGTCCTTATAACTAATAATTTTTAAAACTTCCTATTTATCTTTTTTTAATCTCTATATCTATCTGCTTTATAAACTAGTGGCTTAATATTCCCACGTGCTAGCTCTAGTATCGCGATATACTATATAGGGTAAATCTTTATTTTTTCTAGTAAGTTAAGTCTGTATATAACTTATAAGATTTTTACTTTAATTATAAATAGACCTAGTCTAACATAGTCCAATTTCTTACCTAGTCGTTAACTCTTAAAGTTTTTATATAGTAGTTACACTTTATCCCCCTCCTTAAGATCTAGTCCCTTAAATCTCTTAGCGTTATCCCTTACATTAATAAACGCGTCCTTAGAGCCGTGCTCCGTGCGCACTAATTAGAAAGCTATATATGCAGGTAGTTAATCATTCTGCTAGATAACTAAGGCCTTATCGTCCGGGGGCTAGTAGTGGCTTTTTCGCAATTCTTTTAGAAGTAGGATATTAAGTAGGCTGTATAAGATCTATATTAATAGAAATGTAATTACAAACCATTATGGTGGTGTAATTAATTAATAAAATTATTAATTCTCTACTTAACGTAAGGAAGTTGGTGTTCTTTAATCGCGTATATAGGCTATATCTCTAAGTACACTATTAATGCAAGGGATAGTACCTTTTTATTTTTTTAATACTAATTTAGCAGTTTCTTTAAGGTGTATATAAAGATTTATTAAGTTCTCCATTCTTTACTTATTATAGCGATAATAATATCCTTAGCTCGTATCTATAATTCGCCTTAAATAATAATATACCTATTCCTTCTTATAGTATTGCATTATATATAAACTGTATAACTAGTAATAATAATACCCAATTGTTTTATATATAATTAATATAGTGCCTTAAATACTATTCTAACGTTTGGTTTAGTCTCTCCGTTTAACTATCTATTTATAGGTAATATGCTATTAATATTACTCCGCAAACCCCTTATTCCGCTAAGAATACCTCCTAAAATGCTACTATAAATTTTAGATCTCTATTTAATATAATCTTTATTAGTGCTCTATATCTTATAAACACTTTTTTAATATAGATTCTAGCTATATCTGTGACGGGCTTATATAAATGCTTCTAAACCAAAGCTTATAGATTGCTACTATATAAGAATACTAAGCTAAAGAGAAGGAAAGAGGGTAAAAGGGGGCTCTAGGGGTATATAAGTATGCTACGGGCGGACTCCAGATATTACACCAAGCCAGCTACAGGGGATAGTGCCCCAGCACCGTTATAATATCTTCCGCTAAGATTTCTTCTATATATGCTATAAAGTAGCCCTACTTAGTTAACTTATCTACTGTTATAAGAATTATATTATAATCCTATCCGGTAATAGGGTCTCTTAACTTTAATAACTTTATAATGAAGTTCTATAATATAACCCCCTATAGTCTCTCTAGTATTTTAATAGATTATAGCCCTCTATACGGCTTGTGCCTTATTAGTTTATTTCTTTAGTAATTTAGATATTCTTTTATAACTTTTCTTACTAGTCCCCAGATTTCTTAAATAATGTATTTCTCTTAAAGTCTTAACACTAAGCCTATAGCTCTATGGTGTCCTTAGGTTATTCCCTTATAGAATTCTTTTATAAAATTTTCTGTAATTCCTTTTGGTATAACCTCTTGGTGCTCGTACTGCTCTAAGTCTAGATCTTTACTCTATACCTCTTAGATCCTTTATAACTACACACTCTCTAATACCTTATAGGTTCTCTCTTTCTTTATTACTATAATTTTAGGATAATTATACCAAATTAATCTATTCTTATCTTTGCATAACATTACTCCTAACAGCTTTTTTACTAAGCGCGTCTACTCTTGCGCTTTTAGTACCCTTAGTATACTAGATTTTAAAGTAATATTCTATAAGTATTTCCGCCCATCTAACCTACCTTTAGTTAAGTTCTTTTATTATTAGGAACCCTATGAGGTTCTTATAATCTATTTTAACTATAATAGTTTTTCTATGCCTTATAAGAATACTCTCTACTCTTTAAGTGCTATAACTATATCTAACAACTCCTTGTTATAGATGTCGTTTAGTTTTAGTAGTGTTATCTTTTAACTGTAATATACTACTAGATGCTATATGTCCTAGTGCTTCTATAATAAGTATACTTCTAGTACAAAGTTTAATATATCCGTTTTAACTACTGTCTCTAACTATAGTTAGTAGATTTTAAGAATCTGATCTTAGGTAAACAATTCATTAAGTTCTTTAAATAGCTTTCTTTACTTATTACCCTATATCTATAGTTCCTCCTTTTTTATAAGTCTTATAAATAGCTTAATATTCTTTAACTACTATATAATAAACCTTCTATAGTAGTTGCAAAACCCTAGAAACAATCTTAACTATATAACGTTCTCTAGTTCTTCCTAACTTACTATAGCTTTAACTTTCTTTAAATCCATACAGATCTTGCCTAGTTTAATAATAAATCTAATAAAATCGGTCTTCCTTATAAAGAACTCGCATTTCTTAATTACTACTAGCATCTTTTTTTAATAGTCTCTTTAAGACCCATTTAGCGTGCTCTCCGTGCTCTTTCTCGCTTATTAAGTAGACAATAATATCGTTAAGGTATACTATAATAAACTTATTAAGGTGTTCTCCTAACACACTATTAATTTGTTTTTAAAACATTACTAGTACATTTATAAGCCCAAACTGCATAATTAACGGTTTGTATAGTCCTTCCTTTAACTTAAAGGCTGCCTTTTATTTATTGCCTTTCTTAATCCTAATCTAATAATAGGCCCATCTTAGATCTATCTTTGTAAAGATTTACGCGTTGCCAATTCTATCCTAAATTTTACTAATTAAGGGTAAAAAATACCTATCCTTCCTGATAATGCTATTTAACTATCTATAGTCAATGCATAGCCTAAGTTTTCCGTTTTTCTTTAGTATAAATAGTACTAGATATCTTACTAATAACTACAATAGTCTAATATATCTCTTCTATAGGTTTTCTTAGACAAACTCTTCAAGTGCTCTTAACTTATCCTTAGTTAACTTATAGATTAGAAAGAACTTTAGACTTATTTCTAGTTCTAACTCTATCTTATAGTCCCATGCTATATACTCTAACAGCTTTTAACTTTCTAGGCTCTATAGTTTTTTACCATACTTATAGTTGTGACAGGCTTGTATAAATGCTTCTAAACCGAAGCTTGTAGATTGCTACTATATAAGAATACTAAGCTAAGGAGAAGAAGAAGTCTGTTAGAGACTAGCAAGATATAAAGAGGTCGCCAAGGCGCTAGTAATAAGCAAGGTAATAGCGATTTTCTATCCCAGGGATGGAAAATCCTAATTAGTTAGCTCTATAAGTAGTGTTGGCAAAATATAGCAGAATTTAGCAGAATACCCAGAAAGTAGCAGATGACGCGCTCTAGCACTATTATATCTCCCTCCCTCCCAAAAAAGCCTGCCCTTAGGCTTTGTCTAAGTTCTTTATTATTTTCTAGATTATTATAGTTATCTAACCCTTCCTCTTAGTATTTAATCTAGCTGTCTAGTTTACGTAGTGGTTTAGGGAGGTCTAGATAGGCTAGGTGGAAATCTTATAGCTTATAGGGAGAGTACTTAAAATTAGATATAGGGTACTATTTAGGATCTTTATTATAACCTACCTAGCTCGCGTAGTATTTTAAGGTACTATAGTCCTTCTTAACTGCTAAGATCTCTTTAACTTCCCTTTTCTTATCCTTTATAATCTAAATTGGTAGTAGGGGGTCGTTATACTATCTAGGTAATAGGTTGTCCGCGGCCTTCCATAGTTGGTCTAAAGAGAAGATAGGGTGGATCTTTATTAACTCTAGTAGCTTAGCCCTAAAAAAGTGCCCTTTCTTCTTAAAGATTTTATAGGGGCCGGCTATTTAGTGGTCTAGTTTATGGCTCGGCCTCTAGGTCTTCTAGATTTTTATTAATACCTATACTTTATTTCCTGCTTAGAAGTCTACTTTATAGCAATATTAATTTACATCAGCCTCTTTTTTCTCTTATGTCCTTTTTATAATTGCTTAGGCAGTCTCCTAAGCTCTATATATTCTCTTAGTAAATGTCTGGGCCTCTTTATAGCTAAGGCGTTCGCGGGCCGTTATAGGTCCTATAGGTCTATCCTAATTAAAGGATATTTATAGCTTATATCTATAGAGTAACTTAAATAGCAATATTTCTATACTATTATAAGGGAGTATAAGCTATGCGTAGTCTATTATAGGTAGCAGTTTTAACTAGTTGTCCTAGTAGTAATTAATAAAGGGGCGAAGTCGCTGGTTAAGGTACTAGTTTATAATCTTAGTTTAGTTGTTAGTTTGTTAGCGACTTAGTTAATCAAGGCACGAGCACAGCAAGAAGGTCGCGCAAGCCTGTATAATTGGATTGTCTATAAACGAGGACCTAAAGCTAGAGAAAGGAAAAGAGAAAAAGGGTAGCGCCGCTTGAGGTTTTATACGATCGTCTGGTTACGTGACTACGACTATCTAAAACAGTTTCTTACTGTCTGCGACAGTAAGAAACTGTCTGCAATTGTCTGCCACAATCTACCGTTTTCCACCAGCGCTGTGATATTA